>JGI994J12354_10004791_pt1 | contig 11985 bp, 5 predicted proteins | sample IntmicLarv3ML3BL_FD_12354 | JGI IMG/M metagenome (IMG submission 12354) | reverse complement strand
TCATTGCCACAGAGCCGAAGGATGTATACCTCGAACCCGGTCAGCAGTTAGAGGTCAAGTTTGATAACCGCCGTCGTCCGGCGCTTGAAATCCTCAAGCTGGATGCGGTAACGAATGAACCCCTTGCAGGCGCGGTATTCCATGTCAAGAAGGCCGAGAGAGCGACGGTTAGTGAGTATATCACGGGGGAAGATGGTAAAATCACCATCACCGACTTGGACGAATTGGTGTATACAGTTTCCGAAGTCAAAAGCCCTGACGGTTATATTTTAGAGCCGCAGCACAAGGATATTTTGCTTGAGTGGGGCAAGACAAAGCAGCTTGTGTATACCAACACCCGCAAGCCGACGCTGATTATTACAAAGCTGAACGGCCTCACCAATCTGCCTGTACCGGGTGCAACATACAGCATCGCGTATGAGGCCCCGAACGGCGGACTTGTGCCGCTTGGAAGCTATATAACGGATGCAAACGGGCAGATTATTATCCCGAAGGTGAATGCGGGGTGGTATGTTGTGACGGAAACAAAGCCCGCGCCCGGCTTCTCCTTGCCGAGTAATCCTGTGACGCGGATTTATCTGGCACCGGGCGAAAATGCTTATTTGTCTGAAGGCTTGGGTGTGGATGTGGGTACGGGTACAGGAACGGGCGCAGGTGCTGATGCGAGTGCTGATGTGAGCGCAGATGCTGATGCTGGTGTCGGTACGGGTGCAGGCGGAAATCGTCCTGAATCCAGCAACGGTATTTCTGTCATGTCAGGCGATGACTTCACATCCACGACAAACCCACAGGGCGAAATCGTCTACAACTACCCACTTAACAGCATCGTCATCAAGAAAACGAACGCTGTCACAGGCGAACTCCTCGCAGGCGCGACTTTCGGGCTGTATCGCGCGGATGAACAGGTCAGTGGCGTGCCGGGCACGTTGATCGGACGATACACCACCGACCATTCAGGTGTTGTCGTAATAACAGGGCTTCAACCCGGATTTTATGTTGTGAAAGAAGAACAAGCCCCGCCATTTTTCTTGCTAAGTGAGAACAACCAGCAAAACGGTTTCCTCAAAGCGGACGGCACATCGGTGCTTGAGTTTTCTTTTGCCAATATCCCGTATGGCTCCATTCTGATTACCAAAACAGACGGCGTAACTAACAACCCGCTGGCGGGTGTCGTATTCAAGGTGACGGACGCAAAGGGTGCGGTGGTTGGCAATTCCAACGGGGAATACACCACAGACAGCGCTGGCAAGATACTGATACCGAATGTGAAGCCCGCAGACTATGTTATCACTGAATTACGCAGTTTGCCCAACTATGTAATGGATTCCACACCAAAGGTATTGTCCGTTGGCACAGATGGTAAGACCTATTCCGTATCCTTTGTGAATTACCCGAATGGTTCGCTTGTCATCAAGAAAACCGATGCCGTCACAAAAGCGCCGATTGCGGGCGTGGAGTTTTCGGTTTCTCGCTTGAATGGCGAAAAAATCGGCAGCTACAAAACTGGCAATGACGGCCTTATTACGGTGCCCAATCTGACCGAGGGTGCGTATACCGTCATGGAGGTTAAGAGTGCAGATGGTTATCTATTAGACAACACACAAAGAATTGTCGAAGTGAAAAACGGTAAGACAACCACAATCGAAGTAGAAAACACCCCCATGTCCGGCCTGCTTATCATCAAGCGCGACGAAATGACAGGCAAGCCGCTGCAAGGCGTTGTATACGATGTGCGCCGCGCGGATGGGCAGTTTGTTGCGGGGAATATCTTGGATAAGAACCAGCCGAACACGGTTGCCAACTCTCCCAACAAGACTACATCGCCCAACGGTGATATCACGGGCAGTTATACCACGGACGCAAACGGCAGAATCCTTATAAACACACTTCCGGCGGGCGAATACCATGTTGTTGAACGAAAAGCGTTGGATAACTACGAAATTGACCCGGAAGTCCACGCTGTCACCATTACGCCGGGCAAGCTCGTCACATTGCAGCTCACCAATCGGCAAAAGGCGGGCTTGCGGCTTGTTAAGGTTGACAGCATGACAAAGATTCCCATTTACAATGTGGAATTTATGCTTTTCGATGCGAACAACAAAGTCGTGGGCACATTTTACACCGATAACAACGGCGTAATCGACTTCACAGGCAAGATACCCGAAGGCCGCTATACCATCCGCGAAACGCGCGAGGCCAAGGGCTACTACCCCGACCACACGCCGCGCACGGTGGAGTTTAAGGCGGGATATGTGACCGAAATCCGCTGGGAAAACACCCCGCACATGGGGCAGATTCAGATATTCAAAAAGAGCGGCGATGACAACCAAGTGAACGGTCTGCCTGCGGGCACACCGTTGGCCGGAGCCGTTTTTGAAGTGTACAGCTATAAGTCCGGCGAGTTGGTTGACCGCTTTACATCGGGCGTGGACGGGCGCGCCGTTTCCAAGCCGTTGCCGTTAGGCCGCTACTTGGTCAAAGAGGTGCAAAGCCCACAGTGGTATAAGCTTTCCACACAGACGCTGGATATTGAACTGGAGTTTGCCACGCAAATCATCAAACAGGAATTTTTGAATTACAGTGCCAACACAGGCGTGCATATCAAAAAGACCGGCCCCGCCGAGTGTATGCCGGGCAACACCATCCGCTATGACATCAAGGCCGTGCAGAACACCGGCACGGTTCCGCTTACGGACTTTTACTGGCGCGACACCTTGCCTGTGGATGCGGTGCGATTGGAGAAAATCGTCACGGGAACGTACAATCAAGCCCTGCAATACAAGGTCATAGTGACAACAAATAAGGGCGATACAAAAATCATCGCGGACAATCTCAGCACCACGCGCAACAATGTGATTGACTGCTCCAATGCCAGTCTTGGCTTGAAGAATGATGAGTATGTTACCAGCTTTATGTTTATGTTTGGCACAGTGAAGGCTGGCTTTGCACAGGTGGAAGGTCCGCAGGTTTATGTTAAGGTGCTCACAACATTGCAAAACAACTATGTTTTTGCTAACAAAGTCGATGTGGGCGGGAAATATGGCCGCGAGTGGGTTGTGGGCAATTCCACTTGTACCACTAAGGTATACAGAAAGCCGGAGAAGCTTCCGCGCACGGGGTATTAAGCCGTCATGTAAATACAAACATACAGCAACCGCCTGTCCGATATGGACAGGCGGTTGTGTCATTTACAGCTTATTCCTCTTCTGCCTGTTCCCCAAACAAAATGCGCATATAATCTCGTCGGCCATAGAGGACACGAACAATATACACCTCGTCCCCTAAGTGGCGGTAAAATACGAGATAATTCCCGCTCGACACAAATCGGTAATCTGTATGAAACTCCAAGACCGACGACAACTGTGCGCCGCTGTCGGGAAATTGCCCAAGTCCGCGCATGGCCTTGATAATCTTTGCAACAACGCCTTGTGCGGCAGATGGATTGGCAAGCTCGGCGAAGATATATTCCATAATATTGTGCAAAGCCTCTCGTGCCTCGGGCGAAACATAAAGTGTCGCCATGCTACACCCCCAAGCTTTTTTCCAGCTCGTCAATGGTGAGCCAGCCTTGTTCACGCCCGGCTTTTTCGCCAGCCGCCAACTGTGACATAAGTTTGATGATGGCTTGTGTTTTTTCATATTCAGTAATATCAATCAATGCATAACGTCCACGACCGTTCTTTGTTAAAAAAACAGGTTCACCAACAGCGACGGCTTGCAGAACTTCACTGTAATTTCGCAAATCGGAAACAGGTTTGATATTTGGCATGGTATCACTCCTTCCTAAATATATTATACCCTTTTTCGCTGTGAAATTCAACACAGAATTACGCGGTGAATTCAACAACACAAATCCAAGACATGATAGGAGATGAAAAGCATGGGCAATGAAAAAGCAAGTAAGCGCATGATAGCCAACACAGGCTACGAAGCAACAAACGCCATCCGCATCGGCGCACGCGAAATCATCACCGCCCTCAACCCCAACGCGCCGGATGGCAATAGTTATATGTACGCAGAGTATTCCCGCCATGGCATCATTGCCCAATATAACAACGTGACATGCAGCGCTGATTACCTGACCATCATGCGGCAGTTCGCACAGGGTATAGAGCAGCAAATCAACACAGTGGAAACAGAGATAGCAAACACGAATCAACAGGCAGAACCAATCACCGCTGACCAGTGCCACCCCCATGACTACGCGCAGAGCCTTGTCAATCAAGTCGTAGCCATCAAAGCTTCTGCACTACTTCCTGAATATCGACGAGGCGATGTACAGCTTGTATATGTCATGCACGGAAACGGGGCGCAGGCGAATCCGAATGGAAATGCCCTATACTGTACCCACCTCAGCAACGGCGAACAGGCACGCTTCGAGCGGTACGATGTGCAAGGTATCATCAAGGAAATTCCCTCATGGGCACAAGATCGTCTTGCCGCTATTCATGCCGAGCGCGATTTGCATAGCCGTGTTAATACAGAACGGAATAATATTTCCGAGGGCACGGGATGGAAACCGAGAAAATGTGATGATGCGAGATAAGCGTTTCCGCGCCAAACAAATATAAAAATCAGGAGGTATATAATGTCACGATACAACGCAATGATAGAAAGTTTTGAAGAAGTTGAAATACTCGGCAGGCCCGCGTTGTTTACCAGCATGAGGCTTGACCGTAAAATGATTCCGCTGGGTTACCATCTTTACGAGGTGCGCCATGATGATGATGGCCGAGGTGATGCCGTGCAGATTGCGCGCGGCATCATGGTGAACCACTGGGGAAGCTTAATAACACGCGGCGAAATCAAGCTGCCCACGGATGGCTATCTGGATATTGAGCCGACAGACTTGAATTATAGCACAGGCGATTGTCGAAGTATGAAGGAATTTATGGCGAAATATCCGTCCCCGATAAAGCCGCCGAAAGACAAGGGCCGCGAACGGTAAACCAAAACTTGTAATTGCAATTCATGTATAGAAGGGAGGCGCATCATGGCCACCAAACACCAACAAATCACCGCACTGTATGAATCCACAATCAAGCAAGCAACCACCAACCCCGCCGCATGGACAGCATTCCTGCAATCGGCTTGCCGTAATTATAAATGCCGCTTCGACGAACAGATGCTGATTTACGCACAGCGTCCCGATGCCACGGCGGTTCTTGAAATCGAGAAATGGAATCAGCAGTTTGGCCGCTGGGTGAATCGCGGCTCCACCGGTATCGCCGTATTTGACGATGCCCACAACGGGAATGATCGCTTGAAGCATTACTTTGACATATCCGACACGCATGGCAGCAGTTTTGAGCGGCCCGTGCCTATATGGGAAATGAAGCCGGAATATGAAGCCGATGTTGTGGAACATCTGACAAACCTATTTGGCGACTTGATGGGCGCGGTCAATCTGGAGGATGCACTCATCATGGCGGCACAGGCCACCGTAGAGGACAACTTGCCTGATTACCTCCGTGACCTTGCGTATGCCCGCGAGGACAGTCTGTTGGAAGAACTGGACGATCTTAATCTGGAAACAGCATACACCGCCGCCGTGCAAAACAGTGTGGCATACATGCTTATGACCCGCTGCGGTATCAATGCAGATGAGTATTACGACGCGGAGGATTTCAAATATATCTACGATTTCAACACACCTAACACAGTCAACGCCCTCGGTATCGCCACAAGCGACATCGCGGAGATGTGTCTGCGGGAGATTGCCGCCACAGTGCGGAATCTGCAAAAAGATGAAAAAAATCAAATTCGCACATTTGCAGAATCGGAAAATGTGGTTCATAATAGAATCATCAACCGCAACCATTCACAAATCGTTGCACCATCTACCGCACCAACCGTAGAATCTGTTGTTGCACCAACCGTAGAATCTGTTGTTGCACCAACCGTGGAATCTGTTGCCGCGCCATCCATTGCACCAATCACGGAATCTGTTGTTGCACCCGGCACCGTACAAGTACCCGTACAAGATACCGTACAAGTCGAATCACTAACCGAAGGAGGAACCAACCATGACCGAAGCCTTAACCTACCGTATGGAGGGCGATTACAACCTGCCGAACTTGACCCTGCCGGAGGAAGCGCCGGAAGCCGCCACACTGGTGTGTGGCAAGTACGCATTGCTCCGCAAGAAATATCTGCAACAGAGCCGCCGCGTGCTGTATCTGAATCTGCTGACATCGGGCAAGCTGAACGAGCACTTGACGGAGATCGAGCAGGCAGCGAACCGGCAGATGGAGCAGTTGACCACACAGATGGCGGCTCAGCAGAACATAACGGAGCAGTTGAAGGCCGGGAACCAGATGCAATGGGTGGGGATGATGAACAATATCCGCCAGAGCGCGGAGGAAACGATTCTGAACGACCTGATTTACGCGTAACACCGCAGGCTGTCCACATAGCACCAGCATCTTTCCACACAAAACCTTTGCCCACAGTTTCACAGCAGTTAAGCCTTTTCGGAGGCACGCCACAGACTCCACAGACAACACAGACAACACAGGCCACACAAAACATAGGAACCAACCCAAACGCGGAGAACGCGGCGCAAGCCGTACCCTTCGCGTTTTCCATTTCCCAACAAATCATCGACGAGGTGCTAACAAGCGGAAGCCGCGAGGAACACAGCGCTTTGCGTATCGCGGCATATTTCAAATATGACCACGGCACATCTGCTAACGCCACATTTTTGTGGCAGGAATACCGAACAGGCGGAAAAGGCTTCATCTTGGATGGCAAACGCGTGTCTGTCTGGTTCAATGACGCAGGGCTGCGCATTGCCCACGGCGACACGACCCATGCCGCCGATGCCGTGCTCGTCACATGGGAACAGGCGGCGCGGCGCATACGGGAATTGCTGGACTTAGGGCGGTTTATGCCACAAAGCGAGCTTGACAAGGTGGACGGGTATGAATTGAAATCGCTTGCCGAACAGCTTTGGTATTTACACCGTGACCGTGCGGAGGGTGTGGAGTTTACCTTCATGGATGCCGACTTGTTCCGTCACGGTTTCCCTAACGATACCGCAAGAATTGCGGAATTGTTAGCACAGCCCAATGAACAACACATTGTGCTGGAGGGGATTCAACAGTTTGCCGCCGATTGTGCCGAAAATCCCGACTTGCTGCGGTTCCGCAGTTCAAAACGGCATTTACGCACGGTATTGGATGGTTTGGCCGACCTCCAGCGTGAACCCCTACATTTCACCGCAGACGAAAGCATCATCCCCGCGCGGGCGGCATTCATCACGCAAGACGAGGTTGACCGTTTGCTTGCAGGCGGCGGACAGGTACAGGACGGAAAATACCGCATTTATGCTTATTTCATGCAAGGGCATACCACAAAAGAGCAAGCCAAGTTTTTGCAGAATGAATACGGCATTGGGGGATTCGGCTATACAGGCTTTAACGAAGGGCACGACAGTAAAGGTATAACATTCAGCCGCGGGAACGGCGCGATGCCCTACGACAAAATCATCCTATCATGGCCGAAGGTGGCCAAGCGAATTGGTGAACTGATTGCCGAAGGGCGATACATGAACCAAGCGCAGCTCGACCACCTGCCGGAGTATGAAAAGGACGTTTTAGCGAGAGAAATATACAATTTCTACGCGCCGCGTTCACTGGATGTTGTTCGGCCCTATGCGGACGGCTTGTATTTCACGGATGCCGTAGCTTGACGACCCCACGCGCGTCGCGGAATTGTTGGAGGGCATGGCATCTGTTCTGGACAACACCGCCGATATTGACCGCAACTATGCATCCATGCGAAAAGCGTTTGATGATTTGACAGCGTTTCAAAACGGTGAGTTTTCACTATTTACGCCTCTCTTATCCACAAAAGAAAGGTCAACGGAATCGCAAGAACTGCAAGAAATAGCCCCTTCCGCAACCATGATGCTTCCGTCCAATAAAAACGCGGAATACGACCTTCCGCTCGGCACGACGGTCTACCTCGGCATAGAAGAGTTTGAAATCAACGCCATTTCCGATACCGATGTGGTGCTGCGTGATGCCAATTTGCCGCTGGTTACACTGGAAATGCCCCGCGCATTGTTTGAGCAAAGGTTGCGGGAAAATCGGTTGAATGATGGACTGATAAAATCTGCACCGCAACCAATAGAAAAGGTGGGGTCGGGGCCGACAATAGAAACAGGCTCCACATCGTCCCCGCAGATTGAAGCACTCGGAGCGCACGAAACCCCACGCATCCTCTATAAAAAATATCTGCCGCGATTGGCAGAGGAAATTTTACAAGGCGAATTGTATTCATATTTACAGGATGAGAACACACAAGCCTATGATGCAGAAAGCGAGATCGGGAAGCATCTGGATTTTGCGGCGGAATCCGGTGATTACCCCGGCCTGCGCGAGGCTCTCGAACTTCCCGACTTCCGCGACTGGCTGTGCGAGGATATTCTGGAACGCACATATCAGGATGTCGCCGCCGATTGGCGTGATAGCCTAACCCGAAATGAGTCAACAGGCGATGCACCTGATTGGGCGAAGCTTCCGCCGCTTACAGAGCGGGAACGCGAGGAAGCTGTTCTACGTGGTACTACAGCACCTGATGGGCTGATTATTGATGAATCCGAACTTGCACTTGAACCCGAACCATACATCCCCACACCCGGCGACCGCTACGAAATACAAGGCCGTTTTTTTATTGTCGATACGGTGGACACAGACTGGCAAACCGTCAGCCTACGGGATGTGACCTTCGAGGGCAACACAGGCTTTCCTATCTTCCGTTCCGAATCGCTAGACTTCATACGGATGTATGACCCCATTGTGCCGGAACTCGATTCACCTCGTATCGAAGCATCCGCACCAGAGGTAGAAACAATTATTCCCGCATGGGAAATGCCCGCACCACGCACCCGCGCACAATCCTTTGACCCGCACCCCGAAATCCCCATATCAGAGCGCCGCAACTTCCGCATCACCGACGATGACCTCGGCGCGGGCGGGCAGAAAACGAAGTACAAAGCCAACATTGAAGCCATCCGCACGCTTCTGCATGTGGAATCGGAAAACCGCTTCGCCACGCCGGAGGAACAGGGGATCCTATCCCGCTATGTCGGCTGGGGCGGCATCGCGCAGGCTTTCGACCCGGACAACAAATTATGGGAGTCAGAGTATGCAGAACTCAAATCCTTGCTGACCCCGGATGAATACACCAGCGCCCGCGCGTCCACACTGAACGCGCACTACACCAGCCCTATCGTCATCAAAGCCATCTACAAAGCCATCGAAAACATGGGCTTCACCACAGGCAACGTGCTGGAGCCTGCCTGCGGCACGGGCAATTTCATGGGGCTTGTGCCCGAATCCATGCAGGACAGCAAGCTGTTCGGAGTGGAACTGGACGGCATCACCGGGCGCATCGCGCAGCAGCTTTACCAGAAAAACAGCATTGCCGTGCAGGGCTTTGAAGCCACCAACTTGCCCGACAGCTTCTTTGATGTAGCCGTTGGCAATGTGCCCTTCGGGGAATTTCATGTGCCCGACAAACGGTACGACAAAAACAAGTTTTTTATCCATGATTACTTTTTCGCCAAAACACTGGACAAGGTGCGTCCGGGCGGTGTAATTGCGTTTGTGACCTCGAAGGGCACACTGGACAAGGCGAATCCCGCTGTCCGTAAATACATTGCCCAGCGTGCGGACTTAATCGGCGCTATCCGCTTACCGAACAATGCTTTCCAACGCAACGCAGGCACAGAGGTTACGACGGATATTCTCTTTTTACAGAAGCGCGACCGCATTGTAGACATTGAACCGGATTGGTCTGGTCGTTCGGCTAACGCCGAACTGCTCGACCATGCATCCTGGGTACACCTTGGCCAAACAGAAAACGGCATCCCCGTCAACAGCTACTTTGTTGAGCATCCTGACATGATTTTAGGTGAAATGGTATTTGATGAAAGCATGTACGGCGGCAAAAACGACACCGCCTGCCATCCATTCCCCGACAGCAATCTGGCAGAGCAGCTTGCCGAGGCCATCACCAATATCCATGCGAAAATCAATGACTATGAACGTGGTGAGGATGAACAGGAGGAGGACAACTCCATCCCTGCCGACCCGAATGTTCGCAATTTCAGCTACACCATTGCGGACGGGCAGATTTATTACAGGCAGGACAGCCGCATGATGCCCGTTGAGATGCCCGTCACGGCGCAGAACCGCATTCGGGGATTGATTGAATTGCGGGAATGTACACGAAGTCTGATTATGTATCAGACGGATAATTACCCGGACGGCATCATTCAAAATGAACAAGCCAAGTTAAACCGCCTATATGACAGCTTCACCAAAAAGTACGGCCTCATCAATTCACGCGGCAACAGTATGGCTTTTTCGCAGGACAGCGCCTATTGTCTGCTGTGTTCACTGGAAATCATAGACGAAAATGGCAATCTGGAGCGCAAGGCGGATATGTTCACAAAGCGCACCATCAAGCCGCACACGCCCGTCACGCATACCGACACCGCCAGCGAAGCTCTCGCTGTGTCGATGTCCGAAAAAGCGCGTGTGGACTTGGCGTATATGTCACAGCTCACAGGCATGACGGAGGATGCCATTATCAAGGAACTGGAGGGCGTTATTTTCCTTAATATCGGAAGTGCGGAAACACAGGACAAAGCCTATGTCACCGCCGATGAATACCTCTCCGGCAACATCCGCGAAAAACTGGCGTTGGCAAAAGCCGCGCAGGAGATGCTTTCTGATGGAAGCCTTGATGTCAATGTCACCGCGCTGCAAGTCGCTATGCCGCCTGACCTCACCGCCACGGAAATCTCTGTACGGCTTGGTGCAACGTGGATTCCGGAGGCTGTGATACAGCAATTTATGCAAGAACTCATCAAGCCAAATGCATATGTCCGCGACAACATTAAGTTGTATTACATGCAGTTAATGGGCGAATGGAGCATAGATGGGAAATCTGCTGACCGTTCCAATATCCACTCGTTCAACACATATGGCACAAAGCGTGTGAATGCCTACAAAATCTTGGAGGATAGCTTGAACTTGCGGGATGTGCGTGTGTTTGACAGAATAACCGATGATGAGGGTAAAGAAAAACGTGTGTTGAACAAAAAAGAAACCGCCATCGCACAGGCCAAGCAAGAACAAATCCGCGCGAAATTTGAGGAGTGGATATGGAAAGACCCCGACAGACGGGAACGGCTGTGTCGCTTATACAATGACCGCTTCAATAGCATCAGACCCCGCGTGTTTGACGGAAGCCACCTCACTTTCCCCGGCATGAACCCAGAAATCACCTTGTGTAAGCACCAAACAGATGCAGCAGCCCATATCTTGTACGGCGGGAATACGCTTCTCGCGCACGAAGTGGGTGCTGGCAAAACTTACGAAATGATTGCCGCCGCGATGGAATCCAAGCGGCTGGGCCTATGCACCAAAAGCCTTATCGTTGTGCCCAACCACATCACGGAGCAATGGGCCTCCGAGTTTTTGCAACTATATCCTTCCGCCAATATCCTTGTGGCGACCAAGAAGGATTTTGAAACGAAAAATCGCAAGAAGTTCTGTGCCCGCATTGCCACGGGCGATTATGATGCCATCATCATTGGGCACAGCCAGTTTGAAAAGATTCCTATGAGCGCCGAGCGGCAGAAGCAGATGCTGAAAGTACAGATTAACGAGCTAACCGTTGGTCTTGCCGCGCTTAAACGAAGCAAAGGCGAGCGTTACACCATCAAACAGATGGAGCGTTTGCGAAAAAGTCTGGAGGTAAAACTGACAAAACTGAACAACCAATTGCGGAAGGACGATGTGGTAAACTTTGAGGAATTGGGCATTGACCGCCTGTTTGTTGATGAAAGTCACGGGTTCAAAAACCTCCATTTGGTCACAAAAATGCGAAATGTCGGCGGCATCGCGCAGACCGAAGCACAGAAATCCAGTGATTTATTTATGAAATGCCGCTACCTCGACGAGTTTA
>JGI994J12354_10004790_pt1 | contig 11988 bp, 12 predicted proteins | sample IntmicLarv3ML3BL_FD_12354 | JGI IMG/M metagenome (IMG submission 12354) | reverse complement strand
TAAATTGCCTTTTACATTTGCCTTTATAGTTGCTTGTTCAATCTTGCTAATTTCTTCTTTAATGTTCCACATTACAATATGTTTTATCATAATTGCTCCTTTTCTCCATTTAAAATTGTTTATTTCAGTGAATTTCCCCTTTATTCTCCATCACACCAAACTATCTATACAAGCAATCGAAAAACCTCTTCTACCGTATCTTGCAAATTTCTCTTCGCTTTCTCTGTATTCATTGCCTCTTCCAAAGTACAAACCCCTCGTACAATCGGAAAGAACGCATCAATTCCACCATCATGGCACGCCTTTGCATCATGTGTTATAGAACCTGCAAATGCAATCACTTTCTTGCCATATTTCTTCGCAAGCTGTGCAACTCCAATCGGCGCTTTTCCCATTGCAGTTTGTCCATCTAATCGTCCCTCGCCTGTAATTACATAGTCTGCATCTATCAATCGCTTTTCTAATTGTGTCGTATCTAAGATAAGTTCTATTCCTGGCTCTAAGCGTGCTGATAAAAAACTCAAAAATGCAAAACCTAGCCCTCCTGCTGCACCTGCACCTTTTACATTTTCATGAGAATGCCCTGTCAGAGTCTTTACAATCTCAGCATACTTTCTCATCTTCTGGTCTAATATTTCGCAGTCTTTTATCGTTGCTCCCTTTTGAGGTCCATAGATATAAGAGGCGCCTGTTTTCCCATACAGAGGATTCTCCACATCGCAAGCAATGCGAAACTCACATTCTCGCAATGCAGGTATCACCTTATCACTTCGAATTTCGCCAATTTCATCTAACGTACCACCTGTTGGGTGCATAACTTGTCCGTTTTTATCATAAAATTCATAACCTAGCGCTTCTAGCATTCCTGTGCCACCATCATTCGTTGCACTTCCACCAATACCGATAACAAATTTACGACTTCCCATTTCTATTGCATGGGAAATCATCTCTCCCACACCATATGTCGTTGTTGTATATGGACTTCGTTCCTCTTCCTTAAGATAAGTAATTCCTGCCGCCATCGCCATTTCTATAATCGCCATCTTTTGTTCTTTTAGATAGCCATAATACCCTTTCACAGGCTGCTTATCAGGACCTGTAACCGTTAGAAAAATCTTCTCTCCACCCATTCCCTCAATCAAAGCGTCTGTCGTCCCCTCACCACCATCAGCCAATGGTGAAATAAATACTTCTGCTTCTTTAGAAACGTTTCGTATTCCTTGTTTAATTGCACTTCCCGCTTCCATAGATGTGAGACTTCCCTTTAATGAGTCTATTGCGATTACCACTTTCATTCGTACTCCTCCTGTTCTAATAACAAATTCGACATGTATATTATCTCCTTTTATAGTACAATTTCCTAATATATAATAAAAGACTCTACTATCAGCAGAGTCTTTTGATAAGCTTTATTTCAACATATTTTCTTTCGATTCTCTCAAATCTAGTCAGATTGTGGAAACTATGCAAACCCCAGTATTGTCTACGTATATCACTCGTCTAACCAAGCCACATACATCTTGTAGTAGACGAACCACCACCACGACCGCATAGATACGTTCGTTATCTATTACCATTATAATATATCCTTTGTTTAACAATGTCAATATTCCTTGCATCATATTTTCGAAAACGTAAAATTATAACCCTATTTTTCTTGTAAAGTTTTAAATTCTATTGTACCATTACATTATCAATAAATCTGGAGGGCTTACAATGCAATTACTTAAAACACGAATTTTAAAAGACGGACTTATTAAGTCTGGAAATGTTCTAAAAGTAGATAGTTTCTTAAACCACCAAATGGACATTGCGCTCATAAATGAAATCGGCAAGGAATTTCACCGACGCTTTGGCGATGAACCAATTACAAAAATCTTAACGATTGAGGCCTCTGGCATCGGTATTGCCTGTCTTGCTGCACAGTACTTTCAAGTGCCTGTCGTATTTGCAAAGAAAAGTCAGAGCATTAACTTAGACGGTGAATCTTATGTAACAAAAGTAGAATCATTCACACACAAGCGTGTATATGATGTGATACTTTCTAAGAAATACCTTACAAGTGATGACCATGTTCTCATCATTGATGACTTCCTCGCAAATGGTTGTGCACTTCTTGGTCTAATTGATATTGTCACCACTGCTGGTGCAACCTTAGCTGGTGCAGGTATCGTCATTGAAAAAGGATTTCAAGATGGTGGCAGGATTGTTCGTGACAAAGGGATTCGTGTTGAGTCTTTAGCCATTATCAAAGAAATGACAAATGATAGCTTAGTCTTTACCGACTAGGCTATCATTTATATATAGAACTATTACAATTTGCGACTAACACAAGCGAGAATTTCGCCTACATAGCACCACCTTGCTAACGCACAAACTGGTTCATATACTGTTTAGATAAACGAATACTCTCCAAAATACGCTCATTATTTTCCTCAAAAGCACGGTCCTCTACTTCAATGCACGTATAACCATCATAACCGATATCTTCCAATGCTTTTACATAAGCACCCCAATCCACATCACCAAAACCTGGCAACTTCGGCTCCATATATTCTAGTGGATACGCCATAATTCCACATTCTTTCAAATGCTCTTCATCTACTTTGATATCCTTGTAATGCACATGGAAAATTTTATCTTTAAACTCATAAATCGGTTTTATGTAATCCATCTGTTGCCATACAAAATGACTAGGGTCATAATTTAGACCAAAATACTTCGAATCAATAATTTCAAAAAGTTGTCTCCAAATTACTGGTGTTGTCATTAAGTTTTGACCACCGGGCCATTGGTTATTGTCAAATAACATCGGGCAATTTTCGATTGCTATTTTTACTTTTTTTGATTCTGCATAGCCAATAATGTCTGGCCAAATTTCTTTAAACAGCACAATATTTTCTTCTACATTCTTTGTTTGGTCACGTCCAATAAATGTTGTAACCATTCCAATACCAAGCATTTCCGATGCATCTATAACCTTTTTTAAATGTGCAATATTTTCTTTACGTTTCACAATATCCGTATCCATTGTATTTGGATAAAATGCCAATGCTGATATTTCCACATTTTTTTCTTTGCAGTACTCAAGTATCTCTGTACCTCTTTTTGCGTCCAGCTCTTCTACATCAATATGGCTCACTCCTGCATAACGCCTCTGTGCCTTTCCTTTTGGCCAACAGGCTACTTCCACACAAGAAAATCCTGTATCTGCTACAACGTCTATCATTTCTTCAAATGTCCACCCATCTAAAATGGCACTAATTATTCCCATCTTCACAGTCTATTATACCCCCTCATTCGTTTGTATCTCAATTCGCGTCCCTTTTTTCGAGGATTCAATACTGGCAAATACCACTTTCATTGCATGTAGTACATCTGCGCCCGATATCTCTGGCTCTACATCTTTTATTAAACTCTCTACAAATAAATCAATAATTCCAGAAGCTGTTTGATTATCATTCGTTTGAATCTGATCAACTTCGTAATCTGTTCGCTCTCCATTTGCGGCAATAAACGAAACAGAATATTTCGGATCATCATATAAACGCAAAATACCTTTTGTCCCATAAATAATCGTAGTATTATCTTCTTCTCCATAATAGGTCCAGCTTGCAGTCATTGTTCCAAAAGTACCCTTTTCCATTTGGAAAATACAAATCGCATTATCATCTACGCCAACAAGTTCGCCTTTTGCATCTCTTTTGTCAATCGTTACCAAGCGCGCCTGCGTTTCAACAATTTTTTGCCCGATTATATACTGAATGACATCTGTCTTATGAATACCTAAATCTGCCATCGCCCCCATTACTGCCTTACTCTTATCAAAGAACCATACATCTTTACCTGAATCAATACTCCATTTTTCTGGACCACTGTGTCCAAACGTCGTTCGAAATGTTAAAACTTCACCTATGATTCCTTGACGAATCAACTCTTTTGCTTTTTGATGTGCTTTGGCTAATCTTTGATTTTGTCCAATCATCAGATAGCGATTATTTTCTTTCGCTACTGCAACCATTTCTTCGCAATCCTCTAACGTAATTGCCATTGGCTTTTCACAAAGTACATGCTTACCAGCCTTTAGTGCTTCAATCGTAATCGGAGCATGTGCATGGTTTGCCACACAAACGCTCACTGCGTCAATTTGCGTATCTGCTAAGAGTTCCTCATGAGATGCATATGCTTTGCAGTTGTACTTTTCTGCCAGTTCTTTGGTTCGCTCCTCGTCCATGTCATAAAACCCTCGTATGATCACATCTGGGTTTGCCTCATATTCTGGAATATGTCTCACTTGCGTGATTTTCCCACAGCCGATTATGCCAATATTTATCTTCATGTCATTATGCTCCTTTTCTCATTCTGTTTCTAATTTCTACTACTTTATCCTTAATGACTGGACCCGATGTCTGAATGAAAATAACTAAAATCAGAACGATTCCTTGAAATGTATCTTGAATATCTGTACTCAACTGTGGAATACTAACAATAATAAAATTTATCGTTGTATAAGACAACGCCCCAAAGAACACACCTAGAATTTTACCACGTCCACCAGCCATATTTACGCCACCTAACACGACTGCCGCTATGGCATACATTTCATACGAAGCCCCTGAAGATGCTGGTGTTACATTTCCAATCTTACACGCTTGCACAAAACTTGCGACTCCTACCAAAAGTCCAGTCACTGCAAAAACAGATACTTTCACCCATTGTACATTAATACCTGTTAGGTGCGCTGTTTTTTCATTGCTTCCCACTGCATAAAGACTTTTTCCATACTTTGTTTTTGCCATTATAAAAATAAATAAAATAGCAACAGCCACGAATAAAAATGTAATATAAGGTAATTTAAAACTTCCTAATCGCAGACTTCCTGTTCCAAATTTCATTCTTAGAAAATCATAACTAGCCATCTCACTAAGTAGTGAAAATTGACTACTTGAAGATCCTGTATATGCTGGTGGAATCGTACGCACAAAAGAAAGTGTTAATGAGCGATAAATCAGCATTGTTCCCAGTGTCATAATAAATGGTGGCATCTTTGCCAAACCAATAAACAAGCCGTTAATCAATCCACAAATCAAACCTGAACCAAGCGCTGCCAAAAACATAATGAACACATTTCCACCAGACATATTATAAGCCAAAATTGTGGTTCCTGTACATAATACTAGCGAAGAACCTACCGATCAGCGAAGAACCTACCGACAAATCAATTTGCCCTGTAATAATAACCAATGTCATTCCAATCGCAATAATCCCTACAATAACTGTATTTTGACTTGAAAGAATTGCCGATATATGCCCACTATTAAAGCGATTACCACTTACATTGATTACGGTTGCATACAAAACCAAAATAATTAGCAATACAAAAATATAACTATACTTAGACCAACTATGTATCAACGTTTTTCCAAAACCTGCTTTCGTATTTTTATTTTCTGCTTTATTCACGTTCTTTCCCACCCCCTGTTGTATTTTCTGAATCTACTGTATTTGTTATGTTTATCGTATTTTCCGAATGTGCTGTATTTGCTGTATCTGTCGCATTTACTGCATTTGTTGCATACATCATAACTGCCTTTTCTTCTATCTCTTCATGATTGAAAATCGTCGCGATTTCTCCATCATAAAATACTACGCAACGATCCGATACTTTCTTTATTTCTGGAATTTCCAATGTATTAATAATTACCGTTTTGCCCTCTTTTGCAAACTGTAAAATCAAATGATAAATTTCTGCTTTTGCACCAACATCTACTCCTTGTGTCGGATTATCAAACAATAAAATATCTGCATTTGTATTCAGCCAACGTGCCAAGAATAACTTTTGTTGATTCCCTCCACTCAAAGAATTAATAGAATCTGACGATTTTCCTGCTTTGGCACGCAACATCTCTTTTAATTTATTGTATTTTTCTTCTTCTCGTTTCTGTGAAATAATTGGTTTGTTACGGCTCAAACGTTGCTCTGCAATCACAACATTTTCCAAAATATCCATATCTGGTATCACTGAATTTTCTTTTCTATTCGATGGCAACATCGCCACTTTATTCTTCATAAAATCATATATCTTACCACGCAGTGGTCGTCCCTCTACTTCAATGCTGCCACTTTTCACTGGCAATACACCAAACAATGTTTGTAACAATTCACTTGCTCCACAGCCTGCCAAACCAGTAAATGCGAGAATTTCTCCTTTTCTCACTTTTAGATTTACACCTGTGAATCCCTCTCCCGTCAAATTGTCTATATTTAAAATCGTATCTCCTAGTGTTCTTGTTTCATACATATCCTCTTCCGTATACTCTTCGCCTATCATGTCCGTTGTCATTTTCTGTGGTGTTGTTTCACTAATACCTCCACTCGAAACGAACTCTCCATTTCGAAAAACAGTATAACGGTCAGCAATCGAAAAAATTTCTGGCATCTTATGAGAGATGAAAATAAATGATGTTCCCTCTTTTCTCAACCCTTTTAGGATTTCAAATAAATGCTCTATTTCTTCATTATTCAAAGCTGTTGTCGGTTCATCTAAAACTAACAACTTCGCATTCGCATAAAGTGCTCTACAAATTTCCAATAATTGTTTTTCGCTCGTCTTTAATTCTGACACCATTTTTTTAGGGTCTATATCAATTCCTAAACGTGCAAATAATTTTTCAGTTTCTGCAATCATTTTCTTTGTTTCCAGTACTCTAAATTTATTTCTCAGTTCACGATTCAAGAAAATATTTTCAGATACTGTCAAATCATTAATAACATGAATTTCTTGATGTACAAAGGCAATTCCTGCCTCTTCCATTTGTTTAATCGTTGGGTGTGGATACTCTTTGCCGTCAAATTCAATTCGCCCCTCGTCCATTGGAATGACCCCTGTCAAAATATTCATCAAAGTCGATTTCCCTGCCCCATTTTCTCCCATGAGTGCGTGCACTTCGCCTTTGTTTACTTCTAAATGAACGCCCATCAAGGCATGTACTCCACCAAAGGTTTTGGTTATGTTTTGCATTTTTAATATATTGTCCATATACATGTCTCCATCGTATAGCTTAATTTCCGTTTATTCGTAATTTTGCTTATATAATAAAGAATATCGGGTGCAAGACACATATCCCACACCCGAAACATTCTCACTACCTCTTTACTTACTCAGCATGTCCAGTGAAGCCCTCATATTCTGATACATTTTCTCTGTCTACAATCCAAACCACTTCGTATTTTCCATCTCCTACTTCATGTTCCCAATTTCCTGCCAAATACTCTTCCATGTAACCAATTACATTTGTCATCATCTTTGGTGAGAAGTATACAGACATCATATCATCAAAGTATTGGTCTGCAATCGCTGCTTGACTTCCACTACCGTCCATAACTTCATACAATTCTTGCATTCCACCAATCGCTGAAACATATACTTCCATTGCTTCTAAATCAGCTTTCACTGCATCATCTACTGATGCTGCTTCTAATAAATTCAAGAAACCAAATGTCATTTCATCGTCCATTGAATACACAAATAATTTGTTATTCTTAGCTTTTGCTGTACTAACGATGTCAGATAGTTTTTGCTCTAAATATTCAAATGCTTTATCTGCACTCCAGTCACATACTGTTTTGTAGTCTGCACACAATGCATCAATCTCTGCTTGTGTCCATATGCTTGTTGTTGAGTAAGTTTCCCCTGTTGCTTCGTCATAGTACTCAACTTCGCCTCTTAGGAATTGTTCAAATCCCTCTTGACGACGACTACACACTGTTCCGTTATCTCCAAACAATGTAACCATTGTATCACCTGGTTCCATTCCTTTTTGTTGCAACCAATATGCAATACCAGCTCCACATGCCCAGTTATCTCCAGATGCATTTAAGATTGCATACTTATCTGGACCTTCAATAATTCTATCAAAAGAAATAAATGGAATATCTTCTGCAATTAACGCCTCTTGTCCTGCTTTCGCAGAATCTTCTAATGCGAAGAATACCACACCAACTGCGTCGCTATTTGCAATAATCGTTTGCACTTGATCCACTTGCTCTTCACCACTTGATGCTGGCATATAAACTGCTTTATACTCACCTGCAGCATTGATTTCTTTTACCTTTGCATCTGCATAAGTACCTGCTTGCGCTGTCCAACCATGATCTGGTGTAGGGCCTAGCACATAGATTGTTCCGCTATTTCCCTCTTGCGTGTTTCCAGTACTCTCTGTGCTTTCACCACTGTTGTTCTCCTGTGTGCCTCCACACCCTACTAGCATTACGCCAACTAGGCAAAGACACAATAATAAAGATATTGCTTTTTTCATAAATTTTACCTCCCTTTTTTTACGTTTGATGTTGTTTGGTATATTTTACATTTATTTTACATTTCACTCTTCTTTTCGTCAATCACTTTTGTTGTTTTCGTATGTTTTCATAATTTCCATGTATCTTTTTTGTATACTTTAACCCGTTTTTCCCTATTTTTCTTTTCATTTTGTTTTTACATTTTACATTTTTCTTTACATTTCTTTTCTCGCATTTTATACTATACTCAAATACTTACACATATACTAGGAGGAAATATTTATGTCATCAAAAATTACCATCACAATGATTGCACAACGAGCAGGCGTATCTATCGCTACCGTATCACGAATTATAACACAAAAAGGAACCGTCTCACCAAGTACGCACCAAAAGGTACTGCAAGCGATGGAAGAACTCGAATATGATACTGCTTCTGTAAAGGCCAACACTTCGAATCAAGCTATTTTAGCCTTTATTCCAGACTTCGCCAACCCTTTTTATGCACCTCTCATTGATGGAATCGGACAAACTGCACACGAAAGTGGCTTTGAAGTATTTTGGGTACCAACCAAAGATATTTTTTCCAACAATATGTTCTATCTTCAAATGATTCGTGACGGGCGTTTCAAGGGTGTTCTTTGGCTTTCTTCTTCCCCTCCTACTAGCCTTTTAGATTTAATCAGAAAATACTGTCCATTTATTATGTGTTGCGAATATCCCGATGACTATGAATGTTCTTATGTTAGTATTGATGATAAGACGGCTGCGTATTGGGCTGTTGACCACCTTTTTTCTACTGGCTGTAGGGAAATTGGTTTGATTAATTGTAGCCTAAAATACAAGTATGCTCGTCACCGCAAGGAGGGATATTTAAATGCATTAAAAAATGCAGGGCTTGTTTCAAACCCTGAATGGGTTATCAACATTCCCTACATCGATTATACACTTGCTTATTCTGCTATTTCTCAAGTATTAAAATCAGATCACTTCCCAGACGCATTTTTCACTTGCTCTGATGTATTTGCTGTTGCCGCTATCAATGCTGCACAAAAATGTGGTATCCGTGTTCCCGAAGATTTATCTGTAATTGGTTTTGATAATACAGAAACTTCACGCTTTTTTTTTTTCAAATCGGGCAACAAGCCTGCGCTGTTCTATTAGATAAAATTGCTAATCCAACACAAGCAGAGCGTCATATTTTACTTAACACCGAGTTGATTATTCGTCATTCTACAAGGTAGTAACCTTGTTCATATTATTTATATATTTTCACTATAGCAGTATAAAAATATTTGATTTCCAATATTTTTATACTGCTTTCTCACTCTCTCCTATCGCACATAGCGATTTCGCTCTAGTCATCGCGAACGCAATCACCATAAGTGCGATTCCCGTTCCTATCAAGATAATATCTACAGATACCTTATCTGCAAGTGGTCCAAAAATAACCATTCCTAGTGGCATCATGCTTGTACTAATCATTGTCATAATCCCAAACACTCTTCCTATGTATTGCGAGTCTACTTGCTCTTGTAATAATGTCATTGCTGGTGCATTCACAACTGGCAATGAGACTCCACAAAGCCCCATAATAACACTGTATACCATAAATGGTATATCAAGTCCTAGCAAAAAGGTTGTCAGCCCCATCAATACACCCGCAATAACCATTGTATGTACTCTATTTTTCATTCCCCTCCAAGTACTGATAAGAATACCACCTACTACCATACCTATCGAAAATGCAATTTCAATCATAGATAAATGCCAATAACTCTCTCCATAATTACGTGTCACCTGCACTTGTGTTAAAAATGCAACTGGTGCAAGCATGATAAAAAATAGAATCATAAACCCGAAAAATTCTATCAAGAACTTATTTTTAAAAATATAACGAACACCTTGTTTCATTTCTTCAAAATAATTCTCTGAGCTTCGTTCTACTTCTTCTTTCTCTTTCTTTGGCAAATGAAATGCTGTAAATAAAATCACAATCGCTAACACTGCTGTGATAACATCTACAAAGAAGATTATGCCAAGTGGTGCAAAACCAAGTAATAATCCCCCAAGCATTGGCGAAATCAATGAAACCATCGCTTGTAGCGTTCCTTGCATTCCATTAATACGTGCTAGTTGTTCTTCTGGAACAACATCTGGTAATAATGCATTTATACAAGGGCTCTGCACTGCACTTCCCAATGCTCGAATAACCAACGCAACCAATAATACACTAATTGAGCCTTTCCCTATCAAAAAAATGATTGCAACAATAAATGTACAAATTGCAATTCCACCATCTGCTAAGATAATTAATTTTTTTCTATCATATTTATCTGCCCAAACGCCCGCAAATGGAGACATAAAAAGGTCGGGAGCGTTGCACATAATATTGATGCCATTGCATACATACCTGACTGTGTTTGTATAGTAATGTAAGCTGTAATCGCAAATTGGACTAAACTTGAACCAAATATGGATACTGCTTGACTGCTTAAAAAAATCGTTATATTTTTCTTCCAATTATATTGCATATATCATAACCTGTAACCTTTCATTGCATTTTATACTGTCATATTTTTCACGCCATTACTTCAAGCACTCAAGTGTTTCTAATAGACAGCTCGCAATTCCATCTTCTTCATTTGATAATGTAACCTTATCTGCTACTGCTTTCAATTCTGCAACAGCATTGCCCATCGCCACTCCAATGCCTGCATATTGAATCAAAGATATATCATTTTGTCCATCTCCAAAGGCAATTACTTCACTTGCGTTCATTCCTATCTGCGCCAATACCGTATCCAACGCCTTTGCCTTATCAATATGCTTTGCTGTAAATTCAAAATAAACGGACGCTGTAAACATACAATTCAAGAACTCCTCAAATGGCTCCATCATTGCTTTATAATTCGCTTGCAAATACTCTGGCTCGCCTGCCACCAAAATTTTATTTAATGAAAAATCTGCAAATGCTGCTAAATCTGCCTGTTCACACAACATGTATTTTCCGTTACGCGCCTCATACTCTACAATATTCACTTTCTTGCCCCCAAGCGTAACCATACGTTCAAATACATTATTTACATACATATATTCACCTTTATCAATCATCGGTGAAACATCAAATTTCTTTATATGCTCTAGTACAGCCTTGCCATCTTCTATTGATAACGGCATATTATAAAGTTCTTTCATCGTTTCCATATCAGTCACTTTTGAACCATTATACGAAATCAGTATGCCTCCATTTTTCTCTAACTCAAGTGCTTTCCCAAAGTCAATCATTCCAGTAGTTGGACGTCCAGACGCTAGAATTAATTTTATTCCTTGCTTTTGTGCTTTTAATAATATTTCTTTTGTTTTTGGTAAAATACCTTTTTTATATACATTCAACGTTCCGTCAATATCCATAACAATCGCTTTTATTCCCATATTACATCTTCCTCCATTTGTTAAGTAGCTAAAAGAGGAGTATACAAATGTATACCCCCCCCTTAAATTTTTCCTTATATATCGCCCTTATATCTATTGGGTTTATGACGCCTTTCAATATTTATATCAAATAAAACCTAGTTCCCGATTTGCTTTGCTACTTCTTCAGCAAAATTCTCTTCTTTCTTTTCAATTCCCTCGCCTGTTTCAAAGCGAACAAATTTCTTAACTGAAAGATTCGCACCTGTTGCCTTT
>JGI994J12354_10004789_pt1 | contig 11990 bp, 11 predicted proteins | sample IntmicLarv3ML3BL_FD_12354 | JGI IMG/M metagenome (IMG submission 12354) | reverse complement strand
AAGTGCCAGAGACTGCCCAGCAGAACGGCATTCATCCCTTCCGGATTGCCGGCAGGTAATCGTGAGCCGAAGGGGTGGGTCGTGCTGGTGGGGAGGGCATAGGCAAGGAAAAGCCGGTAAAACCCGTCATGAAAACTGCGGCTGTCATCCTCTGGAAGACCCAGAGCCAGTTTCTGTTTGCCATCCAGGCCCCAGCAGATACCGGTGTCTTTCAGCCAGGCATAAACCTGCTCCGCCGCATCATCCAGCCCGAAACGTTGCGCAATAAGTGGCTGCAACAGCAGGTCGTACACATCAGCAGCCGTAAAGCGCGATGCTGCAAGTGCAAAAATATCCCCCAGTGCCTGTGCAATCGGATTGATCCGGCTGCCCGAACGCCCAACGATGCGGTAAGGAATCCGTGCGTCAGATGGTGCGTTTCCGAAAACTGCATCCACCAGTGGGGCAATCTGGTCCACGTTCGGCGTGACCACTATAATTTGATCCGGCGATGGCGGTTTTTTCGAGGCAAAAAGAGCCAGAAGCTGGTCATGGAGCACCTCCACCTCACGCATCAGCGAGTGGCAGACATGCACTTCCACACTCCGGTCAATTTCGTCAAGTTTTTTCTTGCCAGCCTCGTTTTCGCCAGCCTCGTTTTCGCCAGCTTCGCTTTCACCAGCTTCGCTTTCGACGGTTCCGGGGGCTTTCAATTCATGTATCGCCTTTTGCAACTGCTCAAGCTGTGAATTGCCTGGATGGAGGGTATCCTTCTTTTCGGGCCAGTTATCAGTGACTTCTATCAACAGCGACAGATACGACTGTGTCTGTTTCCCCCATGCTGCCAGCAGCGCATTACCCGTTTCGTGATACGTTTCCTTTCCGATCCTATTGAGGTTGGCTTTCTTTTTTTCTGAGACCACATCAAGCCAGAATTCACAGCACGGGTTCAGCACATACAGGTCTACTTCAACCCATTTGCTGATTTCATTCAGCATATTCAGGTACTGCGGCGCAATCGCAGGCAGGCAAAAGACAGACAGCCGGGCGGGCAGCGTCACCTTTTCCCGGTTTGCCCTGAGTGCCTCAAAAAAAGGTTTTTCTGGATGGGTGCCATCAGACCCCGTTTGTTTTTCGATCCGGCGCCACAGGTCAGCCTGCCAGGCTTCATCTGCTGCTGGCCATTTTCCCTTGTTTATCGCTGAGTCAGACAGGCTCAGTGTTTTTCCCTCAAACCAGACGGAAAGCCAGTCTGGGCGGTATGTCAGGTATTGCTCAAAAAGTGAGGCCAGAATAAGCGCCAGTTCAAAGCGGCCTGTCTGGCCGTTGCCGCTGAGCCAGTTTGTCAGACGGGGATGGGAAGCAACAAAATCCGTCTCCCCCAGAATATGAAAAATCCGCCAAGACAGCATATCGGCTGCATAAGGCGATTCTGCTGCTACTGGCACCACCTTGCCGATCTGTTCCCAGAGCCACTGCGCCAAATAGGAAAAGCGCACATTGGCGCAAATGTCGTTTTTTTTGGCAAGATCAAGCGAGAGGTACCGCCGCATGGCCGCGCTCGGAATGATGATTTCTTCTGTTACGAAGGGTGATGCCGGGGAATCCGTCAGTCTGTGAGCCAGCTTGGCTGACAGATCGTCAAGACGGTGAGACATCATCACATTTATCATATGCGCAAAAAAATCGTTCGAAACGGTAATGATACCTGTTTTTTCCATCGAGATTAGAAATCTTGATTCCGTACAAGAAGTTTTTGATAAGGGCTGGCTTACAATGAACGTTAACCATTCGGAAAACAGCATTTGTCGACCGGCATACAGCGTCAGAAAAAGAGGAAAAAATGAATACAAAACCCGTACTTACACTGGATGAAGCAAAACGGATTGTGGCTGCCGCCGAAGAAGAGGCCAGAAAAAACAACTGGAAAGTTGCCATTGCCGTTGTTGATGACGGAGGACATCTTCTTTGTTTCGGGCGCATGGACAATGTTGCACCCATTGCCTCTCATATTGCACCGAATAAGGCCAGAACCGCCGCTATGGGGGTCCGCGAAAGCCGCATTTATGAAGACATGATCAACAATGGCCGTTATGCGCTTCTTTCTGTTCCCCATATCGAAGGCCTGATGGAAGGCGGGGTGCCCATCATGGTTGGCGAACAGTGTGTGGGGGCTGTCGGTGTTTCCGGTGCCAAATCCAATGAAGATGCCATCGTCGCTAAAGCAGGGATAGCCGCCATTTTGTAAACGGCGTAAAATTTTCGCACTGCGTCAAACCACCACGGAGGCAATTACCCCCTGGTGGTTTTTTTGTGCACTGGTCCGGTAAGCAAACAGAAAGACGCCACAAACCCGAATCATGTCCGAAGTCGTCAATATAGTCCTGCCTGTTTTTGCACTAATCGCACTGGGATTTGTTTTCAGGCGCGCGGATATCCTGTCGGCTGCCGCCATTACTGAGCTTAACCGTTTTGTTGTCTACCTCGCCCTCCCGGCGCTCACCATCGATATCATCATCAGCAATACTTGGGAAGCACTCTGGCAGCCCGGCTTCATCATTGCCTTTGAAATCGCCGTTGTCGTTCTCTTTATTCCCGTGTTTCTCTTTTGCTGGCTGAAAAAACGCAATCTGGCTTCGGCCACCATCAACGCAACCGCCGCTTCCTATGCCAATACCGGCTACATAGGTATCCCCCTGTGCCTGCTGGCTTTCGGGCATGAAAGTCTTCCTCCGACCGTCATTGCCGGTATTCTCACCGTTTCGTTCAACTTCGCCTTTTCCATTGTCCTCATGGAAATCAGCAGCCAGAACGGATCAAACGTTGGTGCCGCCATCAGGAATCTGGCCGTCTCGCTGGTTAAAAATCCGCTTATCACCTCGCCTGTCATTGGCGGCATTATGCTGGCGTCCGGAATCCATTTCCCGGAAGGCGTCACACAGGGCGTCAAACTGCTTGGTTCGGCCGCCTGCCCTTGTGCATTGGTTGCTACCGGGCTTTTCCTTGCGCAGAAGCAGGAAATGACCAGCACACTCACATCCATCCAGTTGGTATTGCTCAAACTTATTGTCCAGCCGCTCATTGCTTGGCTGTTTGCCTACCATGTTTTCAGCATGCCGGACATCTGGGCAAAGACCGCCGTTATCCTTTCTGCAATGCCTACCGGAACCGGTCCCTTCATGCTGGCTGAATTTTATGGCAAGGGTGCTGGCATGGCTTCGCGCACCATCCTGCTTTCCACTATTGGCTCCGTCATCACTCTCTCTGTCTGGCTGAGCATACTGTAGCCGTCTTTTTGTTCGGCTTGGACAAAAGCAGGATAAAATCACGGCATGGCAAAAGAACTTACCGACGACATCAGACAGATCATCAACCAGGACTGGCGGGTGGGTGTCGTAAAAGAAGAGGGCATCCTTGTTTATGACGTGCGCGCCCGCATCGGCAATGCCATACGGGCTGACGAAGCTTGGTTTGTCTACCGTAAAAGCACAGGAAAAAGAGGAAGCTGGGCTTTGCCCGAACCACAGATATTCATCGAAGTCCGCATGGAAGACGTCTGCTACTGCTACAACCAGGCTTTGGGCAGCCATTATCTTGCAAAAGAACTGGCTGACGAATTCGATCTGTAAGCAGAAAAACCGGAAGAATACACACGACCTGCTGGTATCCCTTATTTCGGTGGCATTGTGCCAGCCACTTCCTGCCGCTTTCTTTCCCGCCAGAGTTGCCATGAATTGATCATGTTCTGCCACACCACATACGAACCGGCACCTACAGCCGTAATCGGGGTGAGGTAAGTATGCGCCAGCCAAATAGCCAGAATCGTGTTTTTCTGTCCCAGAGCCTGCCCTCCCGCAACGCGCTCGCCGTAAATGGCGCCGATGCGTTTTCCCAGAAAAAACTGCAGGCAGCACACCACCAGTGCCGCCAGCGCAATCCAGATTCCCGTAATCCCGCCTGTCGGTTCGTTAATGAGGGTATGCGTTGTCTGCGCCATCACAATCATGAGCGCAATTGCCCAGAGATAAAACGAGGCACCATGCATGTTTGCACACTTTTTGTGGATGCGTGGAAGAAAGCGGTGCAAAAAGACAGCTACCGCAAAAGGTGCAACAAGAAGCGGCAACACTCGCCCGAAAATGAGAAGAAATGCAGACCAGAAGCCCAGGTTTTCATACATGGGGTGAATCGCCGGGAAAAAAAGCGGTACAGCTATCGCCGTACCCAGATTGGAAAGAATGGTGTAGCTCGTCAGGCTTACCGTGTTTCCACCGAGCCTGTCCGTAATAACAACAGCAGCTGTTGCTGTAGGAGCCATCACACAGGCTATGGCACCTTCTGCAACCAGTGTGTTACAGGGCGCCAGTGCAAAATACACCCCCATTCCGCCACCGACCTGAATGAGCAGCAACCAGATATGCACTATCCGGAAGCGGATTTCCGATAAAGGAATACGGCAGAAGATCAACAGCAGCATGACAAAGATCAGACAGGGCGTGAGCGGCGAAAGATACGCTGCAAGGGGAAAGGCCGCCACCCCGGCCGCCATGGCCAGAGGCAGGGCCCAGTTCCGGATGAACGCTATTATCTTCATCATGCCGTTTTATTGCTGTTTATCTCAGTCAGACAATACGCTTTTACCGGAAAAACGCAAACAAAAACCCGCCTGTTGTTGAAGTGAACGGCGGGTTTTTCATTCGGACATCCGGTGTTTATGATGCCGGTTTTACCTTGTCTTCGGGGTTTGCCGGTGTTTTTGTGGCAGGAGTGGCTTCAACCGGTTTTTCCTGTTCCTCCCCGGTCGCGGAAGATGTTGCCCCTGTTGCTTGTGGCGCATCAGCAGCTTCCGGAGCTGCTTTACCTTCATCTGCGTCAGCCTTTTCGATGGGCGGTTTTTCCGTCGCACTGCCGGATTGGGGCTCTGCCTTTTTCAGGAGAGCATCCTTTTCCTTTGTCGGGTGCAGCTTTTCACTGGCACGTACCTTCAGGCTTTCAATGTCGCTGATCTTCGCATCGTCATACTTCCTGACAAGCTCAGTTTTCAGGTTGCTCAGGCATTCTTCCCTTGTGCTGGCAAGGCAGACCGAATCAGACGCAAAGGCGGTGCCAGCCCGGTAGTATGCCACCAGTTTCTGTGCAATATCCTCACTGACCTCTTCTTTTCCTGCATAGACATTGAACAGGCGTTCCTTAAGCGGTTCCTGCTGGTTTTTCAGCTGGTTCCTGACGGAAGCGTAATAATCGGTTGCTGCCATACAGCGGTCAAAAGCCACTTCAATCCAGAACAGATAATCATTTTTCCGTTCCGTTGCGCTTGTGAATTCCCTGCAAATAACCGTGACGCCCGAATCTTTTGAATAAGTCGGGTAGGGTGTGGAACTGTAGTATTCCGGATCAAAACGCAGGGAAAGCTTGCCTGCAAAAACCACATTTTTCCTGCGGTCTTCCTTGTGAAAGGACATGCTGTACTGCGAATCGGCACTGTGATCCAGATTCCATGTGATTGAAAGCCCTTCGGAAAGCTTTAGCGGGTATTTGTCCTGTGCATCGACAAAATCCTGACGGAAATCCTCTAGAATGGCATCGGCCATTACCGTATTGTCCGGGTTTACAATGGGAACAGGAGACAGCGAGATAAAATCGGAATTGATGCCATTGGTAATCAGGTCGTCCAGCACGAGGATAGTGGCAAAGTTGACCTGGCCCGGGTTGAGTTCTTGGCTGGCGTTTTCCTTTGCTTTTCTGTCGCAGCCGGACAGTGCAAGCAAAAGCAATACAACGGGAATAATCTTTCTCATCTTTGTCCCTCTGCGCACCGAATCTGGAAAACGGGTTGCCAGCATTCAGTAACCTTGTACCCGGTTTTACGGGTTTTCCGCCCCGACCGGTTTTGCCCTTGGCACTTTTACCTGTGAAACCGCCGCTTTCTGCTTTGCGACACCTGCAGGTTGCTCGTAAATCTTTTCTCCCGAAGGCGACAGGTTCGCATTGTCAGGTAGTGCTGCCGGTTCAGAGCCAGCCTGTTCAAATTTGCGGGAGGTGACCTTTTCCGGATCAATATTCATGCTGCCGATATTTTCGGTCTTTACCTCACTCCATTTACGGGCAAATTCATCCACTAGGTTTTCATGGCAGGCCATGAAGCTGCCGGAAAGGCAGACAGAATCTTCCGGGAGTGACTGGCCGGTCAGGTACAGGTTCGCCAGCCCCCTTGCCAGATCAGGATTAACCGGTTCGCGTCCGGCATAAATCTCCTTCAGGCGCAGCCTGACCTTTTCATGGAAGTCGGCATAGTAGTCATCCATCGCTCTGCACTGGATCATGCGAATCTCGAGCTTGTGTGTCTTTTCATTCCTGAAATCATGCACAGGCCGGTATTCCGCACACATGAAAGTTGCCGTGTTGCCAATCTGGTAATCCGGCAGGCGGGCATCGTCGTAAAATTCGCGATCCAGAGAAAGACGCAGTGTGCCGGTAAAAGGTGGCCGCCCCTGTGTATCCTCTTTCACAAAGGACACTTCGCGGGCATCCTTGTCAACATTGGCAATGGTGCCATGCACAACGGCACCCGTTCCACGCAGGAGGTAGTAGCGGTCTTCCGCTACAGAAAAATTGCGCCGGAAATCATCAATCACACTATCTGCAGGAAGGGTCTTGTACGGAGAAAGGAGATGGGTCGGGGCAAGATGGGTATAAATCGAGCTTTCGCCCTTGTGAATAATATCCTCCAGAATCAGGTTGGCCGCAAAATGGATATATCCGGCGTTCATGTCTTCCGGTTTGACCGGTGAGGAAGAGTCCTTGCAACCGGCAAGAGCCAGTACGAGCAAAAAACAGGGAAGCAGTTTTTTCATGATGTAATCAAAACATCCGGGGTGAATTCAACAGAGCGAATCATACCGTGTTTGCCTTTTATTAACAAATAAAATCCGCTAAAAACAGACCGAAATCAGAGGGTTGTACCTGATTTTCTTTCTGCCTGATGACAGCGGATACACAGGGATGATGTACCAGAATCCGACACTTACCCCTTGATATTGATAATCGGGCGGATGTGATGCAGCACCTCTACCAGATCAGCCTGCATGGCCATCACCTCACGGATATTCTTGTATGCCTGTGGTGCCTCGTCCAGTGTATGGCGGTCTGTTTTTGCCGTAATGCCGCGCGCCTTCATGCCGGCGGTAAAGGCGGCAGGATCAATCTTCTTTTTGGCTTCCTTTCGCCCCATCACCCGTCCTGCACCATGCGAACTGGAAGAAAGGCTTTCCGGATTGCCCTTGCCGCGCACAATAAAAGATCCATCGCGCATATTGCCCGGAATCACACCCGGCATACCATCTTCCGCGTGTGTGGCACCCTTGCGGTGAATCCACAAGCCCCCGGTTTTTTCCGCATGATTGTGGGTGCGGTTAATCAGGCTGGAAAAAAGGAGCTTTCCCTCAACCTGTGCGGCAATGGCGGTTGCTGTCACTTCCATGATCTGTCGGCGGTTTTCCTCTGCAAATGCCAAGCAGTAAGTCATGTCGCGGACATAATCCTCCCCTGCCGCCGAATCCGTCCTCAGGCCGAAAAANCCCTCCCGTGGCCGCCCGTCCGGTGAAGCCACCTTCAGGTAGTGCGTTGCCACCGAATGCCCGATGTTGCGGCTGCCAGAATGAATCACAATCCATACTTTACCCGATTCATCTTCGCCTACTTCCACAAAATGATTGCCGCTGCCCAGCGTGCCCAACTGCTTCAACCCGCCGTTTGCCATCAGCTTTTTCAGGTGGGGCGTGTGGTCAAAGCGCTTCTCATCGCACCACTGTGACGGCGTCTTTCGATGGGCAAATCCCACCGGCAGGGTGTCATAAATCCGTGTGAAAATTGCCTGTGCATTTTTGCGGACAGCCGTGGCGCTGAACGTCGTCTTTACCGCACACATGCCACAGCCGATGTCATAGCCCACAAAGCTGGGGTAAACCATCCCGTTCACTGCCACCACCGCTCCGATAGGCAGCGTATAGCCTGCGTGCGCATCTGGCATGAGCGCGCCTTTCAGCACACTGTCCTGCAGCATTGCTCCCACAAACTGGTCAATAGCCTGGTTTTCCAGATGTTTCGCAAAAATACGGTACGGTTTTCCCGTTGCGTCAATCTTTTTTAACTGCATCATTTTTCCTGCAGGAATCGGTTGAAAAAAAGCAGTTTTCTGGCAGAAAGTCTATTTTGCCAGCATACCGTTTTACCCGCCTTACCGCCATTCCCGTTTTTACTCGTGTCTGGCTTTCTGTCGGCTCTGCTTTCTTGCTAAAAGCAAAAATCGATTATAATTCAAGTATCAGGACGTTTTTACGGGGTTTTATGCGAATCGATTCCGGCCAGACCGCTTCCATGCTTTACAGCGCCTTCGGGCAGCAGGGGATGCGCTCGGCACAGAGTCGTGAAACAGAAGAGGAAAATCATCTTCCCACTGCGGCAGTCCACAAGGTTGCTGAAAAGATGAAGTCTGTTGAAGCCACGCTTTCAACCGGTGTGACCCTGAAAGAGCAGCAGGCGCTGACTTACAGCCATGCTGTGAAAGCGCCTGCCAGCTTTGGTGCCGTTGGCATGGCTCATGCCAGCGTAACCGATTCAGGTACACAAAAAACGGCTATTGGCACCACCTCTCAGGAAGAGGAAAGCTCAGATCTGAAAGGTATGCCCTTTTCCAGAGAAAGCATAGAAACCGCTGCTGACGAAGCCATCGCCGAAATCGGTAAAACGGAAGAGGCCGGAAGACCCGGCAAAGACAAGGCAGGCGAAGGCGAAAAAGACAGGCTGGATGACCCGGTAGTCAAAAACGAAATCCGCAAGCTTGGTCAGAGAGAGCGCGAAGTCATTGCCCATGAAGCGGCACACAAGGCCGTTGGTGGTCAGTATGCCAGTGCGGCCACCTACACCTATACTACAGGCCCGGATGACAAAAAATATATCAGCGGCGGTGAAGTTGCCATCCGCACACCCGCTACCAGTGATCCGGAAGAAGCCTTGCGCTTGGCCGAACTGGTAAAAAGGGCAGCACTTGCACCGGCCAATCCCTCAAGCCAGGATATTTCTGTTGCTGCCAGTGCTACACAAAAAGTCGCTAACGCCCGAGCCGAAATAAGTCGGGTAGCCCGTGAGGAAGCAGCAGAAAAGCGCGCGGATGCCAAGGACGAAAAAGCAGAAACCGGCAAAACATCATCCGACAGTACAGAAAACAAAAAAACAACCGAAACTGAATCGTCCGGTATCACAGGCATCCATGCAAGAAAAGCTGCCGATGCCTATGCCTCACTCTCAGGTATTCACCAGCATGGTGGCAATGGCGGCAGACTGCACGCAGTCGGATAGCGCCTGCCGGCAAAAAACGGCACTGTCGGTGCCATTTTTTCATTTCAGACCTTTCCCTGTCTGTTTCATGAACAAGGTACGTTTTTCCCGAAAACAGACATCAACGTACTGTCAGGGTCGCCTGATCCATGATCTTTTCCCGGCGACCTTTTTCCAGCGCGGTTCTTTCTGTCGTCAGCATTTCCTGCCACTGCGAAGCCTTTTTCGAATCAGCGGCCAGTCCCAACTGACCATGTCGGTAAACCTCGGTCATCCGCTGCATGGCAGACAGATTGCCTTTTGATGCGCTCCGGGCATACCAGTAAAGCGAATCCTTTTCATTTTTTTTCACCCCCAGCCCCTTGTCATACGCATTGGCCAGATCATACTGTGCCTGTGGATCCTCCTTTTTTGCCCCCTCAATCCGCAGTTTTGCCGCCTTTACCATGTCACGCCGGACACCAACGCCTTCCGCGTACATATGCGCCAGCAGATTACGGGAACAGGCATCGTTATAACGTGCAGCCCTTTCCAGCGTTTTGATCGCGCTCTTCGTATTTTGCGTCATGCCTTTGCCTTCCAGCATCATATGCCCCAGCCTGCACTGTGCAGGCCCGTTCCCTTTATCCGCTGCCTTGGCATACCAACTGGTTGCCTCAGCTAGGTTCTTTTCCACACCCACGCCATCCCTGTACATGTCGCCCACATTCAGCATAGCTGTTGGTACGCCGCTGTCAGCCGCTTTTTTGTACCATTCGAGTGCTTTTACTTGGTTCTTGGCGACACCTTCACCAAGCGCATAGGAATAAGCCACATTAAACTGGGCAGCAGGGTTTCCCTGTTGGGCGGATTTCATAAACCAGGAAAAAGCCGTTCGGTGGTCCTGCTGAACCGCATTGCCCTTGGTATACATCACACCAAGCCGGTTTTGCACATTGGCATTTTTCTGAACCTGCGGCTTGCGGAAATAGAGCAGTGCCTCCTTGTATTCACCCTCAAGGTACAGATCCATCCCCTTGCTGATGTCATCAGCAAGCGAAAAAGCGCATAACGAAAGAGAAAGGCAGAAAAAGACAGTTTTGGATAAAATTTTCATGAGAGACATAACCTAATAAAAACAAAAGGGTGAGCAATCAGCCGGCAATTATGGCTGACACCGGACTGCCATGCGCTTTTTTACGCCAGTCCGTTGCCTAGCGTTCAGCCGAACCACTCAACCGGAATGGCATCACTCCAAGGCGTTCTTGTCAGTGCATACAGCCAGGGAAGTTCCTTTAACAGCACATCATGAGGTTTTTCCTCCACATGCAGGCGGGCTTCAAGCCTGCTCTCATCAAGCACAGCCTGCCGCCGGATAAACCTGTGGCGCAGATCATTCACCGTTACATTACCCAGCGCAGTCCAGTGCGCCACGATGGATTTCAGTATCTGGTCTGCCTGCAACTTTTCCATCTCATCCAGAAACGGCAGGGGAGGGAGGGGGCGACCCGGCGGCCATCCGCAGAGCAGGGCATTCAGGCGCAGGCTGCCCGTCGTGCTTTCATCGCCGGTTGCCATATATTCCAGCAGATAAACCGCCTTTGCATGCGTTTCATCGCTGGAAAAACGCATGACATCAAGATAGCCCAGATTCCGGAAAAAAAACGGCAAAAAAGGTGCCGTCAACACCAGTCCCGCATTTTCAATAACCGTTTTGTTTTCCATATAATATATTGATTTACCTGAAACGGTTTTTACACCAGCCCCGTCTATCTTTCATCAAAAAATCACGACAGGGAAGCCACGCCTGTCACGAAAAATTGACTGATACATGGCTCGAAACGGGCGCCGGCACATATTCCGGTATGGCTGGCGGGGTATGCCCTGAGTAGACTGGCGTGACAAAATCAAGCGGGGGGGCATCCTGCTCATGAAGAGCCAGATCCTGCCGGATAGCGGAAAGAAGGCTGCGGATAGCCTCATTCATCGCATCGCGGTCATTGCGGATACCGGAAAAATGCCGGATATGATTCAGCACATGCTGCGGCGCAACAAGCGCTGCACGGTTACAGGAAACACTCCAGCGGACAGTGGCATCCATCGACGACGGGAAATTGACCACCAGCCCGAGACTTTCCATCAGTTCACGATAAATCTCCAGCTTTTGTTGACGCCATGTCATCTCCAGCCTAGAACGGGCAACCTGCTGATAAGTTGTTATGCCGCGCCTGATCAGAAGATACAGGAACAGGGCGACCACCAGCAGGGCGAAAAAAAATCCGAACGAAAGCAGCGTTTCCTGCAGCGCATATATCGTTTCAGTATCTGCGTAGATCGTGATCAATGAATCCATATCCCCCTTCTTACCCTGTTTTGTTGTTTTTTATGCAATCTGGAATGATCCCTTATTCATGCAAAAAATGCAACACTTTTTACATGAATAAGGCGTTCTTCTGGGAAAAAAGAGACAAAAAAGTGCAAAAGGGAAAAAGAGCGAAACCCTCTAGCGCGGTATGCGGCGATTGGTTGTGATATCCCGCGTATTCATCGGGTTGCTGCCCGTGCGGTTGACCGTATCAAAAAACGGCTCGCGCTCGCGCGGTTTTGTCTGCAGGTAGTCCGGCTGGTTTCTCCCGGTATTCAGGCTTCGGTAGACCTCGGATGTGCTGCGGATATGATCCGTTTTCATCGGATAC
>JGI994J12354_10004788_pt1 | contig 11992 bp, 12 predicted proteins | sample IntmicLarv3ML3BL_FD_12354 | JGI IMG/M metagenome (IMG submission 12354) | reverse complement strand
GTTGCTGCTCTTTTCTTCTTTGGGTGGCGCATTTGTCATCATCGTTCTTGGTCTATCCTCTTTTTTCATCGTCAGATTCTACGCCCTTCCTGTTGTTATTGGCGACCATTATGCCGACAACATCGAGCTGAACGGCGTCACATATGAGCTATGCGATAAAGAATATGCGTTTGACAAGTCATTGCGGATGGTCGGGCGAAGCGCAACAGACCATTCAATCCTTACGCCCGAATGGGCCCTTGCCGTATTGTTTTCCTCTTCGTATTATTTTAAAGAGTCTCAAAACCCGGACTACATTTATTATCCCGGGCTGATGGGTTGGGTTGTGTGTAAAAGGAAGTAGTATCAATTCTATTGCTTGATTGGGCGTATCGCTTCCTCACCGCCCACCCTGCTATATCCCCCTGCTGCAATGGGCCTTTGGATAACAGGCCTCTTGTTGACTTTTGCGGTTGCAGGTGCTAGAGTATTTTCATTCTATGAAGGGATCATTATCGTGAAAAAAATCATTGTTTTGTTTAAGACACACTTAGATGTCGGGTTCACGAATTTTGCGGGTGAGGTTGTTCGCAGATATAATGAAGAGTTTATCCCGCGCGCGATTGCCGTCGGCGAGGAAATCGCGGCGATGGGGCGGGAAGAAGGCTTTGTTTGGACTACCGGCAGTTGGTTAATTCACCAATACCTGCAACAGGCAGACAAGGAGCAGTATGATCGCGCCTGCCGCGCCATTGCCCAAGGGCTGATCTGCTGGCACGGGCTACCGGCGACCTTGCACTCTGAGTACGCAAACGCCGACTTGTTCCGCTACGGCTTGTCGCTGTCGCAGCAATTAGACGCGCAGTTTGGCACGACGACCATCGGCGCGAAATACACTGACGTTCCCGGGCACACCCGCGCAATCGTGCCGCTGATGCATCAGGCCGGGTTGCGATTTTTGCATGTCGGCGTGAATCCCGCGTGCGTCTATCCCGATGTGCCGGATATGTTCCGTTGGCGCGCGCCGGGCGGCGAGGAAATCGTTGTCATGTACAACAAGGGTGATTACGGCGAGTTCACCATGATTCCGCATACGGACACCGCGATTTATTTTGCGCACACCGGCGACAATCTCGGGCCGCAGTCTGCCCGGTTGATCCTGGATATTTATGACGAGCTATACCAAAAATACCCCGGCGTGACGATTCGCGCCGGCACGCTCAACGATGCCGCGTTGGCCGTGCTGCCGATTGCCGATACCCTACCCGTCGTCACCGCGGAAATCGGCGACAGCTGGATCCATGGCACCGGCTCCGCCCCGCAAAAAACCAGCCAATTCCGCGCCTTGCTGCGCTTGGCGAAGGATTGGGACGAGGATACCAAACGGCAGCTATACAGCCATCTGTTGATGGTTCCCGAGCACACTTGGGGGCTGGATGAAAAGACGCATTTGCATGACCATTTTCATTACTCCAAGCCGGAGTTTAACGCCGTGCGCACGAGTGCCGACCACCCGGAATACCGCAAAATGGAAGACTCCTGGCAGGAGCAGCGGGACTATATCACCGCCGGCATGACAGCTTTGTCGGGGGCTCCGCACACCGCCGCGCGGGAGGCTCTTGCCGAATGCCGCGTAGACTACCCGGATTTGTCCGCATTCGCAAAATGCGATACGCATTGCGTGACAAAAAACGGCTGGACCATTGCCTTTGACGAGCACGGTGCCATTGTTCAACTGCAAAAAGACGGCAAAACCTATGCGGACGTGCAACATCGACTGTGCGATTTTCGCTATGAAGTCTTTTCCGAAAAAGAGGTTCTGGCCTTTGGCGATCGCTATATCAAGAAGGTTTTCGACTGGATCCTGGAGGACATCGGCAAAGTCGGCCTATCCGCCTACATGGACGAATATCAGGCGTTTTCGATCGATTGCGACGGCATTTATACAAACGATTGCGACATTTTGCTGACGTTGTCTGCCGACCCGCAAGCGACAGCGGTCTATGGCTGTCCGCCACGGTTTACACTGCGCATCACACCGCGAGAAACCGGGCTTGATTTTGACTTTGCCTGGTACGACAAACCGGCATTGCGCATCCCCGAAGGCCTGTGGCTGGGCTTTTGCCCGACCCGCCCGCTGACCGGCATTCGCAAACTCGACAGCGTGATTGATCCGCTGGATGTTGTTTCCGGCGGCAACCGAGAGATGCATTGCTCAGACGACGGATTGTTGTTTGACGGCTGGGTGTTGCAGTCGCTGGATACGCCGTTGTTCGCCATCGAAAAGCCGCGATGTATGCCTTTTATGATCAGCTGCCCGACACCCAAAAAGGCGTTTGGATGAACTTGTTCAATAATCAATTCGGCACCAATTTCCCCATGTGGAACGAAGGCGACGCGCGTTTTAGATTCTCCTTTGTGCCGGGTTGAAGATCATGATGGCACGGCGGTTTGTTTTGGTTCGTGCAAAATAATACAGGAGGCGAAAAGATGGGTATGTTTTATAAACGACTTTGCGTGTTCGCGATCCTTGTCGTGATTATTTGCATTTCGGGCTGTTCGCTAGAGGCCCCCAAGGAGATTGTCGCGCGCTTTGTTGACGATGAATGGGGGGATCTCGTTTATCATGGTGAGACTTATTCCGTTAACAACGATGACCAAATGTGCTTGTATTTAAATCGTAATTGGTCATTGATCGGCTATGTGGAAGGCGATCAAAGCATCGCCGTCTTCGGCTTTGACGGGGACGATCAGCAAGACTTTTTATACGTTGATCGCACGTCTTTCGCGCCGGGCAGCACCGATGGCTTATTGTATTCAAAAAACAAACTCCGCGTCACCGCGAGCGGCCAAGTGACCGCGATCGATCTGCGTTCCTCTAATTCGGAGCGGATTACAGACGAGGGGGAGATCGAATTTTTGTTGTCGCTCGGCGGGATAAATAGCCCAGCTTTTTCGTACGACATCACGCACCGCCCCGATCCATGGGTTGCGCGTCCGGTCATTTATTACGAGCGTTGCCCACTCGCGTCAAGCCAACTGGGCCACATCGTCCTGACAAAAGATCGTGAGTGGGCCTATATCCCCAACTACAATATCACAGCATCAGACAATATTCATCAAGGTTTTTTGCTCACGGATGAGGGGGTTGCGGCGCGGCTGAACCGAATGCTAGAGTCCACAATTGAGGCATTACAAGAGGGTGGTTACTTCGACTGAGGATGGCCAGGAGGTACGCGTGAAAAAAGTTTTGGTGATTGGGGCTGCCGGCTATCTCGGGCAGGTGCTTTGCGCTACATGCCGCGACGAGGCGGGGGTGGCTGTTTATGGGACGTGCCGGCTCGGGGCAACCACCGTCAGCAACTTGTACCCGCTGGCCCTTTTGGATGGGTGCGGGGTCGCGGCCTTGGTGGACGAACTTGCGCCGGATGTGGTGGTGTGGTGCGCCAAAGATGAGGCGCGCGAATATGAGCTGAACGACGTTGGGTTGCGAAATTTACTTGCCTCGCTTGGGGCTTCGATGCGATTGATTTATCTGAGCACCGCCCTAGCCGACGGAGCCGGGCAGAATGAACAAACGCCGCCTCAATCGCGAGCGGCCGGGGCGTATTTATCCGGTTATGTCAACGGCAAGATCCTGGGAGAGAACCTGGCTCGCTCGCACGGCAATCACATCATCATTCGCCCCGGGCAAATATACGGTCGCGGTGCCAACGGGCAGGCCGACAGCCGTATGCGTCGGCTCGCGGATGCCATCGCCGCGAATGGCACGATGACGCGGTCGGCCAACGCCTTGATCAGCGTCATTCACGTTGAGGATTTGGCGCGTTGTATTGTTGAACTGATCGACCATACGGTCACAGGCACCTTCTGCCTTGCGGCGGAGCGGCCTGTGAGTTATTATGATTTCTATCGGCACTTGGCGGGGCAAATTGGGGTTGACTCCGAAAAAATTGTGCCGATATATGATGAAAAACCCGCGCATTGCTATTTTGACGTGACCAAAGCAAAATCAATGCTCGGGACGCCCCTGCGGATGCTGGAGGGAACAACACGATGACCAAAAAGCGCATCGTCAACCTGATCATCTTCCTGGGCCTGGTGGGCATTGAGGTGTTGATCGCCTTGTTTGTGCACGACAATTTTATTCGACCTTTTGTCGGAGATGTCATTGTCGTGGCTGCGGTTTATTATTTCGTGCGCATCTTTTTCCCGGTTGGAGTCAAATGGCTGGCACTGTATGTTTTTATTTTTGCCACGGGGTTGGAGTTTTTACAGCTTTGGGGCGTGACGCGGGTGTTGAGTTTTGATAACCGTTTTTTGCAGACTTTGCTGGGGGCGACTTTCAGCGTTTGGGACATCGTTTGTTATGCGGTCGGCTGCGCGGTCGTTGGCTTGGTGGCGTGGTTGACGGGGCGAAAGCATCGGCGCGATAAGGAGATTTTGTCATGAGACACTTGGGAACCAACACCATCGACACCGCACGGCTGTGCCTGCGCCGCTATCGGCTCGACGACGCGGCGGACATGTTCCGCAACTACGCCAACGACCCACGGGTGACCAAATTCCTATCGTGGCAGCCTTATGACGACATCGAAGATGTTCAAAAGTTTATCGCGAATCAGGTGGCAAACTATCCCGATGACAAGTATCATTGGGCGATTGAATACCAAGGCCAAATGATTGGCGGCATTTCCGTGATTCGGATGGACGAAAAGAACCACTCGTGCGAGCTGGGTTATTGCATCGGCCACGATTTTTGGGGACTTGGGCTCACCACTGAGGCCACCATGGCAGTGCTGCAATATCTGTTTTGCCAAGTCGGCTATCACCGCGTCTTCGCCAAACACGACGTCGACAACCCCGCCTCGGGCAAAGTCATGCAAAACTGCGGCATGGTGTACGAGGGCCGCCTGCGCGAACACTATCGGCGGCACGACGGCGTGTTTTCGGACGCGCTGATTTATGGGATTTTGCGGAAGGATTTTTGCCACAGCTCGTAAGCCTGTTCCCAAGTTTGCTTTGTATACGGGCGGATGGGGTCGTTGATGTTTTGGGCGTGGACGGCGGCGAATTGCAAGAAGGGCCAAGCGTACTCAAAATGCTCGATCAGCTCGCGCAAGATGACGCCGCTCCAAACGGCGGCGGCCGCATATAGCGATGAGGCCTTGAAGTCGGCGATCAGCGCATCCAAATCGTAATGTGCCCGATGCTCGGTGACGGTGGCGCGGTGGTTTTGGATGTCCAGAATGGTATACGGCGCGCCGGGTGTTCCGTCCAGGGGCAAGCCGCAGGAACCGGGGTTGATCAAAAGCTTGCCGCCCTGCCATGCGTGCCATTGCAGATGGGAATGACCAAAGATATAGATGCCGTCCTCAAGGGGCGGTGTGTCGACAAAATCATATTCGGCGATGAATTTGGCTACGTCGTCGAGCAAGCGCTGCCTTGTGTAGTCCGGCAAGTGCTGATACGCGTTGGCAACCCGAAAACTGCTGAAACCCAACCCCTTGACCGGGCCGCAAATATCGTTAGGAACGTGGGAGATGGTGATAGGGATGCCCTGATCCTGCAAGCGCAATGTCTTGGGCAACCCGGCCAGATAAGCATGGCGCGGGGCATCGATGGCGCGGTAGGTCCAATAGTGTGCCTGAAACTGCCCATCCGTCCAGGTCGCCTGATCTTGGCGGGCGTATTCGATAAAATAATCTTCCTCGTTGCCCCTGACGATCAGCGGCTCGCGCCCCTCTCCTGCCGTTGCCTCCAATTGCCGGAGGGTGTCAATAACTTGGGCAGGGTTAAACAGATAAGCGGAATAGTCGCCGACAAAAATATAGCGGTCAATGGCCATGGTGCGGGTCTCTTGCAAAGCGGCGGTCAAGGCCGGCATATTGCCGTGGATGTCCGAGAGGATGGCGTAGCGCATCGGCAGACTCCTTTTCCCGAGGATATTGGCATGATACCATGCGCTTTCTTTGGCTGTCAACGCGTGGGAACGATGTCCGAATACGGCTAATATCTTCACCAAATCATGATATAATGCCCTTATCATCAACGAAAGGGGACGGATCGTGGAGGGCAACCAACAGGGGTGGTACGCAGCGTTTGCGGCCAAGGACACGCGGTTTGACGGACGTTTTTTTGTCGGGGTTTCGTCCACCGGGATTTATTGCAGGCCGGTGTGCCGGGCGAAGTTGCCCAAGATTGATCATTGCCACTTTTTCGTCTCGGCGGCCCAGGCCGAGGCGGCAGGGTATCGGCCCTGCCTGCTGTGTCGTCCCGAGCTGGCGCCGGGGATTTCGGTCACCGATGCCACGGCGTCATTGGCGCACCACGCCGCGGGCCTGCTAGCCGAGACCTGCGGCAGCGGACAACGCCTGCCCGACCTCGCCGAGCAGCTGGGGTATACCGACCGCCACCTGCGCCGCGCCTTTGCCCAAACCTTCCATGTCTCGCCCGTGCGCTATCTGCAGACCTGCCGCCTGTTGCTGGCCAAAAGTCTGTTGACCGATACCAACCTGCCCATGAGCGACGTCGCCGTGGCGGCGGGGTTTGGCAGTGTGCGGCGGCTTAACGACCTGTTCCGCACGCAATACAAGCTGTCCCCCACCGCCCTGCGCCGCGGGGCGTCGGGAGCGCGTGAGGGCATTACCCTGCTGGTCGGTTACCGCCCGCCCTATCCCTGGCAGGCGATGTTGGCCTTCCTCTCCGGGCGCACCATTCGCGGCGTGGAGGCGCTTGCAGGCGGTGAGTACCTGCGCACCCTGCGCATGGCCGTGCCGGGGCAAGGTGAGGTCTGCGGCTGGGTGCGGGTGGGCCACCGCCCTGAGAAAAATTGTTTGGCCGTTACGCTTTCTTTAGAGTTACTGCCGGTATTGCCGCAGGTATTGGCGCGGGTTCGGCATACCTTTGATCTGTCGTGCGATCCCCACGCCATCGCCGAGGTTCTGGGCGCGATGGACGATCTGCGTCCGGGGTTGTTTGTCCCGGGCACGCGGCTGCCGGGGTGTTTTGATGGCTTCGAGCTGTCCGTGCGAGCCGTGCTGGGCCAGCAGATCACGGTCAAGGCGGCGAGCACGTTGGCCGCGCGGCTGGTCGCGGCACACGGCACGCCCATCGACACGGGCATCGTGGAACTGACCCACGCCTTTCCGCGCCCCGAGACTTTACTGGCCCTCGGCGAGGGCATCACCGAGCACCTGGGGCAGCTGGGCATCATCTCGGCACGATCGCGCAGCATCCTGGCATTGGCCCGATTGTTTGCCGAAAATCCCCTGCCGCTGGGCCATTGCACCGATCCCCGGGCTCAAATCGCGCGGCTGGTGGCCCTGCCCGGCATCGGCGCGTGGACGGCGCACTACATCGCCATGCGGACGATGGGGTGGACGGACGCCTTTCTGGAAACCGACGCCGCCATCAAAAAAGCCCTCGCGCCCCACACCGCGACGGACATGCTGGCCCTGGCCGAGGCCTGGCGGCCCTGGCGCAGTTACGCGACGATTTGCCTGTGGAATTCCCTGACCACACAAGGAGGTACACCATGTACTACATGACGACTCTTCCCTCGCCCGTCGGGCCGATCACGCTGGCTTGCGACGACAAAAACCTCGTCGGCCTGTGGCTGGAGGGGCAGAAGTATTTTGGCGCGAGCATCGGCGACAAGTGGATCGCCCGCGACGATTTGCCCGTGTTTGCCGCGACAAAGGCGTGGCTGGATCGCTACTTTGCCGGGGCCAAACCCTGCCCCTCCGAGCTGCCCCTGGCCCCCATCGGCGGCGAATTCCGCCAAGCGGTGTGGCAGGTGTTGTGCGACATCCCCTATGGCGGCACGACGACCTACGGTCGGATCGCGGCGGGGTTGGGCAAGGCCCCGGGGGCCGCGCGGGCCATCGGCGGTGCGGTGGGTCACAACCCCATCTCCATCATCATCCCCTGCCACCGCGTCGTGGGCGCGAGCGGGGGACTGACGGGCTATGCAGGCGGTCTGGACAAGAAAACCCTGTTGCTGCGGCATGAGGGAATTATCCTTTAATCGTCTGTGCTTTTCGCCTTTCACACGCCAAATCGCCGCGCGTGCTATAATCTCCCCAGGGGCTTTTGCGCCCTTGACTTTGTTTGTATCGCAAACGGAGGTTAACATGAAAGATTCACGCATTCGTATGGCGCGGCAGCTGTGGTGCAGCCTTTTGGCCTTGGCCACCGTGTTGTCGCTGGCCGCCTGTACTGCCGTGGGCGATGTCACCACCGATCACGCGCGCAACTACGTCTACGCCGCGGGCGAGGCTATCAACTTTTATGACGAGATCAACGACCGCAAGCCGCTGGGCACGCTGGTGATTGTCTCGGCCGAGACGCTCGCCGAGGGCGAATTTGCCCACACCGTGCGCACGGGCACCGACGCCCAGGGCAACGCCGTCTTCACCGACGTGCTGCTCCAACAGATCGTGCAGATCAATTATACCTATCAGGCAACCGAGGCGGGACGGCAGTTGACGAAAAAGGATTTTTCGGTCTATGATGCCCACAACCGCGAAGGCACCTTTGACCCCGACGTGCCTTATACGACCACGCCCGCACCCGGTATGTACAGCCTGATCGTGGGCCTGCCCCGGAGCGGCGACAAGCTGACGTTGGAGGTGCGCTACTCGGGCGTCATCAGCCCCAACGCCATCGTCCGTCTGGCGACCGACGGCACTGCCCCGCCGCCGACCACCTCAACCCCAGATCCCGCCCAACAAGAGATCAATCGCCTGACCGCGTTGTTGGCGCAGAAACAAGCCGAACTCGACGCGCTGCGGGCGAGTGAGCCCGCCATCTCCGATGCCGCCCAGCAGGAGATCGACCGACTGACCGCACTATTGGCGGAAAAGCAAGCCGAAATCGACGTGCTGCGGACAGATCGTGCGCCCGGCGAAACCAACGGCGCACTGATTGTCGTCGGACTTCTGGCACTTGTCTTTTTTGCCTTGGCCATTGTTTTTATGGCCCGATTCGCCGCCGCGCGCAGGCGGGCGGCAGAGGAAAGGTTGAATCATGAAAAAAGTTTATGACATCGCGGCGTACATTTGGCCGGCCTATACGGGGCGCGAGCCTCGCACGCATATATTTTGGCCGGGCAAACAGGGCGAGTGGGAGACCGTACGCCGAGCGGGGGCAAAATTCCCCGGCCACTCTTGGCCCCGCGTGCCGCTGTGGGGCTATTGCGACGAGGCCGATCCGGCGGTGATGGAGATGCAGATCGACGCGGCGGCGGATCACGGCGTCAACGTGTTCATCTACGACTGGTATTGGTATGATCGGCGGCCCTTTTTGGAGCAATGCCTGGACGAAGGCTTTTTGGGCGCGCGGAACAACGGGCGCATGAAGTTCTACCTGATGTGGGCCAACCACGACGCCACCGACCTGTGGGACATCCGCCTCTCGGGCAACGGCACGGTCCTTTGGGACGGCAAGGTCGATCGGGCGGAGTTCGAGAAAATCTGTGATCGCTTGATCGAAAAATATTTTGCCCTGCCCAACTATTATTGCATCGACGGCAAACCCGTCTTCCTGATCTACGACACCTCCAACTTCATCAACGGGCTGGGCGGGGTGGAGCCTGCCCGCGAGGCGCTGGAGTGGTTTCGCGACCGTGCCGTTGCCGCAGGCCTGCCCGGCCTGCACCTGCAAGCCGACCTGTGGTGGGAGCACTCACGTGACCTCAGCGGCGTGGACGGCGGGCGAACCGCCCCCGCAAACGCCGTGTCGGCCCTGGGCTTTGACAGTGCGACCCACTATCAGTACGTGCATTTTACCGACATCAAACGCGATTATGCCGACCTGCTGCCCGACGTAACGGCCATGTGGGAGCAGGTAGACGCCGCCTATCCCTTCCCCTATTTTCCCCAGGTGTCCCTGGGCTGGGACAACAACCCGCGCTTTTTGCACACCCTGGACGACATCTTGACCGGCAACACGCCCGAGCAAATCAAAAAGGCCTTCGCCGCCGCCAAAGCCTTCGTCGACGCCCGCCCCAAACAACCCCCGCTGATCACCGTCAACAGCTGGAACGAGTGGACCGAAAGCAGTTATTTGCAACCCGACGACCTATATGGCTACGGGTATCTGGAGGCGATCCGCGAGGTGTTTGGCGTGGTATAATGAGTGTTAACCCATTAGGAGGATCGTGATATGGTTTTGACTGAGTTGTTGCATGTCTTGTTTTTTGACGATATTGAGGTGGCGGTTCAGGCTTTTTCTGAGTGCCGCGCCGCCTTTTTCCCGCATGACCCAGAGGGGTATGTTGCGGCGACTGACACGTTTTTGATGGGCGCGATCAAAGACAAGGCCGGTTTTTGTCAGCGTATCGAGCATTATCACGTCCACGGTAAGCCTGTTTGGCAAAAGCAAGAGGTGGTGGGGTGCGACCTGATCACATCGGCGGATCTTGGCACAGCTTTGAGCTACAACACGATAGCAAACGGCAAGAGCCGATTGGAAATGTATGAGAGTGCGCGGGCGCGTTGGGCGGTGCACATGGATGACTACGCGGCGGCGGTCAACCACCGCGATGGGTTGGACATCCTCGAGCTTGCCACGGGGGCGGGCATGGGTACCGGCGCCGTCGTCACTGGCATGGGACAAAACAGCCGTTTGATCAGCACGGACATTGACTTTCAATGCATTAAGAACGCCGACGCCATCGCCGCTTCCCTGGGCATGAGCGACCGTGTGTGCGGGTTGACGGCGAACTTTTGGTCTTTGCCCTTTGAAGACAGTATGTTTGATACTGTTTGTTCCCACTATGGCATCGACGAATCGGGCGAAATCGGCAAAACCCTCGGCGAGATTGCCCGTGTACTGCGGTCCGGCGGGCGGTTTGTCTGCACCGTCCGTCAAAATCCCTATGATCGCCAAGATCGGTACATGGCCTTATTCGGCATCACCGAAGCTGAGTGCAACCCCTTGCTGCGCAAGGCGCGGCTGTATAGCGGGGTGGACGACTTGGCCAAGACCGCGGGGAGCATGGGACTGACCTTGACGGACAAGCGCGTCATCGCACCCGAGGACAGTCATGCACGGGTAATTTGTGTATTTGAGAAAGAAGCCAAACATTAAAGTGGAACTTTGGGATGCTTATAACGCCTTAGGCCAACCCACGGGGGCGGTCAAGGCGCGGGGCGAGGCATTTGCGCCGGGTGAATATCACCTGGGTGCTTCGCTGTGGATTGTCAATGCCGCGGGCGAGGTGTTGCTGCAAAAACGCGCCCTGACCAAGCGCATCAAACCCGGTGTCTGGGGCGTGCCTGGCGGATCGGTGTTGGCAGGCGAGACGAGCGTGCAGGGGTGCTTGCGCGAGGTTGCCGAGGAAATCGGCGTACATTTGCAGGCCGATCACCTCACCCTGCTCTCGCGGTGTTTTGGCGAGGATTCGATTTATGATGATTACGTGGCGTTCGTCGATTTCCCGATCAGTGACGCCGTGTTGCAAACCGAGGAAGTCAGCGAGGTTGCCTGGGTGAGCCACAAAGACGTTTTGACGCTGTGCCGACGCGGGGAATTGATGATGGAGGATGTTGCGGAGCTGGAGAAGATGCTTGCCGCGATTCATGCCCGCTGGACCCCTGTGACAAAGGATGATCTGGAAGACGGCTTGCGGCGACTGGGTGTCGTGCCGGGCATGATGCTAGAGGTGCACGGTTCGCTAAGCAGTTTTGGCTGGGTAGATGGCGGGGCACTAACGGTGATTGATGTGCTGAAAAACGCCGTTGGGGCCGAAGGTTCTATCGTCATGCCGTCGTTTAAGAACTCACTCCCGCTACCGCTGACCGATGAAGACAGGCGGATGGGTTTGACCCTAAAGATCAAACTTTTGCGCGGCGATGAGGAGCATTCCGGGATGGGGATTATCGCCGATACTTTCCGTGGCCTGCCCAACGTCGTGACGGGCGACGAGCTGTTCCGGGTATCGGCGTGGGGCCGTGACGCGGGAAAACACGCCGCCAGCCGCTTCCGACACTTGATCGCCTGTGGCGGG
>JGI994J12354_10004787_pt1 | contig 11994 bp, 10 predicted proteins | sample IntmicLarv3ML3BL_FD_12354 | JGI IMG/M metagenome (IMG submission 12354) | reverse complement strand
ATTGGGAGGCCATGTTTTGGTTGCTCTGGACAAAGTTGGCACGTCATCTGCTAGCAAACCTGAGTTCCTTCACTTTATTTTCATCTTGCGAAGCTTCATAATGTCTACCCAATTTGCGCAAAATCATGATGCGATTATTATAGTACGAGGCATTTCCTCCCGCCAGTTCTATCGCCTTGTTAATATCCTCGAATGCCTCATTATATTCCCCTCTCAGATACAGTGCAAACCCACGGTCATTATAATGTTTAGCATTGTTCGGCTCCAGCTCTATTGCACCGGAATAAAGCTCAGCAGACTTTGCGTAGTTCAACGCTAAAAGCTCCTGTCCGCCTCTCTTGGAAAATTCCGCCGCAACCAGCATATCCTCAGCTTCTTTTTGCCCGTTGCCAATTAATTTCTGATACTTCTTTTTTAAACTCTCAAGCTCTTTCTCTACATCCTCAAACTTGGCTTTATACCAAGCCAACTCATCTTTCAACTGCTGGTTGTCAGAGCCCTCTTGCCTCACCCAGCTCTTCCCCGGATACCTTTCAAAAGCCTCCGTCAGGCTCAAGACGACTGCAGTTGATAACTTGGCCGCGCTATCCCATTGCTTAATTAGCCTTTTGTCACTGGCCTTCTTTTTGAACTGCTCCAACTTTTCCCGCTTGGCGGGCTCAATCTCGGACTTATTCATCGGCAGGCTCATTGGCGCATTGTGGATAAAAACAAGGATGGCTTTTTTCGTCGCCACGGCATAGTCATATTCCTTTTCCGTGTAGCTTATGCCGTCGTCATCAACGGAGCCGTACCGTCCGCCTATGACCAGAACATAATAGTCAGATTCATCAATTTTGGATTTGATATACTCAAACTGCTCCTCATTCGCAGCGGGAAAAAGCTCCATCCCCGCAGGAAAGCAATCCAGCTTCAAAACGCTGTCCACAATTGCAGACCGCTCTTCAACCAAATCAATATACGTCGAACTGATAAACACCTGATATCTCACAATCTTCCCCCCAAACACCCGCGATTTTGCAACACTCACCGAGCCTCGAAACATTCCTATTCCAAAGCCCGGTGAGTGCAGTCCGCAAACGCGTCTCTATTTTTTGAAGCTCATGACGCTCCAGTTTTTCACGAAATATTCGACGCCCGACCAAACGGTTGTCACGACAATCAAGAGGATGCACAGGCCGTTGACGTCCAAAATGCTCGGAATCAGCGGTATGGTGTGCCAAGGCGTAATCATGAAGCATATTGCCACGATGGAGACGACGGTTTTAATCTTACCCGACGTTCCGGCGGCTATCACGAGACCGCCCTCGACAGCCACGAGCCTCAGCGCCGTGACCGCAAATTCGCGGGTTATAATTATCATCGCCGCCCACGCCGCCATCTGGCCGCGCTCGACAAAAATCAATATAGCCGCCGTCACTAGCAGCTTGTCGGCCAAGGGGTCGATAAATTTTCCAAAATCCGATATCTGGTCATATTTGCGCGCGATATAGCCGTCGACGCTGTCTGTGACACTCGCTATTATGAAAATAACGAGGCCGACAATGTCGGAATAATCAAAGCTCCGCGCCATGAATATCATAAATACAGGCACCATCGCAATGCGCGTCAGCGTAACTTTACTTGCGGTAGTCAAATCGCCACTCCTATCAAATCGCCATTTTTTGTATCTGTTATCTCAACTTCCGCGAACTCTCCCGGCGAGCCGGAGCCCGTCCACAGCACGCGCCCGTCGATATCCGGTGAGTCCGCAGGACTTCGTCCCCAATGCATTCCCGTTTCGGCGTCCTCGCCCTCGCACAGCGCGCGGAGCGTCCGGCCGATGCGCGACGCGCAGAACTCCTGGATTATATCATATTGTATCTCGCCCACAAGCTCCGCCCGGCGTTCCGCCGTCTCGCCCGGAACCTGCTCCGGCATTTCCGCCGCCGCAGTCCCCTCCTCGGGCGAAAACGCGAAAACTCCGGCGCGCTCGATCTCAAACTCGCGGAGAAACTCGCAGAGCTCCTCAAATTCCTCGTCACCCTCGCCGGGAAAACCGACGATGAGGCTGGTCCTCAAAACAACGCCCGGTATTCTTTCGCGGAGCTTCCCAAATAAATCTCGAATCTCACCGCCGGTTCCCCGCCGGTTCATTCGACGCAGGAGCTCGTCGCTTATATGCTGGATGGGGATATCCAGATATTTCACAATTTTTTCCTCGGAGGCTATAACATCGATCAAATCGTCGTCGATCTCGTCCGGATAGAGGTAGTGGAGCCGAATCCACTCGAGCTCCGAAATTCCGCACAGCTCCCGGAGAAGCTCTCCGAGACGCCGCTCGCCGTATAAATCCAATCCGTACCGCGTGATGTCCTGCGCGATGATGATTAGCTCCTTCACGCCATCCGCAGCTAATTCCCGCGCCTCACGCAGGATATTTTCCATCGTCCTGCTGCGAAAGCTTCCGCGGATATCGGGAATCGCGCAGTATGAGCAGCGGTTGTCGCAGCCGTCCGCGATTTTCAGATACGCCCACGACGGGCCTGTCGAGACTATGCGTGGAGTTTCGTCCAAGGGTGCCGATATATCACCGTATCGTGAGACCCGTCGCCCCGCGAAAACGTCCTCAAGCGCGTCCGTTATCTTACCAAAGCTCCCGACTCCGACAAGTGCGTCGACCTCCGGCAGTTCCTCGAAAATCCCGTCCTTATACCGCTCGGAGAGGCAGCCCGTGACGACTATTTTCGGATAGCCCTCCTCGTTTTTCAGAGCCGCGTTTTCGAGTATTGTCTCTATCGCCTCTGACTTCGCCGCATCGATGAAGCCACAGGTGTTGATGACCACAGCCGCCGCCAGCTCGGGCTCGGCGCACAGCTCATATCCGGCCTCAGCGATTTGATACAGCATCTGCTCGCTGTTCACGAGGTTCTTCGCGCAGCCCAGTGAAATAAGGCAAACTCTTTCTGTCATCTATTGCTCTTCCTCCAAGCTCTCTCTATACCGCCTCACGGCACGCGAGATTTCATCCCATGAAAATCCCCGCCGCGCGAGGGCGTCTGTGGCGCGTTTCAGTTCATTCCTCGATGGGTCTTCCCCGCCGAGCCTCGCGCTCAGGAGCTTGTCTATTTTTTCGTCGGTTTCGGGCATCTCCGCCAGCGCATCGTCCCAAAACTCGCGCGGGACATATCTGCGGTAGAGCTCGTTTCGTATCCTCGCTCGCCCGTATCCTTTTGCGGCGTAATGGCGGACGACGACTCCGGCGAAATCCGCATCGTCTATGTACCCCAGCTCGCAGAGCCAATCGGCGGCGGAGCATGCGTCCTCCTCACTCTCGCCCTTGTCGCGGAGCTTGCGGATGACCTCGCCCTTTGAGTGCGCCCTGCCGCCGATGATGCGGAGCGCCCTCCGTTTCGCGCCGGCCAGCGTCGAAGCGCCGCGAAGCTCATCGCGGGCCTCTTCATCCATCTCCTTGCCTGTATACAGGTCGTTATCCGCCACAACGGAGGCGGTCGTTTTTATCTGGGAACCGTCGTCAAAGTGGATATAGAACCGCTCGTGGCCCCCGTCCTTTATCTCAGTTATCCTCATCCGTAAAATCGTCGGTGAAGTCATCGTCAAAATCGTCCGCGGATATATCTATCGCCTTTTTTGCCGCCGACACAGGGGCCGGCTCCGGCTCATCCTCGTCCTCTTTTACTGATAGAGCACCTTTTTTATCATTCAGCTTCTGCAAATTCTCGCGGATTTGAGCCGCTATGGAGTCGGCCAGCTCCTGATTTTCGCGCAGATATTCCTTCACGGCGGCAAGGCCCTGAAGCCGCGCCTCTCCGACAGTGAACCACGAACCGGACTTGTCGATTATATCCAGCTTCACGCCGAGCTCGGCTATTTCGTTGAGCCTCGATATTCCCTCGCCGTAGATAATGTCAAATTCCGCCTCTTTAAACGGCGGTGCGACCTTGTTTTTCACGACCTTCGCCCTCGTGCGGTTTCCAACCATCTCCGTTCCGACCTTCAGCGACTCGATTCGTTTTACCTCTATGCGCACGCTGGCAAAATATTTCAGGGCGCGGCCGCCGGGCGTCGTCTCGGGGTTTCCGTACATCATGCCTATTTTCATTCGAAGCTGATTTATGAAAATGACAATGCAGTTGGTTTTCGATATGGTTCCGGCGAGCTTACGCAGTGCCTGCGACATAAGGCGCGCCACGACGCCAACGGATGCGTCGCCCATGTCTCCGTCGAACTCCGCGCGCGGCAGAAGCGCCGCGACTGAGTCCACGACAACAACGTCAACAGCTCCGCTTCGGACAAGCTGCTCGGTTATGTCCAGCGCCTGCTCACCCGTATCCGGCTGTGAAATCAGGAGATTGTCTATATCGACGCCCAAGGCGCGGGCATAAGCGGGCTCCAAGGCGTGCTCGACGTCGATGAACGCGACCTCTCCGCCCTGCTTCTGCGCGCTTGCGAGGATGTGCAGAGCCAGCGTCGTCTTTCCCGAGGATTCCGGCCCGTATATTTCGATGATGCGCCCTTTCGGGACGCCTCCGATGCCGAGCGCGATGTCGAGGGTCAGAGAGCCCGTCGATACGGCCTCAACATTTATCGGAAGATCGTCTCCAAGGCGCATTATCGCGCCCTTGCCGTAGTTTTTCTCAATTTGCTGGAGGGCGGTTTTCAAGGCGGTCTTTTTATCAGGCGCCTGCCCCACCAGCGTAATAGGAGTCTTTTTCTTTTCCTTCTTTTCGGCCATTAATATGCCCTCCAGTCATACTTTTCCGGAAATAACCCGTTCAATTCCCAATGTATCAACGAAGCTGTCGATAGAGCGCAGGCCGTGCATCCGCATGAGTTTTCGGACGTCCTCCGCCATTCCGGCTCCGACCTCGAAATACAACGAACCGCCGTCCCGTATCACATTTTTCCACCCGGACAGCACCGCTCTGTAATAGTCCAAACCATCCGCTCCCCCGTCGAGGGCGAGCGCCGGCTCATAGTCCTTAACCGACACATCCAGCTTTTTCAGGTCGGCATGTTTTATGTAAGGCGGGTTGCACACCACTATATTGAAGCTGCCGATCGACGCCGGGGGCGGGTCTCTCAAATCAAGAAGCTCGACCGAGCACCGCTCATTCAGTCCGAGCGCCGCTATATTTCGCTTCATCACGTCAGCCGCCTTGCGGCTGACGTCCGCAAACACCACCCTGGCATCTCGGACATTATGCGCTATCGCGCAGCCTATGCATCCGCTCCCCGCGCAGAGATCCAATATCCGTGCCCGCGAGCCGGGGATAATCGCGTTTATCACCTGCTCCGCCAAAACCTCCGTGTCGACACGGGGGATAAGAACCTCCGGCCCCACCTCAAACGGCAGGCCATAGAATTCCCAAGCGCGGGTTATGTAGGCGATAGGCTCGCCTTTCAGGCGGCGGGCCATAAGGCCGCGAAGCGCCTTTTCAGTCTCATCTGTTGCATAGAGTACGGAATCCCGCATGAAATCATCAGTAGTTTTCCCGGAGGCATGAGCCGCCAAAAGCCGGGCCTCAAGAGAGGCCGCCTCCACTCCGACATCCCGAAGCGCGCGCCGCGCCTCCATATAGAGGTCGTTATATGTTTTCGGCAAAGCATTTTTCCCCCTTGAAATAAGCGTTTCTCTATTTTTCGCTGTGCGTCAGTAATCTACCATTTATCCGCGCCCTCTTCCGCCGGAATAACGAGCTCCAGAGCCTCAATTGCCACTTCTATCATGGAATCGTCCGGCTCATTTGTCGTCAGCTTCTGCAACGCCCTGCCCGGCGCGGAAATTATCGCGGTGAAAGCATTGTCATGCCTTCCGGTGAAACGGTTTATCTCGTAGCTGATTCCGACAACCAGCGGCAAGAGAGCAATACGGAGAACGATGCGCATGAGCGCTCCCTGCCACGACACCAGAGAAAAAACAAGTATACTGACGATCATCACGACAAACAGGAAGCTTGTCCCGCACCGCGGATGCTCCCGCGGCTGAATCCGGACATTCTCGACCGTTAGCGGAAGTCCCTTTTCATAGCAATGTATTGTCTTGTGCTCCGCGCCGTGATATGAAAACATGCGTTTCACGTCTTTCATGCGCGAAACCGCCGTGAGATATACGAGGAATATCGTGATACGCACGGCCCCCTCAATAAGGTTGCGCAGTATTGTATTAGAAACGAACCGCGTGAACAGCCCCGCGAGCAGGGTCGGCAGGAGCATGAACAATCCAACCGAAAGCGCGATTCCCAGAACCACGGCCACGGTGATTATTATTTTCTGAGCCTTTTCCCATCCGAACTTTTTCTCTATCCACTGGTCAAGCTTGTCCGGCTCGCCCTGCTCCTCCTCGGGGAGAAGCTCGGCGGAATACATGAGGGCGGAAACGCCTTTCGCCATCGAGTCCACAAATGTGACGGCGCCGCGAATCAGGGGGATGCCGAGTATCGGGTACTTGTCCTTGACAAATTTCAATTCCTCGGTCTTTGTCACGACCCCGTCCGGCGTGCGCACCGCTACCGCCTGGAGCTTTGGCCCTCTCATCATGATTCCCTCTATGAGGGCCTGTCCCCCTATAGAGGTTCTGAAGGAGCCGCTGTTTTTCTTTGCCATATATCTGCCTTTCAGTTGCTTTTTTCTATTCCTGCCGCAGTCGTCGCCGGCAGCTTCACCGTCACGATAAGCCCTCCGCCGGGAGCGTTTTCGACGTCTAAGCTTCCATTGTGCCGCGTGATGATTTCATCGCTGACGGAAAGCCCTATGCCGCTTCCGCGCTCCTTCGAGCTTCCCTTGTAGAACATTTTCTTCACATAGGGCAGCTCCGCTTCCGGAATGCCCGCCCCGTGGTCGCGCGTGGATATCACAACATATTCGCCCTCAAGCCCAATATCCACCTCGATTTTCCCGCCCTCGCGGCCATACTTCGCCGCGTTGTCGAGAACATTCAAAAACACCTGACGCAGTCTCTCCGCGTCGCCCGGGATGAACGGCATATCATCGTCGTGCAGCCTGTAAACAAGCTCAATGTTTTCCTGCTGCAACAGCTCGCGGTAGGTGTATATCGACTCCTCAAGCTCGGCCGCAACGTCGATTTCCTCAATCGTCAGGTTGAAACGCCCGTCCTGAATCCTCGTGAATTCCAAAAGCTCCTCAACCATTTTCGTCAGTCTGCTGGCTTCTTTTGAGATTATACCGATGCCGCGCCGCGAATCCTCGCCAATCTCCTCATCAAAAAGCAGAGTCTCACTCCAACCGGTTATCGCAGTGAGCGGAGTTCGCAGTTCATGCGAGACCGAGGATATAAATTCGGTCTGCATTTTCTCGGCGCGCGATATTTTCGTCGACATCTCGTTGATGGCATCTATCAGCTCTCCGATTTCGTCGTCGTGCTTTTTCTCCGCGTGCGCGCCGTAGCTTCCCTCTGCAATTCCGCGCGTCACGGAGGTCAAAACCGTTATCGGCTCGACTATCGACCGGATGAAAATGACATTCGAGAAAAAGACGATTATGACGATCGCAACCCCGACCGTTGCGGCCAGCAATATGCTCCTCGTCACCTGCTTGTCTACAAGCTGCAAGCTCGTGACATACCGCATCACGCCGATAATCTGCCCGTCGGGAGCCGTCAATGGGCTGGACACCACCATGAGGCGCTCCCCTGTCTCGGAGCTTTTGCCGCTCCACGACCTCATGCGGCCTGTTTCGAGCGCATCCTGTATGTCGGGAGTGTTGGGAACAGAGCCGTGCGTCAGCCCGTAGCTGGACGCCTCGACGCGCCCGCGAAGGTTTACAAACTGGAGCTCCAGCTTGTCCTTGTCCTCAAAGGAGGCCGTGTAATTATAGACGCTCTGATTATATTGCGCTCTTGTCGATGAGACATAGGTCGTGAAAAANTCCGACGCCATCTGCGCCTTCGTCTCAAGTCCTATCTGTATAGACGTATAATAATAGCTCGACACGGCAAGGGAAAACGCGGACACCGCGAGCGCCGCAATGCCCAATATGACCGCCAACCCGGTCAGCATCCATCTCCCCCGAATACCCTTAATCCGCATTAAACATCTCCAATTGCCCCAATTTTAAAGCCCCCAAACCCCCGTCCTTTTCCGCGAAAAGCCTTTTTCCAAGGTCCCCGAATGAAAGCCCAGCGTAGCGGGTTTCATTCGGAAAAGGAGGAGCAAGTCCGCGTAATGGAGCTTTCCGCATGGCGGGAAGCGGAATGAAGCGTACTTGCCGACGACGCTCTGGCGCGCTTTTAGTGTGTTCTCGGAGCGAAAAGATTAAAATCTCAATGCTGTGGGGGAATTCATTTTCCACACAGCATACTTTAACGAGGCCCTCAGGCCGAGAACCCCAAATTTGACGAAAAACAAGTTTTTCGCCAAGTCAAGATAAGCTTAAGCTTATCTTGACTAAAATCCCCACTTGTAACCATATCCCCAAACCGTCGTTATATAGCTGGGCATTGTGGGGTCGTCCTCAATTTTTATGCGCAGACGCCTGATGTTGACGTCGACTATCTTCAGCTCGCCGAAGTAGTCCCGTCCCCAGACGCTGTTCAAAATATCCTCGCGGGAAAGAGCCTTTCCCGAGTTATCCATGAAAAGCTTCATAATCGAATATTCGATTTGCGTGAGCTTTATGCGTGCCGCGTTTTTCTCGAGAGTTCTGTTGCGCGTGTTGAGGCGGAATGGCCCGTGGCGCAGCTCTCCCTCCTCGTCCTCACCGTCCGAGGCACCGGTCCGGCGGTAGAGCGCGTCAATACGCGCGGTGAGCTCAGCGGGCGAAAACGGCTTTGTGACATAGTCGTCCGCGCCGGTCATGAGCCCCGTGACCTTGTCCATCTCCTGACTTTTCGCCGTCAGCATGATGATTCCTATATTCGAATCCGACGCCCGTATGCGGCGGCAGACCTCAAACCCGTCGATATCCGGCAGCATGACGTCCAAGAGCGCGACCCTGATATCAGGGTGAGCCCTGAGCTGCTCTATGGCCTCTTCGCCCGTCCCGGCCTCGATGGGCTCGAAGCCCGAGCGCCGGAGGTTTATAACAACGAAGCTTCGTATGCTCGATTCATCCTCCAAAACAAGTACTTTTTTCACTGCTCATCTCCCTGTTCCTTCGTGTGATTGCTCATATTGCTCCGGTTGTCCACTCGGAGTAAATAAGCTTGAAATTATCGCGAATCTCATCGGGAGACAGCGCATGTGTCCACTCCGATTCGTCGCGCAGAATACGCGCGGCGTAGATTGTCGCGTCATCGTCAAGAAGTGTAAATCTCTCGGGAATTCTCGCCCGGTCGCGCCGGTTGTCTCCCGTGAGCGTGTAGATGACGAGGAAGTCCGTGACCCCTCCCGTCCGCTCGTCATAGCTTGAGAGGATTATCGCTCGTTCGCCGGTCGATGAGCCCTCCCCGCGCCGCACCGTCAGGCCGTTTTTCCAGGCCTCCGGCAATATCAGATACCAGCCGTCCGAGGAATGGTATGTCGATAAATCCAACGTTCTCACGCCGTCCGCGTCGTAGCTGTACCAATCGAAATAATAGACAGGACTGGTGTTTTCCTGCACATGCATCGGGACAATCTCCGGTGTTTCCAAGGCGCGGTCCTTGTCGATGTCCTGACTGTATGGCTCGCGGTAGTTCAGGCGTATCGTGTCCTCGCTGACACCGCGCGGTTTTTTTATGGTTATGTTGCGGAACGCTTCGCCGTTATATGCGAAGATATCCGTTATCAGCTCATTTTCGCCGTATGTACCCTCAACGAAGAGCGCGGGGGTCATATCGGAGAGAAGTCCTGTCCGCATTCTCGAAACCGTACCCTGTCCGAGCCCTCTCGAGAGCATGCCGCCCGAGGAGATGAGCTCGCCGTCGTCCGTGAAGCTATAGAGCTCTATTTCGCCCGTCGGCGTGTCGGATTCCTCCGTTATGTCATAGCGCATGACGGCCACGTCGGAGACTCCGTCTCCGGTGAAGTCACTGACGCGAAACTCCGCACAATTGACCGTCAGGATGGAGGCGGCCTCAAAACCGCGCATCGCAAACGCCTGCAAGAGGCGCATACTTCCCGTCCCGCTCTGCCACTCCACTATAAGGTCGGCGACTCCGTCCCCGTCGACGTCGGCGTATTCGATAGTGCCGATAGAGGTGCCCTCGCCCTTTATCGTCGCGGCAAGTGAATAGGCGTTATTTCCCCCGTTGCCGGTATAGACGCAAATCGTCAGGGATTTTTCGGAGTTCATGAAAAACGCGAAAGTCTCATCCACTCCGTCCCCGTCGATGTCATACTGCTGGACGCTCTGGCGGTATCCGCCCCGCGTGGGCGCGGAAAACTCGGAGCCTCCGGCGATTTCTTCATTTATGAGGTTTTGAAGCATGACATTCTTTTCCGAGGATTTCGGAAGCGAATACAAGTCATCGACCGGCGCCGAATAGCATCCGGTGAGAGAAAGCAGGGCGGCCACGACCATGGCAGTCACCGCAAATACCCGAAAAATGCGTGTCAAATCCAAACCTCCGGAAAAATGTCTGTAGCGTGGTCTCCGCCGTTCGGCGTGATGGCAAAAACAAATACCATACATTACTACAATATATTATTATAGCACGTTTGTAAAGGCGTTGGCAAACATATTAATCAGTTCTTTTATTCACTCCTCCCCAACCAAAACCTCCGCCCGCCCGGGGTTTTGACACCCCGTTTGACATGAGCTATAATCAGGCTTACAGAAAGAAACGCGGAAACAACTCCGCCGGCCGCCCGCTGAGGCGCGATTTCGGCCCCTCGGGGCCCTGTTGAGGTGATTTATATGCGAATTAAAAAGCTTTTGCCGCTCCTCATGGCGCTCGCCGTTCTGGCAGGCTGCCGGACGAATGAAAAACCATCCTCCGCGCTCTCCGCACCGCCTGTTTCTCCGTCTCCAACGGCGACACCACTCCCAACGCCCGCAGGAGAAGACCCCGAAATCATCGCGGAACGTGAGCGGGCGGAGCGGGTGAGCCGCGCGGTTTCGATTTTTCGGTCCCATGTCGATGAGGAATTCCCGGCCGAAGAATTTCTCCTTTGGCTCGAGAGCCTCATATATCCCCCCATCATGGCGGAGCTCTCCGAAATGTCCGATGACATCGACATCGGCTCTTTCCTGCTGGAGAGAACCGGAGAGAGCCTGCATGTCCTGAAGCTGCACTTCGACGGCCTGATGGACAACCCCGAGGCCGCGGCAGCGCTCGGCATCTATTTTGCCCCCGAAAACGGCAGCGACGTCAAGCTGGCCTTCGGCGGTGACGTCAACCTCATCGAGGGCAGCTATGTCATGCCGTATTTCAGGCTCGCGCAGAGCGACCTTGCAAATGTACTCACGGACGGCCTGCTCGAGGAAATGCGCGCCGCCGACGTCCTGCTCCTGAACAACGAATTCGCGTACTCGAACAGGGGCTACCCAATCCCCGGCAAGACCTACACCTTCCGCGCCCCTCCCGAAAATGTCGGCATATTCGCGGACATGGGCGTTGATGTGGCGTATCTCGCCAATAACCATATCTTCGACTACGGAGCCGACGCTCTTCTCGATACCCTGCAAACGCTTGACGAGGCCGGAATCCCGCGAATCGGCGCGGGGATGGACATTAACGAGGCCTCAAGGCCGGTTTTCTACATCGCAGGCGGCAGAAAGATCGCCTATATAGGCGCGGGCTGCATAGAACGTTATTCTGTTTTCACACCCGGTGCGAGCGAAGAAACCCCCGGAATCTTCCGCGTCGACGAAAACAACGCCGATTTGCTCCTGTCCATTATCGAGAGCTGCGCGGCAAATAGCGACCTTGTGGTCGTGAACCTCCACTGGGGCATCGAGAGCACCTCCGTTCTCGAGGAATACCAGCGCCAGCTCGGGCAGATGTGCATTGACGCGGGGGCTGACGCCGTCATCGGAGCGCACCCGCACGTCTTGCAGGGCGCGGAGTTTTATAACGGCAAGCCAATTATATACAGCACGGGCAATTTCTGG
>JGI994J12354_10004786_pt1 | contig 11994 bp, 10 predicted proteins | sample IntmicLarv3ML3BL_FD_12354 | JGI IMG/M metagenome (IMG submission 12354) | reverse complement strand
GATGGAGCCGTCAGTGGACTCCAGCAGCATGGCCAGCAGCCTTCCTAGGGTGGATTTTCCACACCCGGATTCGCCCACGATGCCGATCGTCTCTCCCTTGTTGATGGTAAAGTTCAGGCCATCTACCGCATGAAGCGCGCCGGCTGAAACATGAAAGTACTTTTTTAGGTTGGCGACTTGAACCAAAGCATCAGACATATTTCTCCACCTCCTGGCCGGGCAGTTTGCCCTCATAAATCAAGCAGCGGGCAAAATGGCCCTCTTCGGTCTGGGTAAATGCTGGCGCCACCTCAGCGCAAATGGGCTGGGCATACTTGCAGCGGGGATGGAACTTGCATCCCGTAGGCAGGTCGGCGGGATCCGGCATCAGCCCTTCAATGGGGGAGAGGAATTCCACGTCCTTGTCGATGTCCGGCAGGGAGCCAAAGAGTCCGTTGGTATACGGATGCTGCGGATTCTCATACACCTGCTCCAGTGTTCCGCTCTCCACAATTTCGCCTGCGTAGATAATGGCGACCTTATCGCAGATCTCCGACACGATGCCCAAATCATGAGTGATCATGATCATAGCGGTGTTGAGCTCTTTTTTCAGATCCTTCATAAGCTCCAATACCTGTGCCTGAATTGTGACATCAAGGGCTGTGGTGGGTTCATCGGCAATAAGCAGCCGGGGATTACACGCCAGTGCAATGGCGATGACGACCCTTTGCTTCATGCCGCCAGAGAACTGATGGGGGTATTCAAAGGCGCGGTCCGCCGGGATGCGTACCATCTCCAGCATCTTTACGGCTTCAAGCTTGGCGTCGTGCTTGGAGATGCTTCTGTGATTGCGTAGGGCTTCCGCGATTTGATCCGCTACGGTCATGGTGGGGTTCAGGGAGGTCATGGGATCCTGGAAAATCATGGAGATTTTATCTCCGCGTACCTTGCGGTATTCGCGTTCCTTCATTTTGCACAGGTCGCGTCCCTCAAAATAGATGGAGCCCGATTCAATCTTCCCAGGAGGGCATGGTACCACGCCCAATATGGAAAAGGCCGTTGTTGTCTTTCCCGCGCCGGTTTCTCCTACCAGGCCCAGGGTTTCGCCCTCGTTGAGGGAGAGGCTGATTCCATTGACAGCGTGAACAACACCGTCGTCCGTGTAGAATGTGACGGTTAGATCGCGAATGTCAAGCAACTTATTTTCTGCGTTTCCCATATCGTCACCTCTTCATTCTGGGATCCAGGGCGTCACGCAGTCCATCGCCCAGCAATGTCAGCGATATAACGGTCAGGACAATGGCAATGCCTGGAAATGTAGTCAGGTACGGTTGGTCACGTATATAATTGCGGCCTGCGGAGAGCATGGCGCCCCATTCGGGCGCTGGCGACTGAATGCCGATGCCGATAAAGCTCAGTCCGCTGATCGCCATGATTTGGCCTGCAACAGAGCTTACGATCTGAGAAATCAACGGGCTTAAGGCATTGGGCAGGGCATGCTTTATCACAATGCGAAACGTACCGGCCCCCATGCCTTTGACCGCGTCAATGTATTCATTTCGCATCACCGACAGCATTTGCCCGCGGACAATACGGGCGATGCTGGGAACGCCGCTAATGGACATGGCAAAAATGAGATTCCCAACAGTTGGCTTCATAACGGAAACCAGGGTGATCATGAGCAGCATGGAGGGGATCGCCATGAATATATCGGCGGAGCGCATGATGATGCTTTCCGTCGTTTTGCCATAGTAGGCGGCTGCCGCGCCAAAGATGATGCCAAGAATGCTGGAAATTGCTGTTGCCGTCAAGGCGATTATAATAGACGTTCTGCCACCCCAGATAAGGCGGTTGAGGATGTCACGTCCCAACTCGTCGGTGCCCAGCAAATGTCCCTCGGCAGGGAATTGGCGCACCACGTTCAGATCCGGCTGAATGACATCCGTTTTATAGTTCAAATAAAGAGGTGCGGAGAAGCATACGGCCAGAATCGTCACAAACATTACCATGCCGATGACTGCCGTTCTGTTTCGGCGCATACGCACCCATGCGTCGACCCAAAGGCTTCGTTTCTTTCGGTGGATATGGGTTGTTTGTGCTGGTGTCATGCGCTGACCGCCTCCTTTTTCGTTTTCTTTTTAGGGGTAGAATAAATCGAACGAATTCGGGGATCAACCAACCCATAACATAGATCCGCCACCAGGTTGCCCACGGCAATGAGCACCGCCGATATGAGCACCCCGGCCATGATGGTGGGAATGTCTTTCTGCCGCAAAGCCTCCAGCGTCATCTTTCCCATGCCGTTGATGCCAAATATCTGCTCGATGATGACGGAGCCGCCAAAGAAGGTACCGATATTCATTCCGATAGAGGTTATGAGGGGCATCAGGGCGTTGCGCAGGGCATGCTTGAAGAGCACCGTGCGCTCCGGACAACCCTTTGCCCGGGCCATGCGGACATAGTCCTGTCGAATCGTTTCCAATACCATGGAACGGATATAGCGCGAACTTCCGCCCCAGCTGCCAAAGCAGCTACAGCACAGGGGCAAAATCCAGTGGATAGGCGTACTAAAACCATTGCTGGGCAGAATGCCGAGTGTTACGGCGAAAAGCAGGATCAACAACAAGCCAAGCCAAAAAGACGGCATGGAACTCATCATGAGCGCCAACACGCGGGATACGTTGTCAAACCACGTGTTCTGCTTTACTGCCAGCAGCACGCCCAGGGGAATGGACACGATGTACGTTAGCATCAGGGAGCCCAAAGCAAGGATCAGCGTTGCGGGAAGCCGTACTTTGATCATATCCACCACATATTGCTTTGTGGTATAGGATTTTCCAAGGCTGCCCTGCAGCAGTCCCCTTATATATTGGAAATACTGCACGATCAAGGGCTGATCCAAGCCGTATTCCGCCTTAAAGGCGGCTACTGTTTCCTCTTTCGCATTCATGCCCAAGGCGATTTTTGCAGGATCTCCTGGGCTTAGCCCCACCATGAAAAAGACAATCAAAGACACCGCGATTAGAATCGGTATCATCTGCAACAAACGCTTAAACACATAACGAATCATTAAGTCCCCTCCTTTTGCCGGCCCAAATAACACAGGGAACGAGGTGGCCCCCGTTCCCTGCTTATCAATGGGTTTTTTAGCATGGAGTATACGGCAAAGCATCACCCATTAGGTAGCCTTAAGCGGTAAACTACAAGCTTGCCTTATTTAGCATAGGTAGCGGTGCGGAAAGAAATAATTCCGCTGGGGCTGATGATCATGTCGGTTAGGTCCTTATCAAAGGCGAAGCTCTGATAGCGGCCAAAGGTGGGGAAGATGGGAGCCTGCTGCCACGCGATATCCTGAATCTCCATGCAGGCTGCGAGGATTTCGCTCTGGTCGGTGCTCACAAGCGCCAGGTTGTAGAGTTCGTCACACCGGGCGTTCTCAAAGAAGGAAATGTTCTGCGAGCCGTAGCTTCCGGTCCAGTAGCACGCGGCCGAGGACAGCGGATCGCCGACAACGTTGCCCCAGCTGCCCGTGAGCATCTGGTATTCCTGGTTCATCATCAGATTCAAGAACGTGCCGAACTCATAGTTTTCCAGCTCGACATTCACGCCGATGGCCATGAGATCCGCCTGATAGGCCTGCATGATCGGGTTCTCTCCGCCGTATCCGGCCACCACAAACCCAAGAGGGTTGTTCTCGTCATAACCAGCGGCCTCAAGCAGCTCCTTCGCCTTTTCAGGATTGTAGGAGATGGCATACTCGGAGGAGTGGTAGTACTCGGAATCCAGCAGGAACATGCTGTCGATGGAGAACGTGCTGTACGCAGCAAGGTTCTTGTAGCCTTCCTTGTTGTAGGCATACGCCATGGCAAGACGCACATTGACATCGTCAAAGGGCGCTGTGGTAACGTTCATGCTTACAAAGGAAGTGGACGTTGTGGGGCCCTCGAAGGTGTTGATTTTGTCATTGCCCTGGGCGCGCTGGAAGTCAGCATAGGAAACTTGGCTCAGCTGGGCGTCGCCCGCTTCAATGGCCATGTATTTGGCAGCATTTTCAGAAATGCCGATGAAGGTAATCTGCGGGATGATCGCCTTTTCGAAGGGATAATCCGCCCAGGCTTCCAGGACCAACCTTTCGCCGGGGATATAGTTGGCTACCTTGTAGGGGCCGGTTCCGATGGGAGCATTGGCATAGCCTTCGCCCGCGCTCTCGCAATAGGACTTGTTGAGAACCGGGATTTCAGCTAGGCTGCGCATGAAGCTGTTGTTGGGTTCCTTGATCTTGATGGTCATGACATTGCCATCGGCGGAAATGCTCTCGATCTGGGTCCATACGGAAGCCATCTCTGCGATATTCTCCAGCCTTTCCAGGGCGTACATGAAGTCTTCCATCTCAAGGGCTTCGCCGTCATGGAACACAAAGCCTTCGCCCATTGTCAGCTCAACCGTGGTGCTGTCGGGCTGGTTCCAGGCGGAAGCGACACCGGGGATGAAGCTAAACTCGGTGTCAACGTGGAGAAGGTTGTCATAGATATGCCCCGTCATGGTGGAGGTATCGATGAAGTTCGCGATGATAGGATCGAGGTTATTGCCCACTTCGGACAGAACCACGGTGATCGCACTGGAAGCGCCTTCGGCGACACCAGCAGAGGTCAGCAGCCCCAACGCAAGGGCGGCCATCAACATCAGTGCCAGAAACTTTTTCATTTTCTTTCCTCCCATATTTTGATTATCTATTTCCAAACATGGCCAAAGACTCTCAGCCAGTTTTCGCCCAATACCTTCCGCACGTCGCTGTCCGAATAGCCACGCGCCACCAGTCCCCGGGTTACGTTGATAAAGGAACGATAGTCCTTCAGACCATGGATCCACTCGGTGGATGGGCCGTTGCCCGGTGCGAAGCCGATGGTTGTGGCCACAAATTTTTTGAAGGTGACGGCCATCCATTTTGTTTGAGGCATTGGCCAATCAGTACCTATGCCCACATGGTCGATCCCCACCAGGTTTACGACATAATCGATGTGGTTCAGGAGGTGGTCAAGGGTGGTGTTCGCCGGATCCTCGGCAATGAACCAGGGCATGGCGAAAATGCCGACCACGCCGCCTGTGTCTGCGATGGCGCGGATTTCCTCGTCGCTCTTACAACGCTCGTGGAAAAAGATTTTCTCCACGCCCGTGTGGGTAGCGATGACAGGGGCTTTTGAGTATTTGCACGCGTCCAGGGTGGTTCCCTTGCCGCAGTGCCCAGTATCCACCACAATGCCAAGCTCGTTGCACTTTTCCACAAACTGTATGCCGAACTTGGAAAGTCCCGCCGCGTTGGGCTCCATGCAGCCAGCGCCAATCCAGTTGTGGTTGTTGTAGGTGAGCTGCTGCACCCGCAGGCCAAAGTGATACATAAGCTCCAGAAGCTTGAGATCCTTGCCATAGCCGGCGGTTTCCTGGCTTGTTACGATCCCCGCCTTGTTCCCATCCGCCTTGCACTGCCGAATGGCATCCACCGTGGTGCATTTTTTAAGCCACGGCTTTTTGTCAAATTCTTCCTGAAGGGCCACGGCGGAGGAGAGCGCCGCCTCCCGGGTACTGACGCTGATCTGCCTACATCCGCCGGTCAGGCCGCTGTCATACCAGCAGTCCTTGTACAGCGCGGCATACTCGCCTTCTATCATGGAGCGGTTGATGATTTCGCCGGCATAGAGGCACTGTGCGACTTCATCGTGGGGATGCGCCTTCTGCGCCATGGCCAGAAGCTTTTCTTCCGCGTCCTCGGGAAAGGAATATGTTCCCACCGGGCCCTGAAAGAGCATGTCCAAAATGATGCTCTCTTCATGGAGTCGTTTTGCCCGCTGCTCCTGCTCGCCAGTCAACCCGAAGTCATAAAGCTGCTCAATCATGGAATTTCGCCTCCTTTTGCAGTATATCATGCGACTTTATTCATTTCTATCCTGTAATCTTTTCCATTATATAACGTGATGCCGCCAAATCCTCTACGGCAAGCCCAAGGGCTTCAAAAACCGTGATGTCGCTGTCGCTTGTCCTGCCCTTGAGGTTGCCAGACAAAACCTGTCCAATTTCACCCAGGAGGTGGGCTTCGCCGATGCATCCTTCCCGCAGTGGGATGAGGAAGTCACCGCTCTCGTTTCGCACAGACTCCACGCTATCGCCGAACAGGCGTGACGCTTGTACCAGGGAGGAGTCCAGTTCTCTGTCTACCGCCGTACACGCGCCCACTGCATTTATGTGCGTGCCGGGGGATATGTGCTCCCGGAAAAGGATGGGTTCCTTGGCCGCTGTGACAGTACAGACAATATCCGCACCGGTAACCGCCTGGGCTACATCATGTGCGCAATCAAGGACGGGAATTCCGTATAGCGCCTGCATCTCTTTTGCGTAACATGCCGAGGATTCCTTGCTGACATCCCACACCCGCACCTGGCGGATGTCCCGCACGAGCCGGATTGCCTCCAGATGCCGCCTTGCTTGTAGGCCGGAGCCCAGCATGCATAAAGCATGAGAATCCCTGCGGGCCAGCGCATCGGTAGCCGCAGCGCTAACGGCTGCTGTACGGATACCAGTTACCGCCTCCCCATCCACGATGGCGAGCAGGCTTCCTGTTTCTGTTTCAAATAGAACAACAACGCCCTGGTGGGAAGGGAGGTTTTTTTGAAAATTCTGGGGGATTACAGTAATGATTTTCGCCCCTGCCGTTTTCTGTCCCGGGTCCGCGGCAGGCATAATGCCCAGAATGCAGCTTTCATCTATGCGCATAGCGGTGCGAAGCTTTTGAACCGCCTCTTTGCGGGAATAACGAACCAGGGTTTCCTTCATGAGCTCAATGCATTTGTCCATTGCCAAGGTATTTTCTACCGCTGCTTTGTCAACGAATTGCATATGCTTTTCACGCCTTTTTGTTTTTTGCGGAAAATGTTATGATTTATTATTCGTTAATTTTATACCATTTCCCCCTGGCTGTATAGAGTCAATAAATTGTCCGTAAATCATTGACAGGGAATAGGACGCCTGATACAATCTAAAGAAAGCGAAGAAGCAGGGGGGAGCCCTATGGTGATTCGGCTCGCTGTTGTCGGGCACTATTCTTCTATTTCCGAAATTAAGGAAATCATCAATGATAAATTCAAGAACATAGAGGTGTTTGGCATTACCCTTTCCGGCGATGCGGACATTGACTCTGCGGTGCGGCAGTTGCGGGAGACATTGCCTCACTGCGACGGCATACTATACACCCGGCGGGATCCCTACAAAATGATGATTGGCCGGGTGGATCACGGCAACATTCCTGTCCGGTATGTGGACATTGACGGATCCAGCTTCATTCATAGCCTTCTGGTGGCAAGCCACCATTACCACAGGGACATTTGCCGTGTCAGCGTGGATACCCTAAACTACGTAACCATTGCCCAGGCGTACACCTCTCTGGGGATTTCGGAGGAGCAAAGGAATGTGCACGTTATCAACGTTGATATTGAGGCCGAGCAATTTGTGCAAAGCGTGACGAGCATGCACCGGCAACATTATCAAAGCGGGCAGTGCGGCCTTTGCGTGACCAATATACGTAGCGTATTTGATTGCCTGCAAAGGGAGGACATCCCCTGCGTCCTCATGTATCCAAACTCTGAGGCGTATATTTATGAGATCCGCCGCTTGACGATCAGCAGCCAGATGAAGCAAACCACGGGCAACAAATTTGCTATTTTGAGCATTGCCGCGTCCACCACGAAGGAACAATACACCCATCACTCTTCCTTCATCCTGGAAATTATGGATAGAAACCGGGTGAATGAGATCATTGCCTATTTTGCCCAGCGGATTAGCGGCATGTACATTCCCCTTGGCGGGAACGGCTACCTGATTTTGTGTGAATATCAAAATCTGACGGAGGAGACGAACAACCTTTCCCGCATTGAGCTTCTGGGCAGCGTTTACCTGCAAACCGCCTATACCCTCAGCATTGGGATTGGGATTGGCACGAATTTGCAACAGACCCATTCCCTGGCCCGTATGGGGGAGCAACGGGCTCTCAGGGAAAATGGCAACAGGGCATATGTGGTGTATTCTCAAAACGATATGGTGGGCCCCATTGAGCCCAATGAAATCCATCAGAACATGGATCTCTTGTTTGATCAGCGGCTTAGTCACATTGCCGAAACAAGCGGACTGTCCATTAACACCATTTTGAAAACGGATACATTGATCAAGCAGAAGCAGAACCGCAGCTTCATCATACAGGAGCTTGCCGATGACCTGAACGTCAGCGTCCGTACCGCCAACCGGATTGTTACAAAGCTGGAGAAGAAAGGCTTTATTCTGGAAGCGGGCCGCATGGTAACGGGTGAGAAGGGGCGGCCCACACGAATCTTCAGGGCGATGTGGTGAAACGGTTCCTCCGCTGATGGACAAGGCGGGAGGAGATAACAGATGCTATATATGCAAATCCTTTTTGCTAAAAACCGCAAGGGCGGCGGCGAATAATGCTATTGCGCCGATGAGCAGCACAAGGATTCCTATAATTGGCCCCGTTCCGCCGGCGATGATCCCTTCCGGATCAAAGAAAGTGAAAAATGTGAAATACTTGATCTTTTCTGCTGCTTCGCCCGTGTTTGACAGCATCTTCAGTATGTACATCAGCGTTGGAATGCCTGCGCCGACGGCAATGCTGTGTTTTGTATCACCAAAGAGGNAGGAGGAAAGAAAGCAAATGCCGCCGATAAACAGTTGCAGGCATAGAAGGCCGGCATTGAGCGTGAACAGCTTTCCAATGTCCAGCGCGCCTGAGAACTGCGCGGAGCAAACCAGCTCAACAGCGGTGGCATACAATACGAGGGCGAATATACCGCTTGCCAAGACCTTCATCTGTGTAAACGCAATGGCCCGCCGCTTTATGGGTGCGGCAACAAGGGAAACCATGGAATTGTTGTCCACGTACTTTGCAATGAGCGCGTTTCCCCGTAAAATGGAGAATATCATGGGAAACAGAATGAGGATGAAGCCATAGAGGTAGGAGGACATAAAGCCAAGCAGAGAGGTGGCGCCTGCCTGCATGCCCACTGCTGCCATGATTCCAGGGAGCAGATCCACCCACTCATCCAGGGACTTCATAAGTTCAGGGTCATACATGCCGATAATGATGGAAAGATACATAGTCATAACGGCGCCGAAAATCAAGAGCATCAGAAGGCTCTTTTTCATTTCACGCTTGTATAATGTAGCATTGAACATTATTTTTCACCCCCATAATACGCCATGAAGATATCCTCCAGGGTTTGTTTCGTGCTGACTGTGACCTGAAGGCCATCCTGCTTTCCGCCAAAGTCCTTTGCGAAGGCCAGGGCCGCTTTTTCGGTTTCCAACGTTACGGTATAGGGCCGTATGTGCTTTTCGCGCAGAGCGTCGGTGGTATCCACCGCAACCAGCTTGCCGTTGCGGATGATGCCGATCCGGTGGCAGGTGCGCTCAACCTCCTCAAACATGTGACTGGACATCAGGATCGTTTTGCCGCGCTTCTTTTCCTCGGCAATCAGCTCTATAAACCGGCTTTGCATTAGTGGGTCAAGCCCGCTGGTGGGTTCGTCGAGAATGAGAATATCAGGATCATGCATAAACGCTGCGACAATGCCGATTTTCTGCTTCATGCCCTTGCTCATCTTTTTGATTCTGCCTTTGGGATCCAGCTCAAATCGATCGAGCATTTCTTTTGTCCGGCTATTTGTACCGGTGCCCCGATATCTTTCGATAAACTGCAAAAAGCCGCTTCCCGTCATATCGTCAAAGAAGCTTGGCTCTCCGGGAATATAGCCAAGGTGTTTTAGAATTTTTTGACTCTCGCGCCAGCAATCCATGCCATTGATGGTGCAGACGCCGGCCTGGGGCCTTATAAAACCGAGCAAATGGCGGATGGTGGTTGTTTTGCCCGCGCCATTGGGGCCAAGGAATCCGAACGCCTCGCCCTCGCCGACCCTGAGGGATAGGTCAAAAATGCCCTTGCCGTTTCCATAATCCCGGGTCAGGTTCTGAACCTCTATTGAACGCACAAATACTCCTCCTTGTAGACCGCTTTTTTTAGTATATCTAAATACCGCTTTATGTCCGCGACCATTTGTTCGCCATCCCTGCTGCCGGTGTATGTTCTAATGTACCCATCTGACACCCACTGGACAAGGTTGCGGGCTTCATCAACGCTGATGTGGGGAAGAAAACGGGTCCAATCCACCTTTTCAAACAGCAGCGCGACGCCGCTCTGGATGCCTTCCGGATTTATTTTCCGTATGGCGGAAGATAGCTCAGGATCCTCCTCCAGCGCAAAGGAAACAAGAAAATCAAACATGCCAGGATACTTTTTCATTGTATCCATCTTCATCCGCGTACCAATTTCGATAGACTCAAAGAAATCTTCCGTACCGCACTGCATGTTCGCTATTATTTCTTCGGAGGAAAAACGAAAGAGGTAGAGGTACAAACCTTTCTTTGTGCCAAAGTAGTGAAAGAGGGCTGCTTTTGAGACGTTCGCTTCTACAGCGATTTCCCGCATGGAAGTCTTTTTGTAGCCGTTTTTGCCTAGGCAGGAGAAGGCGGCGTTTACTATCATGTTTCGCTTGTCACGGGGTAGCTTCTCAAAGGTTTCCATAACAGCGCCATCCTTTCGGAGGTTATTGACCGATTCGGTTAATAGCATAACATAATTGACCGCATTGGTCAATAGACTCTATTGTGTTTGTGTGAGGCACTCCGAGTACGGGAGAATCGATTTGCTGGCATCCAGGTAAAGGGATGCTGGGACATGAAAAAACCGTGGCAGTCAGGCGGAATCCCTGATTACCACGGTTTTTGTTGATACGATAATGCTTGGTGGTCCCGGTTTTCTATTTTCGGATCAGCTTTGCCAGCTCGCCGCCAACCACGGGCAGGAAAGCGAAGAGAAGGGCCAATAGCAGCTCACTTGGCGGCAGGGGCACGGTGCGGAACACGGGATTCAGGAAGGGTACGTAGATGGCCAACAGCATGAACACAAAGGAGGCGAGCACGCACTTGTTCAGGTAGCTGTTGCTGAAGAGCTTCATGCGAAAAATGGAAGTGGTTTCAGACCGGGCGGAATAGGCGCGCATCAGTTCGCCCAGCACCAGGGTAAAGAAGCAACAGGTCATGCCCTCGGCCAGTGCCACCTGATCCGCCGCGCCAAAGAGTGTGTTCAGAGGCGCCTGTTGCAGATAGCCAAACAGGAAGGAGGCCAATGCTCCGAGGGCCAGCGCAACAGATTGAATGGCAACGGAGAGCGCCATGACTTTGTTCACAATCGGTTCGGCCGGATCCCGCGGGTGGCGCTTCATTACGCCACTCTCGGCTGCCTCCATGCCCAGCGCAAAGGCGGGGAAGGCGTCTGTGATGAGGTTAATGGCCAGTAGCTGCGTGGCTGCCAATGGGATCGGTATATTGGCCAGCATGGCGAGGAAGATAACCAGGATTTCGCCAATGTTGCAGGAGAGCAGGAACCCCACAACCTTGCGGATGTTGGTGTAGATCGTGCGGCCTTCCGCTACCGCATTTACGATGCTTGCAAAGTTATCGTCGGTGAGAATCATGTCGGCGGCTTCCTTGGAAACGTCGGTGCCGGTAATGCCCATGGCAATGCCAATATCAGCACGCTTGAGGGAAGGGGCATCGTTCACGCCATCGCCGGTCATGGCGGCGACATCACCATTCTTGCGCACAGCGTCAACCAGCCGCACCTTATGCTCCGGCGATACCCGGGCGAATACATTGGTGGTTTTTACAACCGTTTGTAGCTGTTCGTCACTCATTTCGCTGATTTCGCGCCCTTCAATGGCCCCGGCGTTGGATAAGATCCCCAGCTTTTCGCCAATGGCGCTGGCGGTGATCTTGTGGTCGCCGGTAATCATCTTCACGCGAATGCCGGCTTCCTTACAGGTATCAATAGCGGATCGAGCTTCCTCGCGCGGCGGGTCGATCATGCCCATAAGGCCCAGGAAGGTGAGGCCATTTTCC
>JGI994J12354_10004785_pt1 | contig 12000 bp, 1 predicted proteins | sample IntmicLarv3ML3BL_FD_12354 | JGI IMG/M metagenome (IMG submission 12354) | reverse complement strand
AATGAGGTTGAAATCGGTGACATTGACAGAGCCTTCACCGGTGAAGTCGGTTGTTTTCCCTGAAACGGCACCGTCGGCTTTGCCGAAATCGTTTAGGACATAGTTAAAATCGGTGACATTAATGCTGCCGTTCCCATCCGTGTCTCCCACGAGCAAGGTGATGACCTTGATTGCCGCATGGGTGTGCTCGGTCAAATCCGCATTGCTTCCGTCCACAACAACACCGCTGATGGTGGCAGTCAGATGCACATTCTTACTCACCACCAAATCATACGTCCCAGCGACCACATCGGTGAAGGTGAAGCTCTGCGTCACCTGCCCGCTGCCGGTTGCCTCTGCGGCGATGGTGATGGTGTACTTCACCGTACCCCCTTGCCTCAGCTCCAGCGTCACCGCGTTCTTCGGATTGTAGCTGCGCACCACCCCGCTCACGGACACGCCGGGCGTTGTATAGCTGGGCGAGGCATAGGTGGTGAACGGTGTCATAACGCTGGTGGATGCGGTGTTGCTTCCGTTGATTTCGGGGCTGTTATCGACATGGGTGACGGTAAGGCGGTACTGGAATTGGCAATTTTCAAACAGCTTGTAGTAAAATTGCCCCGAGATTTCAATCGGGCCGAGCGTGTTTCCGCCATATCCGGCGGCGGGAACTGCAATCCAGGTGTTCTCGCCGTCCTCGCTTACCAAACCGTTCGCAGCGTAATAATTCGCGCCCTTTCTTATGCGTGCGTGCCACTGATAACTCACGGCGCCCGCGAGCTCGGCGCTGTTTGTCACATCACCGATAAAAAAGTCTGGCTCGAAAAAGGATATTGTCCCGTTGGGGTTTTCCGTACCGGGAACCGTTTTTGTAAGAGTAACCGCAGGCGTTTGCGCATTCACTGCATTTGTGTCGATGGTCAGTGTCAGCTCCGGCGTGTAAACCGCAGCAAAAGCCCCCGTATCCGCAAGTAGTGCATCAAAAATCTTGACCCGCAGGCGCATGGAATAGGTGCCGTCGCTGTTATCCGTGATATTGCCGTAGTTCCCACTGAACGCAGAAAGCAGCTCCGCCGTCAGGTAGTCAAATCCGGCGGGATAATCGGTATCGTTTTTTTCCATTTTTATCGGAGCGAACGAATCGACATTGCACCATGCGTTGGACGGGACATTGAAATACTCCCATGTATATTGGGTGTCACCGACTGTCCGCGGCGCCGTTGTACCAAACTCCAGCCCGTCAATGGACAGGCGCAGGGCATCCCCGGGGTGTGCCGTGGTTGTTTCCGCCCAGGCGCTTGCAATTACCCGTTTGACAGTCGGTTCGCCCGGGTCCTTAGGCGTGGCGTAGATGTCCGCCCAAATAGGCGTGGGGGTGATTTGACGTGTCGCAAGATGTTGGTCCTCTAAGGTGCCGTCGTTACCGTCGGCATCAAGAAGGATTGAAAACTCCACATCGCAAAACAGAGAATGCTGTGCGCCAGTATGAATCTGAATACCCGAAGCAAGCAGCTTATCCGCCGTCAGGCTAATCGTTGGCGTTGCGGTGCTTTCGAGCAGGTATTCCACGCCCGATTTCCCCAGATACCAGTGGAAGGTTACATCGGTGTATTCTGCGCCGGAACCGCTGTAATCCCACGTGAAGTCGGCGGTGTAAACACCGGCGGCGGCGTCGGTGAGGTTCATAATGCTATCCGCCTCGCCGGACTTGCGTATCGTGATGCCGGACGTTGCAGCGGGGGTTTTGAGCTCCGGCAGCGGCATCACGTGGAAATAATAGGGCCCACTGACAGCGGTGGCGCCGTCAACATTTTCGGAGTTATAGCTGGTCGCTTGGCAGTAGAGCTCAAGAATCATATTGCCGCGCTCGTCAAAGCAGTAGCTGCTCGACCAGAGGTCTCCCTGCCGAGACGGCGGAACGGCGGAGAGCGTGTGTACGCCTGTTGTCCCATCGCTGTCCCTGCTGAGGCCGGATATTACATTTCCACCCGCCGCATTTTTATAATACCAGTCGTATTCAACCCTGAAGCCGGACGGAACGTCAGCAACGGCAACGATGGCAAACGCCTGCCCCGATACACGGTAAGAGATGCCGGAGTCAGGAACCGTGACGCCCCCGCCGGTTCGGAAAACAGGAAGAGCGACAGCCTCGTACACATAAATGTTGACGCCATCGCTGTCCAACACCCATGTTGACTGCCCTAAGTTGCCTGCTGCAATCACATTGTTTACGTATGTCGTACGCAGACGTATGAGGTGGGAAGAACCTTCGGTGACGGCAAGTGCGCCGGGCTCGCTGCGCTTGGCGGTCACCTCCAGCGTTTCGCTCGTTGCACCGGAGATATCCTCCCACTTATCGGACAGGTCATTAAAGAGCTGCCACTGATAGCTTCTTGTAACCGAGTCCGGCCAACCGACCAGAGACGCTTCATTGGCATACGCGGGCGCAATGATTTTGCTTTGATTGGCCGGGTCATCGGCAAAGAGGTTGATGAGTGTATCGCTCAAGGTCACCGTAGGCGCAGCCCCGCCGCCACCTATCACATCGTAAATATTGCTGCCGGCCACAAGCGTGACCGCAACAAGCACATCCGGGATGGGACATGTTGTCCTGGTCCACCATTCGGAGCCCCCGGAGCTCCGATAGAAAGATACTTCCATTTGAGCGCTGATATCATGATGCTGCGCAGAGGAGGCCGCTGTATTCAGTGCCCCGGGCAGCATAGACGCCGAAATCGGGAACTCGGATAAGGGTGCGCCCACGATTCCGGTGGCATCACTTTTATCTTGGCCGGAGCCGTCGATATAATGGACGCGGCTGTAAATGTTATAAGTAAGGTCTGTCGGGTATTCTGGCGCACCCGGCAGCGTCCGTTCCGCCAGGGTGAAGGGCAGAAGGTAATCCGCCGTCAGCTTGTCTATTACTGTTTGGGATGAGAGCGCATCCACACCCAGCGAAAGGGTATTTTTCCAGCCCGCCGGCTTTGTGCCCGCCACAATGCGGGGCAATGGATAGAGCCGGTAGGTCGCAGGCGCTGTGGCCACCGTAACCGCTTTTTCGCCGTAGGAACCGCCGCCTGTGATGGTGTTGGTAACCTCGCACCACACGCTCACATCAAAGAGGAAGCCGGGGTCAGTAATGTCATCGACATAATTTACCCAGGTATACGGTGTTCCCTTGTTCCCTTCGCCGGAGAGCGTGCCCAGGTGGAAGCTTGCCCCCGAAGGAGTACTAATCTTCTCCGTTTGCACGACCCCGTTTTTGTCCTTGAAGCTAATCCGCCAAAGATACTCCAGTGTCCCACCGTCTGACACGTCGGCTTCCACGGTGAAAACAGGCACTTCTTCTGTCGCATCGCCCCAATAAGCGGAAACCAGATATGCACCGCCGGCGTTTGGCTGAGTAATAATCACCGGCTCCTGGGCGCTGGTATATGTGGAGTTGACGACGATATAATCGGAGGGATTACTGATGGCCTGCCCGATGGGGTGGTCAATCGCAGAGGGCTCATGCACTCTGAGATGAACGAAATAGCGCCATACGCCGTCAGCAGAGGTATCAACCGGCATCTCCAGTCGGTAGTAGTCGCTTCCGGGTTCGAAATCTGCTGTGGTTATGATACCGGAAGCGCCTTCTAAGAGCTCCGAACCTCCGGGAAGAATATTTCCTTCACCAAGGATTGTGCTGGCCGAAAAACCGATTTGTTCGCTGATGCGATACCATTGGTAGGAGATTTCAGCATCCCCTCTCGGCTTTGACACCTGAGCTGTGACCATATATCGGCTGTGAGTACTCACATGGTAGGCGTGGGAGGTGCCGGCATAAACCAGCCGCGCCGGCAGCTTTCCGTTGGTGCGGGAAAAAGCGAGGGGCTCTATTCTCGGAATGGTGACGTCGTTGTTCCATGCGACTCGAACCGGTGTGATATTGGAATAGGCGATACGCTGCTTGCCGCTTGTCGGATTTGTCGCCGTAATCTTGCAATAATAATAACCGTCGCTAAACTTGTATTCGCCGTGCTGCGGGTTGGCGTATTTGTGCGGAACGGTCATTGAGCTTGCCCACCCGTTGTCGGCGAGTGGATAGCCGATATTGCTGCTTGTTGCATACTCCGCATCGTCGATGGGGTATCCGTTGTAGGTCGGGGTGTCAGAACGGAACCACTGGATATCCAGCGTTGTGCCGCCGTAGGTATTGAAGTTGCCGCTCACCGCCAGCGACAGGGAGGGATTGACAAACGGATTTTTTGCCACCTCTGAGCAGAGGAACACAATCGGGGTTTTGTAAAGATTTCCAACAATATTAATGGTCGTGGGGTAGTCTATCGGTTCATAGTTTGTGTTGCGAATCACCAGTTCAAATTCCTCGCCTGTGGAGCAGCGCGTGACCGTCGGCGTGCCCGACGAGCCCAGCTGAGTCAGCTCGGCATAAACCCTGTATTCGCCGACCGGAATCCAGTGTCTCCCGCCGGGATAACCCTGCCCTTGACAGGCCTCGCAGAGACCTTCTGCGGCAAGGCTTGTATTGCAAATATAGGGATTTTCAAAGATGCTGGCATAATCGACCGCACAGGTTAAGTTCTCCGTTGAACCAATCTGATATACCTGACCCGTTGCGATGGCTGTGCTGCGGTCCATTCCCTCGGGATAAGCGTAGTACGACAGGGAGTATTGGGCCGCATTAAGCGCCGGATTTTCTATCACAACGCAAAAACGCATGGGAAATTCTTTCCGCTGGTTCTGCAAAGCTTCCCCGATCTCAGCCATGTCACAGTCCCCTTCGTTTGTACAGAACTGATAAAGATAAACCGGGCCGCCGGTTTCGCTGAGGTAGTTGCCGACAATCCGGACATCGTTGCTGACGGGCGTTGTGGCGATATCCGCTGCCCGCACCTTGATTATCTCGCTGCGGAAGGTATTCGACGTGAGCGTGGAGGAGCTGCCCGGCATGTAATTGACTGCTTCAAAGTAATAATACGCCGTGCCTGCCGCCGCCGTGTCCAGCCGGTAGTCGGTAACGGGGATAGCGCCTATGGCAGTGTTTTGCGGCACAGTGACGCTATGGACAAGCACGCCGCCCTCATAATTGTCGGGGCCGTTTGTCTTATAGTAATTGATATCCATTCTTGATGTGGTTCTGTCTGATGCGTTAAAGGAATAATTGATGCTCCCTGTGGACAGATACACGCCCTGATTACCTGCCGCAGAAATCGTCTCGTTCAAGCCCCTGGGCACGATAAAGGTGTTGTCCACAAAGGTTGCTGCACCGTAATAGCCATTGAAGGGAGCGGCTGCGGTAGTGGGTAAGCCGAATGCAGTGCGCGCATAAAAATAACCAAAGCCGCCGTTCGTTACTTTACTAATGCTGGGTGCTGCCGCACGCACAACCGGCGTGCTGTTCACTTTATAGTAAAATGGATGGGTCAACACAGTGACGTTGCGGGAAGCGACTAACGCCCCAGTCAACAAGTTATATTCCTTCGCCTGATAAGAGACATGACACATCATCACAGGCGTTATAGCTCCCTCGGGAGTTGCTTCGCCCGTTGGAATGACAAAGGATTTTCCCGTTCCAACAGATATTGTGCCTCTCGACCAGCCGTAGGTGAGCGGGATGGCGGACGGCGATGCATCCACCTCGAGCTTGTATAGCGAATTCATGCTGAGATTCATAAAATTGGTTGCAGAGGTGTGCGCAGTTGTAAACGTTTTTGTAATCGTAATGGCGCCGGCTCCGTCATTCATATGGTCGACGGCGCGGGGCGTGCTGAATGCGGAGGATGTGGCCCCATACGGGCACGCAAGGGCGCCCAAGACGCTGGTATCGTTTGTCACACGGCAGAAGTAAAACGTCCTTCCGACAGCATTGGCAGCGGGCGGAGGTGCGCTATATTGCGCCTGATAGTAGGTTTTTCCATTGTAGGTAACCGGCGTCATGTTGCCGGAGGCGCCATAAATCAGCACACCGGAGGCGACCGTGCCGTCTGCGCTCTTGTACCACTGATATTTATAAACACCCGGATAATTGCCCGCTTCAACATAGGTGGAGATCGTTTTGTATTGACCCGGATTGGCAAGCCATATGGAGGAGGATGCCCTGTCGGCAAACACCGGCGTGGGCGCCACGCTGGGAATCACCGCAACCACCACCGGGACGGAAATAGAACGGGCGATATGACCGCCACTATACTGCCATGTAGGGTAGGTTGCGCTCATATCGGCATAGACATAATATAGGCCCGCCGCACCGCCGGAGCGCAAATTCATGGTGCTCGTCGTGGCGGTGTGAGAGGTGGCTCCAACCACAGGATCCGTCTCCAGCCGGTTCGTATTGCGGTAGACGCCCCAGCGGAACGTTGCCCCCGGCGCACTGCCGGAAACCTCAAAACGCAAGTCCTGCATATACTCTTCCGCCACGATATAGGGGTTTCCCACGGTACCGGCACCGCTGACAAAGCCAGTCGCGCTGATGGCGGAAATCGTCGGCGGCACCGGCGCAACCATGCCCTTGCGCATGACGGTTACGCCAAAGGGCGAGCCGGTATTTATGAGGCTTGAGGTGTAAGTCTCATAGTCCGCCGCTGTCGTTTGCTGCGGCAGAATAAACGTTGCGTTTTGATTGATGCCAAAGAAGCAGCCCGAGCCAATCATGCCGTAGCCGACCCCGTTTCCGACCGGGCGCGTAGGACTTAAAAACTCGACCGTTGTTAAATTGGAGCAGTATTGAAATACTCCCGCATCCATATAGCGCAGATTTTCGGACAGCACAACGCCAGTGAGCGAGGTACAGCCTTGAAACGCGCCATATCCAAAAGCGGTCACACTGCGCAGATCAACGCTTTTCAGCGATACGCAATTGGAAAAAGCATTGTTGCTGATCTCAATGTTTCCGGTTGCACCGGCCTCAAATGTCACCGTTTCGAGAGAGGAGCAGTGAGAAAACGCGCTTGGCTGGATACTTGTCACAGTGGCGGGAATGTTGATGCTCTTCAGATTATCGCAGTATGTAAAAGCGTTCATCCCAATTGCTTTAACACCGTCTCCCAGATTCACTTTCTCCAGCGTGTCGTTGTCATAAAAGGTCGGAATGCTTGCTATGGTACCAGGAATTGTTACTTCCTTTATTTTTATACTTGAGTGAATCCCCTGCATCCGCGTGACCGTTATATTCTGGGCAAGGGTTGCAGACCCTCCGCCCGAAGGGGTATAAACCGTGCCCGCTGGTATCACGCTGCGCACGACGAGGTGGTTGTAAGTTGCAGCGGTATCTGCAACTCTCTGAGCATGAGCATACGAGCTGGTGACCACCGAGTCCTCTTCTATGCGCACCAGTTGATAGACCATGCCATCAAGAGTCACTTGCCCAAAAGTATTGGTCACTGTGGCAGCCTGTGATTGAGCTGCGAGCAGACCGGTCAACAGCACAGTCAAAACTAGAATGGGCAACAAGATGTCCTTCAACTTACCTTTTCTTTTCATAAAGCAGGGGCCTCCTTCGTTCTCTTCCGCTGGTGCATAAGGCGCAGGTCTCCAATGATTTCGGTCAGATTCTTTTGCTCAGCTGCGCCCGGTGGGCGGTGCAACGGCGGGCAGCAAGGTGAGTGTCAGGCACAGGGCCAAAAGGACGGATGTCAGTCTTTTCCTCATAGTATGCCTCCTGTCTGGTTTTGCGATGTATGCCATGACATTAGTACGCAAGTTTGGGCGGGGTCTTGCCGAAGTTGTTGAGGATGAGATTGAAATCGGTGACATTGACAGAGCCTTCACCGGTGAAGTCGGTTGTCTTCCCTGAGACGGCACCGTCGGTTTTGCCGAAATCGTTTAGGACATAGTTAAAATCGGTGACATTGATGCTGCCGTTCCCATCCGTGTCTCCCACAAGCAAGGTGATGACCTTGATGGCCGCATTGGCGTGTTCGGTCAAATCCACATTGCTTCCGTCCACAACAACACCGCTGATGGTGGTAGTCAGATGCACATTCTTACTTACCACCAAGTCATATGTCCCATCAACCACGTCCGCGAAGCTGAAGCTCTGCGTCTGTTGCCCGCTGCCGGTTGCTTCTGCGACGATGGTGGTGATGTACTTTACCTCTGCGCCTTGCCAGAGCTCCAGCGTCACCGCATTTTTCGGATTGTAGCTCCTCACCACCCCGCTCACCGTTACGCCAGCACCCGGTTCGTTGACGGTGACCTCGATGGAGTTGGACTTGACACTACTGACCTGGCCATTGCATGTGTTGGTGACCATGCAGTAATAGCCGGTGTATTCCACTGCAGCTGTGGGAGCGCTGTAAGTGTCACTGGTGGCGCCGGGAATCGGGGCGCCGCTGTCGTTGTAATGCCACTGATAGCTCAGCGTTCCCCCGTCAGCGGGCGCGGCCACCGTAATCGTGAGGACTGCAGCCCCGCCCACGACGACCGACTTGTCCGTGGGCTGAACTGTGATGCTGGGCGTCTGCGAGTTCACAACCACCGTGGCATACTTGGAGGTTTTGTTTTTTTCACTCGGCCCCAAGGTGTTGGTGACGACACACGAGTAGTGGAAGATTCCCGGCACATTTACGGGAGGAGAGTACATGGCGCTTGTAGCGCCGCCAATCGCACCGCCGCCGACGTACCACTGATAGCTCAGGGTTCCCCCGTCGCTGACCTCGGCAACTACGGAGAGGGTCACCGGTATGCCATAGGGCGTGGTTGCGCCGGTTGGCTGGGTCTTGATGGTCGGCACCTGCGCCACAACAGGATCGCTCACGGTCACTTGAGCGCTGGCGGATTTCTGGTGACTTAAAAAGCCGTCGACATTATTGGTGATCATGCAGTAATACGTGGTGATTCCCGCCAAGCTGGTGGGAACTACGAAGCTGGCTTCGGTGGCGCCGCTGATGATGGAACCGCTATTTTCGTTGTACCACTGATAGCTCAGCGTTCCCCCGTCAGTGGGCGTAGCCGCCGCCACCGTGAGGGTCAGCGCAGCGCCGTAGGACACGGTTGTGCTCGCTGCGGGCTGACTCGTAATGACCGGCAAATCCGGACTCACAGCGACCATGACGGAGGATGAAATGGCGGAACTCTCGCCGTAAAATCCTTCGCCGGTGGTGCTGGCGATGCGGCAATAGTAGTAAACTGCACCTACAGAGTCGGTGGGGGGCGAAAAGCTGGCGCTTGTGGCGCCGGCAATGTCGCCGCCGCTGGAGGTGCACCACTGATAGCTTAGCACGCCGCCGTCAATAGGCTCGGCCACCGTCACCGTGAGGGTGACGCTGTCACCCCGGTGTACGGTCCCCGCCGCCGGGGCCGTGGGCTGACCGGTAATCACCGGCGGGCGCGTCTGCACGAACACTGAAATCCCGCTGGAATTCTCATACTTGGAGTCCACGCCGTCCGTGTTGGTGACGCGGCAGTGATAGCTATATGCTCCGGTGGCGGCGGTGGAGGGGGAATAACTGGCGTTCGTGGCACCGGGAATTGCGCCGCTGTTGCCGTACCACTGATAGCTCAGGGTGCCGGAACCACCGCTGGCACTGGCCGCCACAGTGAGTGTGACACTATCGTTTTTATATACGGTTTGTGTCGGAGATGTGCTGGTGATGGTGGGCGTGCCGGCCAAGTCCACAGTGAGCTGGATGACGGGGCTGTATGCAATGGCGCCTTTCTGAGAGCCCAGTATGGTGCGCCGGTTTGTGACCTGACAGTAAAAATAGGTGGTTCCCCGGCCACCCGCCGGAGCGTTATATACCGGACCGAAGCCGCCGGAGAGGGCGGAGGCGTCCCGCATGTCGGCGTAGCTGCCCTTAAACCACTGGTAGCTGAGGCTTCCCCCGTCCCCCACCGTGGCGGTAATCTCCAGTGGGTAGCTGTTGCTCTGGGCGGGGATATGGTGGACGGGCTGGTCCACAGTGATCACCGGCGTTTCCACGGTGGCGCCGGAAACCGCATAAGTGAACACCTTGTTTTGCGCTGTGTTGGGGGAGATGTTATAGTAGTTCGGGTCGTAGCTGATGCCGCCTTCTCCATAGAACGCCTCCATGCTTCCGTAGAGGGCGACCTGGTTCGTGTTGTAGAGTGGAAATACTGCATCGTAGCCGGCTGCCAGAGCATAGCTGTTATAGCCGCTGCTTGCGGCGTAAATGCTGACGATGCCGCTGCCGCCCAGATGGATGCCCCCGCCGTTGTAGCTTGCGATGCCGTATTGGCTGCCTATGCCGGAGAGGCTGATGTTCAGACTGGCGCTTCCCTCCACCACCACGTTGCCGCCATCCCTGTTCGTTATGACGCCGTAGCTCGTGCTTTCTCTTCCGCTGGCCGTGATACTCACCGTGCCGCTTTGGAAGGTCACGTGTCCGCCGACGCCGGAGCCGTACTGATTCACGCTAATGCCGTAGAAGGTGTCGGTACCGCCGGTTTTGCTGATGCTCAGACTGGCTCCCGATGCTCCGGTGGTGGTCAGGCTGTTGCCGTTGCTCATGCTAATACCGGTGCCGTTGGGGTCGGTCAGTGTGTTATTACCAACCAGATGGATGGTGTAGCCGCCGGTATATGGGATGCCCCCGATGATTGCCTGGCCGAAAATGATTTCCTTGCCGGCAAAGCCGTTGAGAGTGAGCACGCCGCTGCCCTGGTCATAGCTCCAGTTGGTGCCTGATAATCGGGAGTTGGACGAGTCACAAGGCTCCTGCGTCCCGTCCGCCAGAACGAGGGTCGCATTGATGGGCGCCCCGGCGGTGGAGATGACGGGCATAAGGCTGAGCTCGACTTCCCGGGTGCGGCCGCCGTCCGGGTGGCTGTCTGTCACAGTAACCTCGGCGGTGCCTTCGCCGTGGACCGCCGTGGGCGTGCCGGAGACGGTGCCGGTGGCGGAGTTGACGGTAATGCCCGGCGGCAGGCCGGTGGCGGAAAAGTGATAGGGCGGCCGCCCGCCGAAGATGGTGAGCTTAAGCGGGGCGATGGGCACGCCCACCATGGCGCCGTAGAGTTGGCTGGCACCGCCGAAACCGCCGCCCATGGGCGTATACACCTCCACTAAGGTACCGCTGTAGCTGCGGTAGACTGCGGAGGTCACCGGTGGGGTGGTTTTTGGGGGGATGATAAGCACGCTCTCCGTCTGGGTGGTGGCGATGGAGCCGTCCACAGTTTTCCCCGCGAAGAGGGCGGGGCTGTTGTCGGAGAAAAAGCCGGTGGTCACGGTGGCACTGACGCCGCTTTGAATGTCAATGCCCTGACCGACGGTTCCAGGCACGCAGTTTACCACAAAGCTGCCCTTAAGAACGTTGAGTGTTCCGGCCTCCACAACCACAGCGGCGGTGCTGCCGGAACTGCCGCCGTTGGTGCCGATGAAGGTGCCGCCGTTGATGCTCAGGCTGCCGCCGTTTTGCTGGATAATGGCCCGCCCGTAGGTTTCCGTGACGCAATTGCCTTCTAAAATCACGTTGCCGCTGATGTTCACTGTACCGCCCCGGTTGTAAATCACCGCATTGCTGGCGGCATTCATAAACGCATTCAGGGTGATTTTTCCCTCGCCGCTGATGTTGAGGGTGGTGCTGGCGGGCACGTCAATCAGGCCGGCGATGCTGCCGGAGAGGGTAAACGTCGTCTCGCCGCCCATAAGAGTCAGGTGCTTCACGTCCCCCGTCGGGAGGGAAATGGCATAGTTAGCCGGGCCGGAGGGGACGGTAATCAGGTCGTTGACCACCGTGGCGTATGACAAAAGCTGGATGTAGTCCACCGCCGGGTCCTCGAGTGCCGCCTTGAGCTGGGCATAGCCGTACACCTGCTTCGAATCATCGGCGGTATAACCATTACCGGCACGGCTGCCAAAGCGGATGGCCGGTATCAGTGCCAGGGTTATGCACAGAGCCAGAAGCACGGAAATGGTTCTCTTCTTCACGGTAAATCCCCCCTTGCGACGCTGTGCTTAATACGAAATGGGCGGCGCGGTTTTGCCGAAGTTGTTGAGAATGAGGTTGAAATCGGTGACATTGACAGAGCCTTCACCGGTGAAGTCGGTTGTTTTCCCTGAAA
>JGI994J12354_10004784_pt1 | contig 12002 bp, 8 predicted proteins | sample IntmicLarv3ML3BL_FD_12354 | JGI IMG/M metagenome (IMG submission 12354) | reverse complement strand
GGTCGGTGCGTGCAGAGAAAAATACGCCTTGCCGCCGTAGCTCCATACGCGGGCTTCGTTGTCGGGTGCAAGTTCGTTGCTTACCATGCCGACGCCGTCAATGCGTATGACTGTCTCGGTAATGATGTGCTTCACTGTTACGCGAAGGCGGGAAGCACCTCCCTGTCCCTCCCCATTAGGGAGGGTCGTTGTTGAAATTGCCGTCTCTACTTGCGAAAAAGACGTTGTGTGACTTCCTGCTCCCTCTCCTTGGGAGAGGGCCGGGGAGAGGTTTGTCAGGCTCACATCGTTCCCGCGGTCGGTTGAAACTGTCACGGATTGGAGGTTATAGCCTGTGGCAGGCCACATATCGAAGACGAAGTTGTCGCGGCTGCGGACGAAGTACGTGCCGGCGATTGGGTTTGTCATGATACCCTGCACTTGTGGCAGCGTTACTCGGCGGTTTATGACAGGTATCACGTAATTGAAATTGACATAGACCATATTGCTTGCGTTGTTGGTGCAATTGTCATTTACAATCACATGGTAAAAGCCTTCGTCGCGTATCGTGATGTTGTCGGAATTAGCACCGGGGATTAGTTTGTTGTTTGCGTCGGTACCGTAGTACCACTGATATTTCAGATTATCGCCTGTAGCCTCTATGCGGAGCGTTGCGGGGGATGAGCTGAACGTGATGTTATCGGGAAGGTCGGTCACTATCTTTATCGGGTTGGTAACTTTTACCTTGGCGGTGTTGCTTAAGACCGGCGAGCCGACATCGGCTGTCACGCGGACGGCGTACGCGCCTGCGTCTGTCAGTTGTGCGTCGCTGACGAGGTAGGCTTCGTTCGTGGCGCCGGAGATTGCTTCGCCGTCTTTAAACCACTGGAAATTGAGGTTTGTACCTATTGCATTGACCGTCATAATGTGGGAAAGGTTATTACAGAGTTCGTCTTTACCCTCCGGGTCGTCGATGATGTGGGCAGGAAATTTATCTGATGATTCGTAGGCGCCGAGGTCGATAATTGAGTTGAAAACGCGTTGATTGCCCTCAATGTCAGACAGTTCGATATTACGGGAGTTATCGCCTGCGTCGATAGCAGGGTTGTAAGGTCTGAGGTGGAAATCGCCGCTTGTGCTTTGTCCGGGAGCAATTGGCGAATAAAACACTTCGGTTGCTATGATGCTGCCATCCAGATTGCCGTTAATGCCTCCGATAGCCAATCCTTCCACAAGACTATGTTCGAATGTGGGAGCTCCCTGCCCTTCTATACCGTTTGAATTACCGAGAATAATGGTATTGTACAATGCCGGAGTTGATAAAGGACTATCGTTGTACATTCCGCCTCCAAATCTTGCATAATTGCCACTTATGGTCACATTTATAAGTATGGGATCGCTTTGAGCGGTGCTGTTATATATTCCGCCGCCACGATAGGGAGTCGTATTTCCGCTGATAATCACATTGGTCAGCTTGGGGGAGGAATAAACATTATATATCCCGGCACCTCGATAGATAATCGAATTTCCGCTGATGATCACATTAGTCAGCTCAGGAGAGGAGTTATAATTGTAAATCCCACCACCGTGGTTGGAAGCATGATTTCCACTGATGGTCAAATTGGTTAACTTGAGGTCGAAGGAGTCTTCAATCCGCATTCCGGCGCCGTCATCAGTGTTCCCGCCGGTAATCTTGAACCCGTCAATCACGGTGCCATTGATGCAAGTGTTAAGTGAGAATACGCGGCAGTTGCCGGTTGCATCAAGGATGGTGGTATCTGACGAAGCAAAGGTACGTTGGTTGGGACTTGTCTCCCATCCGTTGAAGCTGCCGTAGATTTTTAAATTTCTTGAAAAAAGTTGATATTCTGTGGTTTGGTTGTATCTGCCTTTGGCGACAAAGATGGTATCGCCATCGTCGACGGCTGCGATGATGGCTTGTTGCAGCGTACGAAATGCATTTCCCCATGTAAGACCGTCTGAATTGTTACCACCTGTGCTTACGTGATATTTTTTATACTGCGCCTGCATGTTCACAGATACTGTCAGCAGTGTCAGGATTGCAATGATTACTGATATTGCTTTAGTTTTCATAATAATAGTTATTCATATATTATTGTTTATATATTACTGATTCTTTTTTTCAGTTAAGCTTGCCGTGACAAGCGTTATTAATTGTAATGTTTCGGGAAGTCGTTCCGGAAAGGAGTACCACATTGACATTGCGTCTAAGTAGTATTATCGATTTTTATCTTTGACTGTGTAAAAATATAATATTATTTTTATAAGGTATAGCCATATTTGGAAAAGATATAGCCATATTTGGAAAAATTGCAGTTGTATTTATAAATACGTGATATTCAGTAGGATGAAAAGTTTTGATTGTCGTTGCTAACTGCTTAAAATGTAAAAAAAATCACTGAAATAATATAAAATAAATAAATTTAATAACAAGATGTACAATAGAAAAAAGTTGCAATTCAAGAATTGCAACATAATACGATTATTTCGTAGAGCAAAAAGGCGATTTAATCGGAATTTTTATAAAACAGGAGCAGCCTTAATCTCCAAGTGGGAGATACGAAAAATGTTTCCCGGACAATTATTTGTCTGTTATTTTTAAAAAAAATCCCGCCATTCACATGGTGGGATTTTTCTAACAAAAAATAATCTAAGCCTATATTAGTAATCTGCATTTTGCGGGTCGAAATTGGTCCATCCTTTTGTCCAGTTGTCAACATCCGAATCGCTTGCAAAAGCGCCTATGTAGGTGACCTGGTCAAAGCTCTGCTTTAGCAGAGCGTCATCAAAGTTTGCAATGCCAAGGAGCGGACTGCCTGTTGTCGGACCCCAGTTAGGAGCCGATAGCAGGCTGTTGGGCTGTTTGAGTTTCAGGTCTGCAATGCTTTCCAATACCGAGTTGTTCAAACCTTCTTTTGTGAAATAATTAGCCGAGATATCGCCTGTCCATGCACCGTCGGTTTTCTGGTTTGCGTCGGCTCCCGTGATGTTCATGCCCGCAAAGGTGATATTCATCAGTTTAAGGTCACCGTTTTCAGCCCAAGATGTTGTTGTGCTGCCCTTGTCATCTTCAAGGATAAGACCTACGGGATAACCCATAGCTACAGAGTTGAAACAGCTGAGGCGCGAGTTGCGGCGTATTTGCATTGCCGACTGGAATATACCTGTTTTGATACCTGCATCTTCACCCCATGACAGGCCATCTATATATGAATTGTCGTTAACAAAATTCTCATCCTGTCCGAGAGGACCTACAATCGTCACATTACTGAAAACGCACGTTGTATAAGGCTCGTTGGTAGAACCGTCTGCATTGTTGTCGGATTCAAAACTGTTGGAGTTGGAAGTGTCGGCAATACGAGGATGGCGTACACTCAGCAAGAACTGAAGATTTCCCGAAAAGCCGTTATCGGTATCAAAATCATCGTCCCATCCGTGGTATGCAATAAGGTGTTTAGCGTTTACTTTTCCGCCGAACCATTCGAAAGAATCGTCGCCTGCGCATGACACCTGTATGTATTCAAGTGTAGTGCCGCTACCAACCGAGCCTAACGTGAGACCGTTGATTTCATTGTCGGTCGAGAACGGGTAACCGCCAAATTCTAAACGACAGTAGCGCATCACACCTGAATTATCGTTATTGTCGTTACCTCCGTGACGAGCGTTCACACCACCTTCGATAGTCATTTCTCCCTGATTGTTAATGGCTTTTCCGCAGATAATGATACCGCCCCAGTCGGCAGCTTTACGCTGTCCTTTAGGTTGTGACGAAGTGAAAACGATTGGTGCATCAACAGTTCCTTCCGCCATGATTTTGGCGCCGCGTTCGATGATTATTGATGACCCCGTAGCTGCTTCGGTACCGTCGTAGCTCTTATTGCTGCCTTTAATAATCGTTCCCGGCTCGATGGTCAGCGTAGCGCCTTCTTTCACATATATCCATCCCACCAAAGTATAAACACCTTTTTTAATTGTATGCGATTTGGTCAGCTCGAAAATCCTTTCGCCGCTACCGATTTGTGCATAATCAGGACCGAAAAGAAATGTCTCGCCCGTACCATCGTCGTTCGGATTTTTCTCTTCCGGCGGTGGAGGCGGTGCATCGGCTTCTGACACTGTTACGCGAAGTTCTGCCTTGCCTGAATCTTTTGTAGTAACGGTAATCGTGGCATTTCCTACAGTAACGCCCGTTACGGTGAGTGTATTTCCGCTTACACTGATAGTAGCGGTAGCAGTAGATGAGCTTGAAGCTGTATAGGGAGCTTCGCCGCCGGAAATACTTACGGTAGTGACTTCGCCCTGTTTCACACTTACACTACTCGGACTAAGTGTCGGGTTTACCGGAACTACCGGGTCTTCGTTCTTGTCACAACTTGAGAGGAAAATAGCCATACAAGCGACAAGTAATAAATAAATACTTTTTACTGTTTTCATTTTTTGTAAATTTTATATTGGTAAAATATGTCAAAAATTAAGAATTAAGAATTAAAAAAAACATTTTCAATTTTTCTTTGCTGTCTTTGCTGGTGCGGATTACAAATCCGCGCCAGCAGAGAGTTTAATTTTAACATCAAGGAACGTTCATTTTTCAACTAAATTAAAGATTAATCTTTACCGACAGGGCAAAATTCCTGCCCGGCATAAATTCTTTGGTAGTCTGTTCGCGTTCGTGAATGTTTCCGGCATCGTCGTAGAATTTCGGAAACTGTTTGAACACTACATTTTGTGCCAATATATCGCGGACGCCTGCGCTCAGTTCCACGTATTTCCCAAGTTTACAGCTTACCGACAAGTCGATAGCGCTGCGTGGCATTTCGTACATATCGGGTATGTCGTTGTTTATACTTCCATCCTGCCCGGCATCGACCTTTCCAATATCTACAATACGTTTTCCGATGATGTTGTACATCAGTCCGATGTTGAGCGTTTGATTGTTGTTTTGGTAAAACACGCCGGTGTTGACAAGAAACGGTGATTGTCCTTGCATCGGTCGGTCATGTTCGCGGCTGTCTTCACCGAAAATCACATTGCTTTCAATAATAGCTCCGTTGAACGACATCGTGAGGTTTGGTAATCCGATGAAATCCAGATTCTTTTTCATATCGAGTTCTACGCCATAGTTTTCGGCAGACCGTGCATTTTCGTAAGTGAACGTATACGAGCCTCCTGCATCCAAGTAAGTCCATTCAATCGGATTGGTGAATTTCTTGTAGAATAACGCCAATGAAATCAGCTCTCCCTTAGAAGGATAAATCTCGTAACGCAAATCGAAATTCTGTATATAAGCCGGTTTCAGTTCGGTATTACCCTGCACGAAACTGAACAGCTCAAAATCATAATAACTCGAGGGCGATACTTCGCGAAATTCCTGCCGGTTGATGGACTGTCCGTAAGCAAAACGCAACAGGTTTTTTTGATTAATATTATATGTGGCGTTCACCGACGGGAAAAAATCTGCCTGACTATAATCGTAATCTTTCGTAGCATCGGTTGTCATTGTCGTATAATTGGTCAGGCGCATGTTGTTGTTTTCGTAGCGTACGCCTGCATATACGTTGAATTTGTCAATCGGCAAACTGATGCCCGCATATCCGCTTGCAAGCATATCGTCGCCCTTATAGTTATTGCCGTTGTTAGTGTTGTCATAAATACGGAACTTGTCGAATCCATAATTTTCGGGAATCATGATTTCGCTTGTAACATCGCGGTATATAAAATCTCCCGGCAGGTTTGCCGAACGGTAACGATACTCGAAATAGCGTGTATTGTACGTTCTTTCGCGATATTCGGTATAAACGCCTGCTTTCAGCAAAGGCAGGAAGTAGCCGAAGTCAAATTGGTGGTTATAATTAATCGTTACCGAATATATGTTTTCGTCGAGGCGGATAAAGTCGCGTGTTATCTCATTCTGGTCGATACGATATAAACCATTATAGGCTGCGCTTCCTGTTTCTTCTTCCTTATTGACGATGCGGCGGTCGGGCTGATTTTTGTTGGCATAAGAATAACCGACCGTCCAATCAAGCTTATCGGCTTCCGAAAGAATATGATTGCCACCAATCTGCCCTGTGTAAGCGCCGCGACTTGAATAGCGGTATTCGTCCTTTTGCTGCTTATAGAATGAACTGATATTCTGATAACCGTCGCGTTCGGTATAGCGGTCGTGTCCCGTTTGGTTGAAGATATTTCTTATTTCGAGGCGGTGGTTGTTGTTCAGCATCCATGTCAGGTTCAACATGGCGCCTACCTTTGCCGTGATATTGTATTGGTTGTCGGAGTATTTGTAGATATATTCAGGTTGGTCGTCGCGTTTGTTATAGACCCCGTAGCGCGAGTTTTGCATATCCGTATATGTGCGGCTTCCGTAGCTGTAGTTCAATGCCGCTACCAGACCGAGCTGTCCTGCTCCCGTCATTTTGCGATGACGGTTGAGCATCAGCGAAAAGCGTTGGTCGGGACCGGGACGGCGCGAACGTACCGACCAGTCGTTATTGAAGCCTTCGCGCGTCACCCGGCTTATTTGAGGAGCATTGTCAGCATCGTTTACCATGCGTTTTGAAGGCACTGCACTGCGCATATCGCGCAAACCGTTGTCGAACCCCAGAAAATCAGTGCCGCTGCCTTTTGCGTATTTAAAATCATTAAACTGCGTTTCGGTATTGAAATTAACGCCATAGCTTATTTGCAGGGCATTTTCCGCAGGCATATTTTTTGTCGCTACCTTTACGAAACCGCCGGTGAAGTCGGCAGGCAATTCGGGTGCGGGCGATTTCACAATCATGATGTTTTCAATCTGTCCGCTTGGTATCATATCAAACGAAAAAGCCCGCGAATCGGCCTCCGAGCTTGGTACGGCATTATTATTTATCCATACATTATTATATCGCTGCGACAAACCGCGTGCTATGATAAATTTATTGTCTATAATAGAGATACCCGGTATACGTTTGACGACTTCTGAAGCGTCGCGGTCCTGCGTTCTGGTAATCTGTTGCGATGATATACCGCTCACTACCATTGATGATGATTTGACAGCTTCGAGCATCTGTACTTCCGAGTTCATCCTGCGAACGGCGGTTACAACCACTTCCTCGAAACCGACCACCGATTCTTCCATGGCAACATTCACTTCAGTAACTTTACCTGCTTCCACAATCACATCGTTCAACTCCACGGTGTTGAACGAAATATAAGATATTTTTAACTTATAAGTACCCGGAGCTACATTCAAACTATAATTACCGTCCAAATCGGAACTTGCACCTGCTAAGAGTGACTCTATCACAATATTAACACCTGTCATAGATTCGCCTGTTTCTTTTTCAATAACTCTTCCCCGTATTTCACCCGTCTGTGCGGCTGAATTCAACATTGCGCCATATAAAATGGCCATTACTAATAACGCTTTTTTAAACATTCTTATTTCCTTTTTCTACGCCGCAAAGGAACGGCAAGAATATTACCACAGGGTTACCATGCAACTAAGCTTTTATGAAAATTATGTTACGCGACAGTTAAGGGCCGCCATACTTTCTAATCTGATTGTCGACTGTCAATTATTTAGTTTCTTATTTTGCATTTTATATGTTCTTATGCTATGCTTTTAATACAAAAATTATATATTTGCAGAAAAAATTAAACTATTCATGACTAAAACGGGAATAATAACAAGTCAATATGTTCAGATAGACCAGACTCCTGCAGGGGTTGGCGAGCGTATATTCGCACGTGTGCTCGACTATCTTATTATGATTGTTTATTCCATAGGAATTTTATACTTAATCGATTTAGATTTCTACGTTATTCGCAGGACAGATTTCGGTGCACTTATCATTTTTCTGCTGTATATTCCTGTTATATTTTATTCAATTATATGGGAGTTATTAAACCGCGGCCGTTCTCCCGGAAAAATGGCTTTCGGTATGCGCGTCGTTATGCGTGATGGCACTACGCCAACAATCGGAGCTTACGTTATGCGATGGATGCTGCTCATCATAGATTTATGGACATGGCTTGGGGTCATAATAATATTATTGAACAAAGATAATCAGCGTTTGGGGGACCTTGCTGCCGGAACGGTGGTGATAAAAGAGCGTGATTATCATCGCATCCAAGTCACGCTTGATGAATTTAATCATATGAGCCGCAATTATAAGCCGTTCTTTCCTCAAGCGGAAAACCTGTCGCTCGAACAGGTCAATACCATAAGCGAGGCGCTGATGCGCTATGATGATAAACGCTTGTGGCGCATTGCCGCTCTTTCAGTTAAAGTGAAAGATTTTTTAAAAGTGTCGCCCGCTATCGACGACGAGACGTTCCTAAAAACGCTTACTCGTGACTATCAGTATTATGCTTTGGAGGAAGTGTGAAAAGTGAGTTGAAAATCAGTTAAATATTTCAGATATGAAGAAGGTTTTATGTGCTTTTGTTTTTTATGTTGTCCTATTATGCGGCACTTCTTTTGGTGTTTATTCAGAAGAAAAGATTTTTTCGATAACAGTCACTAATGAGTGGAACAAACCGAAAGAAAATGAGCCTGTAGTACTGAAAATAAAAGACTTGAATTGCGGTTTTGATGTGAAGTCTGCCGTAGTGATGGATGGCAGCAAAGAGATAGCATCGCAGATAGACGAACTTGACGGTGACCGTTTAACGGACGAAGTTGTGTTTGTAGCAGATGTTGCCGCTTCTTCATCAAAGACTTATAAGATGACGCTTTCTTCCGAAAAGAAGCAGAAAGATTATCCTTCGGGGGTATATGCCGAAATGCTTGTAAGCGATAAGAACGGCAAACATGTACCTGTTACTTCGCTCACTATTCCGGGAACAAGCAATATATATAACCAGCTTCACCATCACGGTCCCGCGTTCGAATCGGAACTGACGGCTTATCGCATTTATTTCGACCAGAAACAGACCGTTGATATTTACGGCAAATTCAATAAGGGCTTTGAAATAAAAGAATCTCAGTTTTATCCTACCGACGAACAGTTGGCACGCGGCTTCGGTGATGATGTCTTGCTCGTCGGCGGAAGCTGCGGGTTAGGAGCGCTGAAAGGATGGGATGGCAAGAACGCAACACATATAGAGCCTGTTGAGACACTCACGGAAACGATTCTCGCATACGGTCCCGTGCGCACTGTTGTAGACGTTATTTCTAAAGGATGGCAATACCAGGGGAGCGACTTGCGGATGTGCATTCGTTACATCATGTATTCCGGACACCGCGACTGCGAAGTGCAGGTTTCGTTCGACCGTCCGTTGAAAAAAGAAGTGTTTGCTACGGGCGTGCTGAAAATTAAAGGCTCCGTTTCATTTTCCGACCATGAGAGTTTGGTTGCATGTTGGGGAACGGACTGGCCTGTAAACGATACCGTTAAATATGCCAAGGAAACCGTGGGTCTTGCAACATGCCTTCCGCGTGAGATTATCGTTTCGGAGATTGATGACAGGGTTAATTACCTTTATCAGATAGGCGCAGAGGGAAAGAGCGGTTTTACGTACCACATAACTTTTACATCAATGAAAGAAACTTTCGGGTATAAGACCCCCGAATTATGGTTTGATTTTACGAAGACATGGAAAGAATATCTTCTGCATCCATGTAACATAAAGATAGAAAGTAATACTTTTCGTAAGTGATTGTTTTTTTGTTGTTACCAGCCGAAAGCTTCGTCGTCCATCCACAGGCCTTGAACTTTCAAAACCTGCTCTATGATATCCCGGGCCACTCCGTCTCCTCCGATGAACGGAGAGATGTATGTTGCCAACGCTTTTATTTCGGGTGCTGCATCCGCCGGTGCGACAGGTAGTCCTGCTCGTTGCATAACTCCATAATCAGGCATGTCATCACCGCAATACATTACTTCTTCGTCTTTCAGGCATGTCATGATAAGAAAATCTTCATAATCATTCATTTTGATATGGCTCCGCATGTATATATGTTTGATTCCGAGGCGCTCGTATCTTATTTTCACTGCTTCGGTGTATCCTCCTGTTATTATTCCTATTTCAAGCCCTTTTTTTACGGCCAACTGTAATGCATACCCGTCCTTGATATTAACTGTACGCATAGGGTCGCCATTAGGTGAAAGCGGTATTCTGTTTGACGACAAAACACCATCCACATCAAATACCAATCCTTTTATTTTTTTTAAATCGTAATTTATCATAACTATATATTTTTCACTTTTCACTTTTGACTTCATCCAAACACCTTACACTCGGCATAATCAAGTAAACTTGCTTCTGCGCTCGCTTAATTGGTGTTTTCATTCAAAAGCTGCGCTTTTGCAATGTTTTCGCTTATCATTTTATATAACTTTCGCATATTTTCATCGTCAAGCATCGACAGATGACGGTCAATAATATTGCGGTCGTATCTGACCGCAGGACCTGTCTGAGCATCTTTCGGATTCATCGAGTACAGTTTATTAGCGGTCTCATTAATCAGTGGTTGCAGGATTTTATAGTCTACGCCTTGTTTTTCAAGAATTTGAGAAGCAAGCGTGTACATGTGATTGCTGAAATTACATGCAAATACTGCCGCAAGGTGAAGATACTTTCGTTTTTCCGAAGTCATACGCATGACATTGTCCGACAAATTTGTGGCAATGTTAAACAGCTCATTTTCAATTTCTGTCGTATTTCCCTCCACGAACAAAGGGATTTTTGAAAAATCCGTTTCTCGCGATTTCGATAAAGTTTGCATCGGATAAATAACGCCGTAGTATTTTGCATAATTTTGGAAAACATCAATACTGACACTTCCTGCTGTATGAATCCAAAGACCGTCTTTTGTCGGCATACTTGCTATAATCTCGGGAAGAATATCGTCTTTTAACGAGAAAACATAAATATCCGCATCCTGTATTACATTCTTAATGTCCATCGCATAACCACAACCCAAAACGTCGGCGAGGCATTTTGCACTATCTTCACTACGACTGTATGCCTGTTTTATGCGAAAACCGGCTTCTTTCATTGCTTTCGAAAGGTGGGTCGCTACGTTGCCCGCACCGATGAATACTACGTTTTTATGTAAAGAAAGATTCATAAAATTAAGAATTAAGAGTTAATAGTTAAATTATGGAAGGCACGGATTGCAAATCCGCGCCAGCAAAAAACCGCGCCAGCAAAAAAAACGTGCCAACTGATTATGCAATGCATCTTTAATTGAAAATTGAAAGTTGAAAATGTTTTTAAATTGATTTTTTGCATTTTTAATTGTCAATTGTCAATTGTTTTTAATTGTGCATTGTTTTTATGTGTACTTTCTCCCATTTTAGATTCGACAAATCAGCAGGTGTGTTTTCCTGAGCTTTATGACCTAATCCGATGATGCACAGAACGCCGTAGTTGTCGGGTATGTTAAGCATATCGCGCACATACTGTTCAGACGACATTTCGCCGAGTTGACGATTACGTATATGGCACCAGCAACTGCCGATACCTGAATCTTCTGCCTGAAGTTGAATGTAAGTAGCTGCTATTGAAGCGTCTTCAACCCATATATCAGTAATAGTTTTGTTTCCCAAAACAACGATAGCCAGTGTACATCCTTCGAGAAAGCCGGCGCCGTTATCTTTGCAGACAGACAACTGCTTGAGCATTTCTTTATCCTCGACCGCAACAAATTCCCATGACTTGCCATTTTTTGCCGTAGGAGCAAGCAATGCTGCCTGCAAAATCTTTTGTACAATTTCCGGGGATATCGATTGCTCAGTGAACTTACGCGTACTGCGACGCGCCGTAATAAGTGATTCGAAATTTTCCATATCTCTTTTTTTTGGAGGGTAAAGATAGTGCAAATCGAATACAATATAAAATAAGCTTGATTATTTTTATTATTGAGATGCCGCCTATCTTCATTTTTTGAATAAAGATATAAAAAATACACATAAGATATACGCTTTACCACTTTTTTGCGTTTATTATTTATTGTAAAAAATAAATGTATGAAACGAACATGTACACATCTTACATCAAGAATTATAAACATA
>JGI994J12354_10004783_pt1 | contig 12004 bp, 13 predicted proteins | sample IntmicLarv3ML3BL_FD_12354 | JGI IMG/M metagenome (IMG submission 12354) | reverse complement strand
GGGGCTGGGTTCTTCGACGAGCTCAACTATTTTGCCCACTCCCTCAGTGATCTGAGCGAGGGCGACCAGTCTCTGCTCAACGGCGCGGCTGCCATCCACCGACCCTCCGACATGAGGGCCATGCTCAATCTGGTTTGGCATTGGGATGGCATCGTCATGGGCGAGGCTGGCTGTGATGAGGAGCTGGGGCGATTTCTGGTGGAGAACAACTTCATCAGCTTCCCGGAGGATACGCTGCCCTACCTCAACTACGCTCGGGTCGGCGAACGCCATCGCACCAGCCATCTCTGCACCTTCGCAGGGCGTGTCTACTACGAGGACACTGACCCTATCATTGAGGCGGTGTTCGATGAGGAACTGATGTGCGAGATGCCGCAGTGGGCCTTCCGGGCAGATCTGTGCCATGCGAATGCCCCGGCCGAGGGTGCCTACACCGTCACCTTGGAGCTTCCGGCTTTTCCCCAGGACATCACCTCAGCCCTCGCCGATTTGGGGGCTGCGACCATGGCGGACATCAGAATCGTCGACTGCCACTCCCGCATCCCGGCCATTCAGTTCTTTAAAGGGGTGCAATTGTCCGAGCTGGTGGAATGCGCCGATTTGCTCACCGGTATGGACGATGACGACTACATCAAGCTCCTCGCCGTCTCCGAGTACGAACACTGGTGGCAGCTCTCCGACATTATCCCCGGCCTGAAAAAGCTGGCGGATTATGACTTCACCCCCAAATCCTTACTCCTTGAGGCTCAAGGCAGTTATGGCGTCGTTTTCGATATTGATCCGGGGCCCGCGCTCACCAGTGACTGCCAGATGGAGCATCAGATGGGGGGGCTGGCATGATCGCTTCCCCCGGCAACCGAGGGCACCCCATCAGCCCGCCCATCGCGTGGGTGGGCGGCAAGCGGAGCATCCTGCCTGAGATTGTCAGCCGCTTTCCGGCGCGGTACAGCCGCTATGTAGAGGTGTTCGGCGGCAGCGGGGTGGTGCTCTTCGGCAAGAAGCCGACACCCTTTGAGGTGTGGAATGACTACAATGGCGATTTGTACAATTTCTTCTATTGTGTCAAGCACAAGCACATCGCCTTCCTTCGGGAGCTGGGCTTTTTGCCCCTCAACTCCCGTCAGGAGTTCGGCCTCATGCTCTCCTTCATGCAGGGGCAAGAGTTTGCGCAGCAGGATATGCGCGAGGAGCTTGCGCTGGCCCACAAGCACTTCGAGGAGCCGGACATCAAGCAAATCAAGGCCATCCTGACCGAGCGATGCATGCTGGGTGATGTCAGCCGCGCGGTGGCTTTCTTCAAGGTCAACCGTATGAGCTACGGCAGCGGCATGGACAGCTTCAATTGCCGCCCCATAAACCTCCGCAAGGCGTACACCCTCATCTGGGACGCCTACCACAGGCTGGCCGGGACAGTCATTCTGGAGAACAAGGATTTTCAAGACCTCATCAAGCACTACGACCGGGAGGACACCTTTTTTTATCTCGACCCGCCGTATTACATGGCCGAGAAGCTCTACGCCGTCGCCTTCCCCCGTGCGGATCACCAACGGCTCTTTGATGTGCTAACCCATAAAGACCGCAAGGGCAAGTGGCTCCTCAGCTACAATGATGAGCCGTTTATCCGCGAGCTCTACGCAGGCTATTACCAATACGATTTTACGCGACATCACAGCCTTGCGGCGCGGTACCGGGACGGCGCCGAGTACAACGAAATCCTCATCGCCAACTACGACATGAATCAGAACAGGCAGATGAGCCTGTTCCAGTGAGAGGAGGTAAAAATCATGAGCAAGCCCATATTCAAAATCATCGACGACAAGGGCCGGGTGCTCATCCCGGCCCCTGTGCGCAAGGCGCTGGGGTTGAGGCCTGGTGACATTGTCGGCGTCACCGCCGAGCGGGGCCGTGTGGCACTCAAGAAAGCCATCGTGGTGGAGGACGGCAACATCCCGCAGGCGGCCAAGGAGGCCTATGTGGAGGCCGTCATGCGGGAGCTGCCCTCTGACCGGCTGACCGATTTGCTCGAGCTGGCCGTCCGGCTCATTCGGGAGGGGCCCCGATGATTCATCTTGCCCTGCATGAGAACGCATGTAGCTGCCGCGATCCCGTGCGTCTGACCCTCCCGGCCTCCCGCTGGGATATCCTGACGGCGGTAGCCCGACTGGGCATTCAGGACATCCGAGACGGCGAAATCGTGTGCGAAGGGTTTCCGGCTGTGCCCGAGGCCCGAAGATGCATCAATGTAATCCAGCAGCGGGAGGGCTTCTTAGACGACCTCAACTACTTCGCCCGGCGCGTGAGCGAGCTGAGCGCCGCTGAGCGGATGCTGCTGGGTGCGGCCATCGCCATCCACCGACCGTATGACCTCAAGACCATGACCGACCTGACATGGCACCTTGACAGCATTGTCATGGGTAACGATGGCTACAAGGATATCAATCCCACCGTCGCGCCTCGCTATGACAGAGCAGCTCTGCCCAAGGAACCCGATTGGGTGTACCGGGTGAAGCTGTGCCGTGCTGACATCCCGGTGGAGGACGCCATGATTATCCCCCTGACGCTCCCGGCCACGCGGGAGGCAATCGACGAGGCCTTTGTCGATTTAGGGGCTGATACGGTGGATGACATCCGCATTCTCGACTGCCAATGCAGCATCCGAGCCCTGCAAGACTATGGGTGCGATGACATCGCCATACTCGATAATTTTGCCCAAATGGTGCATGACCTGAGCGACAGCGATTTCATCAAGTTTCTCGCCCTGGCGGAGTATGAGGATGTGGAGCATTTCTATGAGTTGGGTCAAGTCATGCAGAACATGGCGTGCTATGACTTCGTTCCCAATGGCCGGATTGAGACCCACGGCAGCTTCGGCATCTTGGCGAGGCTGGATACCGCGCCTGCGATAGCCCTCGACGCCCAAATGGAGCCGCAGATGGGCGAGATGGCCTGACAAAACTAATAAAATCAAGGAGGAACCTACCATGCCGAAAAAGACAACCGCCGCCGCTCCCGAGCTGACTGCCGAGAGCATCCCCGCCCCCGAAAGCCCGCACGCTGACCTCAAAATCGGTGTTCGCATCAACGAGGTGCGCACCGGCCAGGACAACATCCGCGCCCTGGCCTCGGTGGTGCTGAACGATGCCTTTGTCATTAAGGGCGTCCGCATCATCTCTGGGGAACGCGGCCTGTTCGCCTCCATGCCCGCCCAGCGGGGCCAGAATGGCAAGTATTACGAGGTTTGCCATCCCATCACAAAAGAGTTCGCCACCCAGCTCAGTGACACCGTGGTCAAGGAGTACCAGCGCCACATGATCGCTCTGGCCCAGGCCGCACAGGAGGCCCAGGAGACTCAGGAGACCCCGCTCCCCGAGGTCGAGCTGGGGATGCAATGATGGCGAAAAAACAATGCCCGGTGGCACTTTTGCGGGAGCAGTACCCGCCCGGCACTCGTGTTCGACTGGATAGCACCCGCGATCCGTATAACTCCGTCGAGCCCGGCACAGTGGGCACCGTGGAGCTGGTGGATGACATCGGCACCGTCCATGCGCAGTGGGATAGCGGCCAGAGCCTCGGCCTCATCCCCGGTGAGGATAGCTTCAGTGTGGTACCGCTCCAGCGCCTCATGCTGTATATGCCCATACACGGAGAGATGCCCGGACAGGACATCGATAACTACCTGAGCACCTACGCGGGCCGCATCGGCGGCCACACCCTCCTCGCGTTCAAGGACATCATCGAAAAGGCTCTGGTGAAGCACCGCGAGCCCGAGGAGGTCAGGCGCGGGCTGATGCGCTGGTATGGCAAGGATGATGGTGTGAATGCTAAGGTGTACAGTGCCTTCTTCGGTGTGGAGGAACGCGCCGGCAGCTTTTGGGGCACCGTGACGTGTATGGTCGAGGGCGAGTTGACGGCCCAGGAGCTCAAGGCACTCAAGGAAGATATCGAAAGTCAGGCCTCCGATGGCTGGGGTGAGGGGTTCGCGCAGAAGGATTTAATAACGCCCGAGGGCATACTCTATGTGCATCTGTGGGATTCCCAAGACTGGCAGCTCATGACAGAAGCCGAGTTCAGCCAGCGATATGAGCAGGCCCAGGCGCTGGAGCTTTAAGCCATGGAACATGAAGTTCTACTTGAAACCGTTCGGCACAGCGGTCGTGTGGCCTCCCTGTGCCTCATGCTGGGGGCCAAGGCGGGCAATGTGGATTTGCTCATGCTGCACATCTGTGCGCTGCTCCATGATGTGGGCAAGCAAAGCCTGCCGGAGGCCCTCATCGGTGCGCCCCGCAAGCTGACGCCCGCCGAGTTCGAGTGCGTCAAGACCCACGCCAAGCTGGGGGCCGAGCAGATACAGGCCATGGTGGCCACCCTGGAACAGGCCGCCGACACCGCACTCCAGCACCACGAGCGGTACGGCGATGGCAAGGGCTATCTGGGCCTTATGGGCGAGGAAATCCAGCCCATGGCCAGGATCGTCAGCCTGTGCGATGTCGTGGACGCCTTGATGAGCCGCCGCCCCTACAAAGAGCCCTTGAAGCTCGAGGACACCTTAGAATATGTCCGCGAGCACGCCGGAACGCAGTTCGACCCCTATTGGGCCGACATTCTGCTGTCCTGCGAGGATGATTTGCGCGAGTTTTACAGTGAGGAAAGGAATGAAATCCCATGAAAAGAATCTTCAGCACATTTCTGGCCCTGTGCCTGCTTTTGAGCCTGACGGCCATGGCCGCCGCGCCGGTGGACATCGTCCGACAGAGTCTCAATGGCAACGAGTACATCGTCAAGACCTTCGAGCTGCCGTCCGGCAGTGACCCGGCCGCCCTCATCGAAAGTGATTTCGTGCAGGACGGCTTTTCTTTTGCCCATCACACCACCACGGCTGAGGACATCACGGCCACGGTCACCCAAGCAGTCGTCGAGACTCAGACGGTGGAGAGCGAGAGCGGCGCGCTGGAGGATGTACTGAAAAAGCTGCCCTCCACACTGCCCTATGACCGGGATGGCTTCACCGGCACGCTCATTCTGGACACCGGCTCGGTCTCCACCGAGGTGGCGGGCTACACCACCACGAGCTCCACCGTCAGCACCGTCAAGACCTATCCGGCTCTGATGTACCAAGACCCCGGAAGCATCCCACAGACGGCCCTCAAGAATGGTGTCGAGCTCCCGCTCTCCGATATCAGCTGGACGGTCACCGGCACCAGCTTGGCCGGGGACAGCCTTGTGCCCACCGAGTACATGGCCACGGCCACCTATGCCAAAAAGGTGAGTAGTAAGGTGCCCACCGGCTACATCAGCACGGCCAATTACACAGGTGAGGTGAGCAAAACCGAGGTCACCGCTGTGCGTTATACCCTAACCTATCTGGGCACACCGCTGCCCGCACCCGAGCCCGAACCGCTGCCGGTCCCCGAGCCTGAGCCCTTCCCCTGGGGCCTGCTCATGACCGGGCTGGCGGTGCTTCTGCTGTTGGGCGGCGGTGTCATGGCCCTTGTGTATCTGCGCTCGAGCCAGGGCGTGGCCGTCTACAATCTGGTGGAGGACGACTACCTGTGCATCGGACGGCAGCGGCTGGATTACAAGAAGCCGGTTATTGATTTGAACGAGTTCGGCGATTCGGTACAGAGCCGCTTCTTCAGCTTTGTGCTGGACAGGGCCAGCACCCGCAGGCTCTTCGGGCGGAATGTTATGGTGACACTGGGCGACATCACCATGACCCACCGGGTGAAGGAGATGGAGGGCAAGTACCGCTTCAATCTTGAGATGGGGGTGGAGCTGTGAAGATGAATGCCAGCTTTGAGCGCAAGGCTAATCGCTTCACGGCCAGCCCCTGCACGGTAGAGAAGGTTATCCGGCTCACCGATGTTGACTATGATTTCTTTTCCAAGCATCTGATGAACTATTTCCCCTTTATTGAGGAAAACAAGCACCTCATGTACTGTGAGGGCGATGTGCGCCACTGCATTCTGGTGGTGGGTGAGAGCTGCCCGGACGGTATTCTGGTGGAATCCGAGGGCTATAACTACGCCCGGTATGCGGCCTTCGTGCCCGACGCCCAGGGGCTTCTGCTTCTGGATAACCTCCCACTGGATATGCGTATGGCCTTGGAGGCCGCACCTCAAATCGTGGAGTATTTGCTTGAGGAGATGGGTGCTCCGGGAGAGCATATCTTCAGCTTAAGCGATTTGATGGAGAGATTCGACATCGACCTCAAACACGACATCGCCGCCCAGGACATCGTGGGCCATGCCCTCGGCAAACGGCCCGAGATTGCTAATGCGGACTTCGGGGATGCGTTGGTGATTACCTATCGGGTGCCGGAGCAGACCATGGGGCCGGAGGTGGGGTTGTGATGACGCTTAATGCCAACCTCCTCCACAATTATCGTGGGATGACCATAAAACCCTGTCAGGTGACCGATACTATTGAATTGGATGGCCCCAAATTCCGCTTTTTAAGCGAGAACCTTTTGATGGATTATGCCTTCATCAAAGAAAATCAGGACAAGATGGCCTTTGCCTACGATGTCTATAACTGCTTGCTGGTTCTGGACGCAGACGGCCATGATGGCATCCTTGTCCATTCGGAGGGCTACGACTACGCCAGGTACGCGGCCTATGTTCCCGATGCCAGAGGGATGCTCATGCGTCATGAGCATCAGCTTTCCCAGACTCCGGCCTTTGAGCCGGAGATGACATAGGAGGAGGATTTGTCTATGAAACACATCATTTTTCTGCTCATTTTCTGCCTGCTGGTGACTGGAGTGAGCATCCCGGCGCTGGCGGTGGACAGCTATCACTTTACCACCACCGACACCGAAGCGTTCTACCAGTCCGGCGTGGCCACCGTCACCTATGAGGGGGCCATCCCCGGATATGTCCAGCAGCTCTACGACTTCACGCCTCAGAGCATCCACACCAGTGAGTACGGTGCCACCATCATTGCACCCGAGCGGGACGCAGGGTATGGCTTGGCCTCGGAGCGGCCAGCCTATGCTTTAGGTAGCAATGGCGAAATTAGCCCCGCCGGGAGGCTAGGGGGGTACGCGGGGGGACTAGTCCCGCCCGCGAGAAACACCGTGAGTGAGCTTGCGAACGAACCAACATTTTCCGCAGAAAATGTGTGCTTCTTGGAGGATGTCCGTCAGAGCGACGGCTCCATCGGCACCCTGAAAATCCCGGCCATCGGCCTGACGGTTACGGCTTGGGAGGGCGAGGCCACCGCTGCCATGAAGAAGGGCGTGGGCCTCATCGACTCGACCTCGGCATGGCTGGGGAATGTGGGGCTTATCGGCCACAATCGCGGGGCGTCCACCGTATTCTCAAAGCTCAAGAGCCTCAAGGTCAGCGATGAAATCACATACACCACGGCGCTGGGCAGCCGCACCTACACGGTATCGGCGGTGGAGAAAATCTCTGCCACCGACTGGAGCCTCTTGCAGTACACCACCGACAACCGCATTACGCTGGTGACTTGCGTGGAGGATGCGCCGCAATATCGTCTGGCTGTGCAGGCTTGCGAGAAAAGATAACCCGCGAGTTGACTTGCCGCCACCCCTCCCTTTAATGTATACTCAAACCAATTGAAGGGAGCGCACGAACATGAGAAACAGAAAAGGATTTGCACCGGGGCTCATCATTGGCCTCATCTGCGGCATCGGCTTGAGTAGCTTCGCCATGGCGGCCGCCGTCACGGCCAATCCCTCGACCCACGCGGTCAGGGTGAATGGACAGGCGGTCAGCATTGAGGGTTACAACATCGGCGGCAATAACTTCTACAAGCTGCGGGATTTAGGCGCGGTGGTCGACTTCGGCGTCGATTTCGACAGCGCCACGGCCACGGTACACATCGACACCAGCGTCGGCTACACCCCGCCCAATACGGCCCCGGTGATTACCGAGCCGACGACAACAGAGGCACCGCCCATCGGACAGGCCGAGGCCGATGGCAGCGGGCGGCTCTCGGACACCAAGCTGACCACCAAGACCACCGGCGGCGTGGAGCGGGCGCGGGAGGATTTCAGCCAACAGGCCAACCCGGCGATTTTCACCGGCAATTACACACGCGGGATGTACAATGCGCTCTATCAATCCTTTATCGACCGGGACGCTATTTGGCCGGGGAATAATGGCAAGACGGCGGCCGAGAATTTCAACCCCTATTATGCCTACGCCCATGCCATCGCTGACAGTTATGAAACCCGCCAACCCTTCGAGCGCGTGATGACAAGTATCAGTCGAGTGTATGGCTTTATGGTCAAGGCAGAACCTTATGTCAAAGACCTCTGGCAATACCCCGGATATTTCATTGTAACGGCCATGAAGCCCGAGCTGAATCTTGACCAATCGGCGCTGGATGTCCTTAAAAAGGCCGAGAGCATGAATGACCGGGAAAAGGTGCAGTTTTTCACTGAATATGTCCGCTCAAGGCTTGTGTACGATGCCAAGGGATCGGCCAGCCCTCAGCAAGTGCTCAGTTCACCCCAACCCATCAAGGGGGCCTGCGGCACCTACGCCTACACCTTCCAATACCTTTGTGAACGGTCAGGCATCCCAGCGGTAGCCGTCTCAGGGGATAATCACGCATGGACAACAGTATATGTGGACGGAACATGGTCGCAATGCGACCCCACCAACAATCGGGTGCTGGTGGAGGGCCTCAAGTATCAGCCCGAGTATCCGCACAATATCATTTTTGCCCAAGAGATTTTGAAACCGAATTCTACTAAGTAGCCATCAAATAACCCACCTAAGAGCAAGCCGCTGGCTTGCTCTTTTTTGCTGAAATGGAGGTAAACATGACTCAAATCAAACGCATGATAGCGTGGCTGCTGGCCGCGCTGACCTTGTTCGCCCTGAGCATCCCGGCACTGGCGGCGGCCAGTGACCCCACGGTGGAGACCAGCGGCAGCACCCATGTGTCCATCAGCCAGGGCACCCGCCTCACGGTGCTCCGGGATCAGAACGGCGTGGCGTTGGGCGGCATGGGCTGGCGCTACACCGCCAACAAGGAGAACGTGAAGGGCCCGGCCTACTGCATCGCCCATGGCCTGTCGCCGGTGGCCGAGGGTACCCAGCTCCCCCTGACAGGACGCTACACCGCTAATGCCAAGGTGACCGGTGCCTTTGCCAGCGGCTACCCCCAAGTGCCGTTGGCCGAGTTCCGCGCCGCCCACGGCCTCCCGGCCCTGACTGAGGAGGAGTACGCATACAGCACCCGTGCGACACGTTCCTAACTGAAAAGGTTAGGCACAAGTCAAATTTGAATATTTCAAGGGTTGAAAGGAGCCTTGAAAACGAACTTGGAGAACTGATAATCCGATAGGTGGAATGATGGGGTAACGCCCTGAAACGCCTACGCTAAACCTCCGATTGGCTGTATGGTATGCAACTACCAGGCTGTCAAAGAGCTCGGGGAAGTCGGCAGAAAGTAGCCGTAAGTGAAAAACGATTTTCACACGAAACCTGCCCAGAGGTGGGCGGTGCTACCCATATGCCGGGCGTCGAATACTCATGGTGAGAATGTTGCGGGAGCAACTGACGAACTTCTGAATGTACGGGTCTATACGTAGAGGCTGTAGAAATGCGGTCGCCCGCTTTAAATGCGGGGTGTTCCGTGGGAGAGTAGTGATGGGTTGGAGCGAAATCCCATATGCCGTTACAGGCGGCAAGGCGTGAAAACGCTGGACACAGGCTTATAGGAAGCACCTAAAAGTATTCCATGATAGGATTATCGGAACGTGGTAAGCCACAAACATCGAGGTTGTTGCAGACCTATGACGTGTTGAAAGGGAAAACTCATTTTTGAGTATAACTTTTCTTTGTTGTGGTGAAAGTGGAGGCACAGTACCGTTGAAGCAGTGATAATAAGCTGTGGAGGGATAGCCTCCAGTCGAGATAAGATTAGTTTTTGCTGAAAGCATTATAAATGCAGCTTCGAGTATGACAAAGAAAATCCAAGCCGAAAGGAGTGGATGCCTGTGTTGACTTCGGAGCGACCAAAGAAACGCAACAAAATACGCTTCACAGAGTATTACGACCTGCAAAGCACGTTTGATAAGCTGTACGCTGACAGCCAGAAAGGCAAGACATTCTCACGCCTGATTGATGTAATCACCAATGATGAAAATATCAAGCTGGCGTATCGCACCATCAAACGCAACAAGGGTAGTAATACCGCAGGAGTGGACAAACGGACAATTAAAAACCTTGCCAAATTAAGCGAGGAGAAGTTTGTTTCACTTATTAAGCGCCAGTTCACTTGGTATAAAGCCCGTCCAGTGCGGCGGGTAGAAATTCCCAAACCAAACGGAAAACTTCGTCCGCTTGGCATCCCAACAATTGTTGACCGGATTGTGCAACAGTGTATATTGCAAGTATTAGAGCCAATATGTGAAGCGAGATTCAATGATAATTCAAGTGGATTTCGTCCCAATAGAGGCGCAGAGAACGCAATCGCACAATGCGGCAGGTTAATGCAAATCTGTCATTTGCATTTTGTGGTAGACATTGATATCAAAGGATTTTTCGATAATGTAGACCACAATAAGTTGATCAACCAAATATGGGATATGGGAATTAGGGACAAAAAGCTAATGTGCATAATTAAAGAAATGCTAAAAGCACCGATTGTGTTGCCAAGCGGCGAAACCATTACACCGACAAGGGGGACGCCGCAAGGTGGTATCCTGTCGCCGCTACTCTCAAATATTGTTCTGAATGAGTTTGACTGGTGGGTATCATCACAATGGCAAACGTTTGAAACAAATTACCAATACAAATGCCCCATCAACTCAAACGGCACAATCATTAAGAGCAATGTATATCGGGCGTTGCGTACAAGCAATCTAAAAGAAATGCACATGGTAAGATACGCCGATGACTTCAAAATCTTCTGTCCGAACCACGGGACCGCAATGAAAGCATTTGCGGCAGTAAAAATGTGGCTCAAGGACAGATTGAAGTTGGAAATCAGTCCCGAAAAATCCAGGGTGATAAATCTTAGAAAGCGCTATTCAGACTTTCTTGGTTTTAAGCTGAAGGTCAGTCGCAAAGGCAAAAAGTTGACAATACGTTCTTGTATGAGTGATAAAGCAAAGATACAAGCCAAGGAAATGCTAAGTAACCGCATTAAGGCAATGCAACACCCTTCTGACGAGAAGGCGGAATATCAAGCATTGCAAAAATACAATTCGGCGGTTATGGGCTTGCAAAACTACTATTGTTTAGCAACGGCTGTATCGAAAGACTTTGCTGAAATCGCTTATGGATTAAGGGCGAAATTGCACATTAGACTTGGCGAACTAACCAAGAAGGGCAAATTAGAACGAGGCTATCTAAAAATGCGCTATGGGAAAAGCAAACAGCTACGGTATCTGCACGGACACCCTATCGCCCCTATTGCTTATGTGCAAACCAAGAAGGCGAGACAAATGGAAAAGGGTATAAGCCGTTATACGCCCGAAGGTAGAGAACTGGTTCATAAAAATTTGGGCATTAATACCGAAATTATGCTTTATCTCATGCGCAACCCAATTACAGGAAAGTCCATTGAGTACGCAGACAACAGAATTTCACTGTATGCGGCTCAATATGGGAAATGTGCTGTGAGCGGGAGGTTTTTAGCGGCAGATGAGATACATTGTCATCATAAGCTACCACGGGAGCTCGGTGGTGGAGATGATTACGGAAATCTTGTAATCGTGGATAGAGATATTCATATTCTAATTCACGCCACAAGTGGTGAAACAATCAAGAAGTATCTCAAAAAACTCAAACTGAATAAAGCGCAAACTACCAAACTGAACAAGCTAAGGCAACTGGCTGCCAATGAAACGATTGCGTAATTTTTAATGGTCAACCGAAGTGTGTAAGTAATGTTTGAAACGCGAAAAATCTTATTCGATGGAACGCCGTGTGAGGGGAAACTCTCATGCACGGTGTGAGGCGGGGGAAAATCCTAAGATTGTATCAAAGGATTACCTATCGCCATAACTGGCAATTTGGGC
>JGI994J12354_10004782_pt1 | contig 12005 bp, 8 predicted proteins | sample IntmicLarv3ML3BL_FD_12354 | JGI IMG/M metagenome (IMG submission 12354) | reverse complement strand
AATGTCAAGACTTTTTTTTAAAATTTTTCACAAAAGTGGAGGAAATTTTGAAAAACAAAAAAAAGAATCCCTAAATGTCGGCGTTAGAGATTCCGAAAAACTATTTAATTTTCAAGGAGGACAAATGAAAAAATTTGTTAAGTTTTTATCTTTAATATTACTAATGGGAAGTACTGTGCTAACAGCATCTGAAAGAGAGAATTATTTGCTGATTTATGCAGGTGTTTTGGAAGATTTTGCTGTTGAAACTACCAAACAATTTGAACAAGAGACTGGTATAAAAACTGAATTCGTAAGAATGAGTAGTGGAGAAACACTAGCTAGAATAGGAGCAGAAAGAAATAATATGAGTGCATCTGTTTGGTTTGGTGGACCAGTTGATGCTTATGTTGCAGCACATGCAGAAGGATTGTTAGAACCATACATTTCTCCAGAGGCTGCTAATGTTCCTGACAACTTTAAGGATGCGGATGGACTTTGGACAGGTGCTTATGTTGGATACTTGGGGTTTGTTGGAAACAAAAAGCTATTAGAAGAAATCAATGTTGAAATGCCGACATCTTGGGCTGACTTATTAAAACCCGAACTTACAGGAGAAGTCGTTACTGCACATCCTGGATCTTCAGGGACTGCCTTTACAATGCTTGCTACTATAGTGCAATTGATGGGTGAAGAAGAAGGAATGGAATATTTGACAAGACTAAATGGTCAAGTTAAGCAATATACTAAATCTGGAACAGCTCCAGGTAGAATGGTTGGAATGGGAGAATATGCAGTTGGGATAACTTTTTTACATGATGCAATTAAATACAGAATGGAAGGATATGAAGATATTTTGATTTCTGCGCCTAGTGAAGGAACAGGTTTTGAAATTGGTGGAGTTGCTCTTCTCAAGAACTCTCCTAATCAAGAAGCTGCTAAAAAGTTTATTGACTGGGTATTATCAAAAAAAGGTCAAGAAATAGGACAAACTGTAGGTTCACTTCAATTTTTAACGAACCAAACAGCCACTCCACCAGAAGAGGCTAAAGAAATAGCAGATTCTAAATTAGTCGACTATGATTTTGATTGGGCTGGAAACAATCGTAACAGTCTTTTAGAAAGTTTTAATAGTGCAACTCAAACAACTCCACCTGAATAATAAAAATAATTACACTTACTGAATAAATCTTGCAAAAGGCTTAACAAACGGCAGGAGAATTTTCTCCTGCCTATTTTTGATTATTTTACGAGGTGAATAGATGTCTGTTCTGAAACTAAAAATAGATACAAGTATAAAAAACATGAAAAAGATCTTTTATGATCCGATTCTTCTCTCTGTTCTTATATTTGTTATTTCAATATTGATATTATTTGTAATGTTACCAATGTGGAACATTTTGAAAGAAAGCCTAACTATGCGAAGATTTGAACAAGTAGATGGAAATGTAATTCCACATATTCAATTTACTTTGCAGCATTACATTGAAATCATGAGAAATAAAGAAAATTTTACAATAATATCAAACACATTGCTTTTGGGGTCTATAACCTCTGTCATATCTACTTGCATTGGTTTTTTCTTTGCATATGGAATGACTTATATAAAATTACCTTTTAAGAAATTATTTAATTTTATTGCGATATTGCCGATAGTTTCTCCTCCCTTTGTGGTGGCTCTATCTGCCATAATGCTTTTGGGAAGACAAGGTTTTATAACGAGAAGATTGCTAGGAATACGAAATGCAGAAATTTATGGTTTGAAAGGCCTTGTATTGGTTCAAGTACTCACCTTTTTTCCAGTGGCATATCTGATGCTTGTGGGTCTTTTGGAGAGAATCGATCCTTCTGTGGAAGAGGCATCTCGTGATTTGGGAGCCTCTAGATGGAATGTTTTTAGGACTATTACTCTTCCATTAATGGTACCTGGTCTTGCCAACGCATTTCTTGTGGTGTTTATTCAAGTTATTGCAGATTTTTCCAATCCAATGGTAATAGGGGGGAATTTTACCACTGCTGCTGTGCAAATATACATACAGGGAATTGGCAATTTTAGAATGGGAAGTGCCACCGCACTATCTGTGATTTTAATGCTTATATCCATTTCTATTTTCATCACACAAAAATATTACATAAGTAAAAAATCCTATGTAACAGTCACAGGAAAAGCATCTAGAGAGCGAGAAAAAATTTCGGAACCTCTAATTACCACACCTATTTTTGTAGTAATGATTCTAATAACTCTATGTGTAATAACAATGTATGCAATGATTCCAATAGGATCCTTGGCCAAATTATGGGGAGTAAATCACAGTTTTTCTTTGGACCACTATAAATACGTATTTAGTCTGGGAATGAAGCCTATCAAAGATACAACCCTTTTATCATTAATAGCAACCCCAATTGCTGGAATTTTGGCGATGATAATAGCCTTTCTAGTGGTGAGGAAACAATTTTTTGGTAGATTGTTTATAGAATTTACTACTTTATTAATAATTGCTATTCCAGGAACTATTATCGGATTAGGTTATATTATTACTTTTAATCAAAAACCTCTGGTTTTAACTGGAACAGGTCTCATATTAATAATTGCCTTTGTAATGAGAAATATGCCTATAGGTGTTCGGTCTGGAATTTCAGCTTTACAGCAAATTGATCCTTCCATTGAGGAAGCAGCCACTGTATTGGGAGCGAGTAGTCAAAAAGTCTTTACATCAATTACACTTCCCATGATAAAACCAGCCTTTTTTAGTGGACTAGTTTATTCCTTTGCAAGAAGCATGACCTTAGTAAGTACTATTATTTTTCTTGTATCTGCTAGATACAATCTACTTACTTCTGCAATAATGAATCAAGTAGACGTGGGTAAAATAGGCGTTGCGTCAGCTTACTGTACTATACTAATTTTTATTGTTTTTGCTGTAATTGGACTTTTAAAACTAATATTAAAATCTATGGGAATAGATGATATTTCAGAATAAGGAGAGTATTTAATGGGTGCAAAATCAGTTGTGGTTAAAAATATAGGTATAACTAATTCATTCAATTACAACAATTCATCTATAGGTGGAGCAAAATCAGTTGTATTTGAAAATATAAGTAAAACATTTGTTACAGGTGATAATAGAACAGTAAAGGCGGTATCCAAATTAGACCTCAAAATAGGTGCGGGACAATTTGTGTGTTTACTTGGACCATCTGGTTGCGGAAAGACCACTGTTCTCAGAATGTTGGCAGGATTTGAAGTCCCTACTACAGGGCGTATTTATATAGGGGATAAAAATGTAGAAAGAATTACTCCTGATAAAAGAGATACCTCTATGGTTTTTCAAAATTATGCGTTGTTTCCTCACATGAATGTATACGATAATGTTGCCTATGGACTAAAATTACAAAAGTTATCTAGGAAAGAGATTGCTCAAAGAGTGGATAAAGTATTGCATATGATGAATATGGGGGATTTTGCCAAAAGAGTTCCATCACAAATGTCAGGAGGACAACAGCAAAGAGTTTCTTTGGCAAGAGCCTTGGTAATGGAACCAGGAGTGTTATTATTTGATGAGCCTTTATCGAACCTTGATGCCAAATTGAGATTGCACATGAGAGATGAGATTAAAAAGCTTCAGAGCCAAGTGGGGATTACATCTCTATATGTTACCCATGACCAATCAGAAGCTATGGGTCTTGCTGATTTGGTAATCATAATGAAAGATGGAATTATCCAGCAAAAAGGAAGTCCTATAGAGATTTATCAAAAACCTAATTCAGAATTTGTAGCAAACTTTATTGGTAGAGCTAATGTTTTCTCTGGTAAAGTTCTGGAGAAGAATGAAGATAGTTGTGTGGTTGAAGTTTTGGGTGTGAAATTTCAAATCCCAGAAATAATAAAACAATCTGTTGGTGATAATGTAAGTATTGTGGCTAGACCAGAGAGTATAATTGTGGGTAAAGAAGGGTTCAAAGGAACTGTGGTCAAAAGTATGTTCATGGGTGCTTATCATGAATATGAGGCAATGATTGGCGACCTAAAGGTCGAAATATCAGTAAATAATCCAAAGGGGAAGAAAATATCCCCTATAGGTGGAGAAATCAATTTTACTTTGGACACCAATTCGGTACATATTTTAGAAGAATAAATTATAATTATTATAATGAAATATATAAAAAGTGGATAGTATTTAATATCCACTTTTTGTATTTTAATATTTTGAATTTTATAAGGTTCCACCAATTTGAATAACACTGTCTTCAACAGTATCGACACTTTTCTTTTTGGTATTAAATTTTGTTATTTTACTCATTATTCCGCTCTTAGTGTAAAACAATTCATCTGATGTCATGGGAATTTCGACTGTTTGCTGGGTGAATGCAGCTTGGTATACTGCTGAGACGAATTCTATCGGTTTTCTACATCTTTCAAAACGTCAACTGAACTTTCCTTTTTTCTTCCAAATTTCCAAAGGATACACCTATGAGTCTTACTGGAACATCTATTTCTTCATTATCCAAAAGTTCTTCCAAAGTAATTTTTAATTTATCATAAGAATCACTTGCTTCAAAAAAAGTTTTGGATCTTGTAATAGTATGCATATCAGAAAATCGTATTTTTAGTGACACAGTTTTACAAGTCATATTTTTTCTGGTTAGTCTTCCATAGGAATGATCAAAAACTCTATCAAACTCATTTTTTATCTCTATTTCAGTCAATAGAGGAGAAGTAAAGGTATTTTCATTTCCTATTGAATGGGTCGCTCTGTTATATTCCACTGGGCTGTGGTCAATTCCTCTCACAGAATTATAAACAAAGGCTCCTCTGGAAGTTCCAAATAATTGGGATAATCTTTCAACACCGTAATCATATATATCCTCTACTTTGTAAATAGAATGTTTCTGCAATATTTCTTGGAATTTTTTTCCTACTCCCGGAATTATTCCCATGTCTTTTTTCTTAATATACATTACAAAATCCTCTGGAGACCTGAATATATATTGTCCATGGGGTTTTTTTATATTACTTGCAATTTTAGCTGTAAGCTTATTATAACCTATTCCCACAGAACAAGTGAGGCCTGTCAAAGTTTTGATTCTCTCTCTAAATTTGTCCCCAAAATACTCAAGGGATGAGTATTTCCCTATGATGTCAGTGATATCAACATACCCCTCATCAAAGGATACAAATTCTATCTGATAAGTTATATTTAATACCAAATTTTGAATTTTTCTGGAAGCATTGGCATATTTATCTTTACTTACTGGAAGAACAATCAAATTAGGACACAATTTTTTGGCGTCAGAAGTACTCATTGCAGAGTGTATCCCGTACTTTCTGGCCTCATAACTTGCAGTAGTCACTACCCCACCAGCCACCACCAAAGGTTTACCTTTTAATTTTGGATTATCCAATACTTCCACTGCTGCAAAAAAACAGTCCATGTCATAATGCAAAATAACCCTATCTTTTTTCATAAGACTACCTCAAAACTATCCAGACACAAAATTTATTCTAACCAAAAAATCCTCTCACAAAATCACCAAACAAAAGATTTAAAGCACTCAACAAACTAAGAATTATTATAAATTTTTCAAAGGTTTTCTGAGAAAATCTTGCAACAAGAGTTTTTCCCATAGTTACCCCCAATATTACTCCAGGAATAGCTATAGCACTTCTTATCAGAGTATAAGCAGTTATATTATTCCACACAATAGCATAAAGCACAAATTTAAGGGTATTCAGTGTAAAGAAAAACCAAGTACGAGTACCATAAAATTTATCCTTATCTAAATTGATATTAAGAAAATAAATACTCACTAATGGGCCTGCTACATTTCCTATTGCAGAAGCAAAACCTCCAATTATTCCGAATATCCTAGAAAATTTTGAGAAATTCATATTTGCATTTTTTAATATTGTCACTATTGATACAAAAATTATCAAAATAGCAATCATTCGCTTAAAAGCTAGAACAGAAATATATTTTCCCAAAAATATTGCTAACAAAATTCCCAAAATAGCAGTAGGAAGAGTTTTTTTCAAAGCTTCCTTATCGAATTTTTTGCCATAAAAATACAGGGCATTCAAATCCGACACTACTACAGCGGGAATCATAATTCCTTGAGTTAGTTGACCACCATAGATGGTTGTTAAAATTGGGGATGATATTATAGCACCTGGAATACCAAGTTTACTGACACCAATTGATATTCCTAATAAAATCATTCCTATAATTTCCAAGTAAGACATCTCTCCTCCTTGTTTTTTCACCACTTCATTACTTTAGTTGATTTTACAAATCATGTTTAATTTATTCTATCATATTTATTATTATTTTCATAGAAAAGATAAATAAAAATCTGCCAAACATAAATGTTTAGCAGATAAAATTTGTCAGATTGCATTAAAAGGGGAAATCATCGTCATCTGGAACAGGTACTCCTATGTCATTTGGCTCAGCTGTCTGATCAGATGAATAATTAGAACCAGATGGAGAAGAATCTCCACCACTGGAGTTTCTGGATTCTAAAAATTCTACAGTATCAACTAACACATCATAAGAAGTTCTTTTTTCTCCATTAACTTCATATCTATTCATTTGAAGTCTTCCATTTACCCCAACTTTACGTCCCTTTCTTAGATATTCTCCCACAAGCTCTGCTGTCTTTCCAAAGGCTACACAATTGATAAAATCAGCTTCTCCTTTGGAAAATGGTCTATCTACTGCCAAGGAAAATCTCGAATAAGCTTTACCACTTTGCCCATATTTTAGCTCTGGATCCCTAGTAAGTCGTCCTGTTAATACAACTAAGTTCATTCCAATACCTCCCAATTATTTTTCTGTCTTTTTAAGACATACTTGATTATATCAAAAATTATGAAAAAAATAAACCATATTTTTATGTATTTAACTTTTATCAATTTCATTTTTTAAATGAATCTTTCCAAGTGCTAGCAACCAATAGGATCAATACTGGAAATAATTCTAATCTTCCCACAATCATATTAAACATCAATACAAATTTGGAAAAAGTGGAAAATAAATCAAAATTTTCATAGGGACCAACGAGACCAAAACCAACACCAATATTATTAATCGTTGCCATTATTGCTGCAAAGTTTGTCGTAAAATCATTGTTATCCAAAGAAATCAGAAGAAGAGATCCCAAGAAAATAAAAACATATGCAATCATAAAGGCATTTACTGATTTAATGACATTTGATTCCAATGGTTTTCCACTCATTTTTTGTTTTTTTACCATTTTGGGGTGCAAATAATGATCCAGTTCTGATTTTAGACTCTTAAACATGATAATAATTCTGGATAATTTGATTCCACCACCTGTGCTTCCTGCACAAGCTCCTACAAACATCAATATTATCAGAATACATTTTGAGAATTCAGGCCATCCATTATAATTTACTGTAAAAAAGCCAGTGGTTGTTATCATGGAACTCACTTGGAAAAGAGAAACTCTTATTATTTCAGAGACGCTGCTATATAAACCTCTAATATTAAAGCTAATTAAAATTGCTGATAAGACAATAAGAATAGAGTATAGTCTCAATTCAGAACTTTTTAATACTTCTTTTCCTTTTCTCATCAAAATCAAAAAATGTATATTAAAATTGATTCCACATAAAATCATAAAAATAGCGACTATCCATTGAGCTGCGGGACTATAGCTTGCAATACTGTCGTTTTTTATGGCAAATCCTCCAGTTCCAGTTGTGGCTAAAGACAAAGTAATAGAATCAAAAAGTGGAACCCCAGCTAAAAACAAAAGAATTATCTCCACAAGGGTGATTCCTATGTATATTAAATACAAAATTTTGGCACTATTTCTGATTTTGGGTACAAATTTTGAGACTGATGGACCCGGACTTTCTGCCCTCATGAGATAAATACTTGAGCCACCAGATAAGGGTATTATAGCTAATATAAATACTAAGACACCCATTCCACCAATAAAATGTGTAAAACATCTCCAAAAAAGATTGGTACGAGAAAGAGATTCGATATTAGATAAAATACTTACACCAGTGGTTGTAAAACCAGATACTGACTCAAATAAAGCATTGGAAAAGCTGGGAATAGCACCACTCAAAAAGAAAGGAAAAGTTCCCATAAAGCTCAACAAAAGCCAACCTACACTGACACTGACCAAACCATCTTTTATATAGAATTCGTTTTTATTCACTTTTTTTCTTGTTAAAATGAAACCTAATATCCAACAGACTATCGCTGTCATAAGATAATAATATCCATCTGTTTCTTTATATATTAAAGAAACCATACAGGGGAGTAGCATAAATAGTCCCTCGAATTTTAAAATCCACCCTAAAATCCTTAGAATCATTGAAATATTCATAGTTGGTTACCCCTTTACCCTTTCAAAATATCTTTGATATTATCCAATCCAAGATTGGTAGTCACTATTATCACTGTATCTCCTATTAACAAACTATGGTGGCCTCTAGGAATTATTATTTTGCCATTTCTATTAATACAGGCCACAAGTAAATTTTCTTTCAATTTAAGATCTACCAGTTGGATATTTGTAACATCAGAATCTTCTTTTAATGAAAATTCCAGTGCTTCCACCCTATCTTCTATTATTTTGTATAAACTTTCCACATTACTTCCAGTGGAATTTTGACGGCCTCTAATATAATTAATTATGTATTCTCCTGCAATATACTCTGGTTGGATAATTGTCCCCAAGTCCAAATTTTCTACCACTTCATTGAAAGTTCTTTTGTTAATTTTTGTGATTAATTTGGCCTTTGTTCTATATTTTGCAAATAATGAGAGCATTATATTTCCTTCATCAAAACCGGTCAGAGTCGCAAATGCATCTGTATTTTCTATTCCCTCTTCATTTAATAGCTCGTAGTTAGTTCCATCACCATGGATGACTATTGCTTCTGGTAAATTATCACTCAACTCTTCACATATTTCCATCTTGGTCTCAATTATTTTTATGCTTATTCCTATGGAACTTAGTTGCTCGCCTAAATAGTGGGTGATTCTTCCTCCACCTACTATCATCACGCTTTTTGCTTGGTTTGTTTCTATACTTATTTTTTTGAAGAAAATACTGGCATTTTCTGGAGAAGCTATGATTGATATTAGGTCATTTGCTCTCAATATAAATTGCCCAGTTGGGATAAAAACATCATCTCCTCTCTCCACAGCACAGATTAATACATCGCATTTGAGAATATTTGAAATGTCTATTAAAGACATACCATGTAATATAGATTCAGATTTTAGTTTGAATTTTAATAATTCTACTCTACCTTTGGCAAAGGTATTTATTTCTATTGCAGATGGCATACGTAATATTCTTGCTATTTCTGTTGCAGCTGCATATTCTGGGTTTATTACCATGGATAAGGATAGCTCATCCTTGATATATTTAATTTCTTTATTATAAATAGGATTTCTCACCCTTGCGATGGTTTCGCATTTACCTGCTTTTTTTGCAAATAAACAACATAATAAATTTACTTCGTCTGATTCTGTCACCGCAATTAAAAAATCAGCATTCTCAATTCCAGCTTCCATTAATACATTAGAACTTGCTCCATTTCCGCCTATACCTAATACATCATATTTCCCAGATAATTCCTCGACTAATTCAGTATTTTTATCTACAATTGCAATATCATGTTTTTCTTGACTTAATTGTTTGATAACGCTAGTTCCTACCTTACCACAACCAATAATTATAATCTTCATTATTTCCTCCAAAGAAATCAGAATTCTTCGTGAATATCTATTTTGTCAAAATAGGTTTATTAAGTTGTACTACTATTTTAGATTATACTACTAATTGAATAAAAAATAAAATCTTTTTTAGTGACATCTAATTTCACCAGTGAAACTAGAGAAATATATTTAATTTTGGGAAATACCTCTAGTATTCAAAATTAAAAATTTATGATATAATATCATATTAAAGGCGTAATACTTTTATTATGATTATTTGGCATGAGTAAATTTAAAAAATTTTATTATAAATTAGGGGGATTTTATGAAAGAAAATAGCATTGTCATACTGGATTTTGGCTCACAGTATAATCAGCTTATAGCCAGACGTGTGAGAGAATTGGGAGTATATGCTGAAGTGGTTCCTTATTATGAACCTTTGGACAAAATTTTAGCAAGAAAACCCAAAGGAATTATCTTGTCAGGTGGTCCTGCTTCTGTCTATACAGAAGGTTCTCCAAAAATAACTAAGGATTTATACATGAAAGGGATTCCTATCTTGGGGATATGCTATGGGATGCAACTTACCAACTATCTCTTCGGTGGAAAAGTTGCTCAGGCTGACAAACAAGAATTTGGCAAGGCCGAATTGGTAATAGATGCAAAAGATTCTCCCTTGTTTCAAAATATTCCAAACAATTCAAAAGTTTGGATGAGTCATAATGACCATGTAACAGAATTAGCTTCTGGATTTGTCCAAATATGTCATACAGACTCTAGTATAGCAGCTACTTTTAATCAAGAATTGAATATTTACTGTATACAATTTCACGCAGAAGTTACTCACACAGAATGTGGAGTAGAATTGTACAAAAATTTTGTGTTTAATATTGCAAAATGTGAAAAAAATTGGTCTATGGGAAATTATATTGAGTCAACTGTAGCTGATATTAAAAAGACTGTGGGGGATAAAAAAGTATTGCTTGGACTTTCTGGAGGGGTTGATTCTTCTGTAGTGGCTGCATTGATTCACAAGGCAATCGGAAGCCAACTTACCTGTATTTTTGTCGATACTGGACTTTTAAGAAAAGACGAAGCAAAGAAAGTAATGGAAGTATATGGAGAAAATTTTCATATGGACATAAAATGTGTTGATGCCGAAGAAAGATTCTTATCAAAATTAAATGGAGTAAGTGATCCAGAGACCAAGAGAAAAATCATAGGTAAAGAATTTATTGAAGTTTTTAACGAAGAAGCTGGGAAATTAAAAGATGTGGAATTTTTAGCTCAAGGGACTATCTATCCAGATGTGATAGAATCCATATCTGTAAAAGGTCCATCTGTTACTATTAAATCCCACCATAATGTAGGGGGACTCCCAGAAGATATGAAGTTTAAGCTAATTGAACCTCTAAGAGAATTATTTAAGGATGAAGTACGAACTGTAGGAAGAGAGTTGGGAATTCCAGACCATATGGTAGATAGACATCCATTTCCTGGTCCGGGATTAGGTATTAGAATATTGGGGGAAGTCACAAAGGAAAAAGCAGATATCTTGAGAGAGGCAGACAATATTTTTATTGAAGAATTAAGAAATGCTAATCTATACAACAGTGTAAGTCAAGCCTTTGTTGTATTGCTTCCAGTGAAATCTGTGGGAGTAATGGGGGATGAACGAACATATGAGTATACAGCAGTGCTTCGTAGTGCCAACACTGTTGATTTTATGACAGCTACATGGTCTCATTTTCCGTATGATTTTTTAGAAAAAGTTTCTAATAGAATATTAAATGAAGTAAAGGGAATTAACAGATTAACCTATGACATTTCTTCAAAACCACCTGCTACGATTGAGTGGGAGTAGTATCTGACATTGGCTTTAACTATGATTTACTATTTAACTTGTAAGAATTGAGTTAGTGATTATAAAAATTGATTAAAGGTGTCAGATATATTTCAGACTGGAAACAATTAATTTTGTTTGCAGTTTTTTTTGATCAACTAAACCAACTGAATAATGCATTACCAATAAAATAAATTCGCATTTTGATAAATATAATTATTTTTTCCTTTACAAATCCTGGAAAAAAGAGTATAATTAGACCAAGTAAAAAAGAAATATTTTAAATCGGACACAAATTAAATTCAACAATAAATAATTAAATACTTTATCTTTTCAACTACTAGAATTTCTGGTAGCTTTGTTTGTATAATAACTAAATTTTTATAATAATATTTAAGCAAGTGAACGAACTTCACAAAGGAGGCTTAATCATGAGAAAAATAAAAAATAAATTCAAAGGCAAAAAGCAAATACAT
>JGI994J12354_10004781_pt1 | contig 12006 bp, 9 predicted proteins | sample IntmicLarv3ML3BL_FD_12354 | JGI IMG/M metagenome (IMG submission 12354) | reverse complement strand
ATTCAGCATAAAATAAACAATAGACCAAGAAAAAAACTTAACTTTGAAAACCCTAAAAAGATTTTCTTCTTAAAAATTGCATTAGTGAATTGAATCTGCGAAGTAAAGGCTTTGGATTGTAATTCAGGTCATTTCGAAAATATTTAGTACTTTTGTCGGCAGTAGTAATCTGACATATGGCCTATAGCATATCAAAGTTATTGTGTGTTTTGAGTTGTGCATAAATGCCGGAAGGTTATATAGATAAAATACGACCGAAGGTTAAGCAAGAAGGTTATTGAATAAAAGTAAATAATAACATGTAATTAACAACAAGAAATAAAATCAAATGAAAAATTTTAGACTAAAAATTTATTCAATATGCATAGTTGCATTATTGATTTCCACCTCTTGTCAAAAACAAGGTAGATTGACAGTGTTAGGTGAAGATTCTTCTAACTTGCAAGCAATGGAGGCTTTAAAAAGCGAGTATGAACAAGAAAACAATGTCAAAATTGCTTTCCGTCCAAATACTTTTGAAGATGCTTTTAATAAGGCTAATCAAGATTTTATTCACAAGACTGGTCTGTATGATATTGTATTGCAGTATAACTTTTCATTATCATCTTATGTGAGAAATGAATATGTGTATTGTATTGATGAATTGCTTAAAATGACAAATGAGCAAGCCAACACTTCTTTTCAAGATAATTTATTGTTCCAAAATGCGTGGAAAGAGGTAGGATGGTATCATAAAAATCCGTCAAATCCACAGAAAGGCGAAATACAAAAAATAGGCTATCCATTTGCCACCAATACTATGTTGCTTGTATACAATAAAAAAATGTTTGAAAATGCAGACAACAAAAAGAACTATAAAGAAAAATACAGTGAGGATTTGACCATTCCAACCACTTGGCCGCAATTTAGAAATGTCGCTGAATTTTTCACAACCTCAAGTACTTATGGTGTATGTATGCAAGGAGCTACGGATGGATGGCTTTATTATGAGTATTGTAATTTTTTGTTTGGTATGGACGGCTCTGTTTTCGACAAACAAGAAAAAGAATACGGCTGGGAAGGCACTCAACATACTAAAATAACTATAAATTCGCCCAAAGCTGTTGCAGCAACAAAGCTATATAAAAGCTTAAAGCCCTTCAATAGAGGAAACTATACGACGGTAGATGCTACAGAGCAAATAAAGCTATTAAAAGAAGGTAATGTTGCTATGGGAATTGTGTGGAGTGATTATTTATATAATTTTGACAAGACAGGTCAAAATTTTGGCTTTGCGCCTATACCGGGAGATAAATCGCCTATTGCTGGAGGCTGTTTTTATGTCAATAAAGACACAAAAAATCCACAAGAGGCTATGAAATATATCATGCACCTGATGCAACCTAATGTTCAAATTGAATTAGCAAAAAAAGGATTATGTTCTCCATTAAAAGAAACGTATGACAACCCCGAAGTGCAAAAAATCGCTTATTCAGAAGCATTAAGAACTTCATTGTCAGACGACAGAGCTGTATATATGTTTGAAGCAGGAGTAGAAAGCGAAATAGTCAATCAAGTGATTACAAATCATATTCAAAGGCTTTGGAATAATGACAATTTAAAAGTCGAAGATATTCTTGAACAAATTAAACAAGACATAGAAACAGGAAGAAACGAGGCATATAAAAATCTATGATTTTAAAGGGTGTAAAGTCTAATTTGCATTTTAAACTTGTCATAATGGCGGTAATCGCCATTATGATAGCCTTTTTATTCCCGTTTATTACAAATGGTTTCTCAGAGAATAATACTTATCAACTATTAACCGATAGTTCCAAAGGTTTCTCATCAGCTTGGGGAAGAACATTATTGTTCGCATTTTTTTCTACGGCTATTAATACAATAGGAGGACTTTGTTTAGCCATAGCATTACAACGTATTTCTTTTTCATCAAAATTAGGACAGCAACTTTCATTATTTATTTTGCCAATAACATTGGGTAATGTTGCTATTGCCTACATTTTTAAAGTTTTGCTGTATAATACTCCTTTGTTTGACTCCATTGTGGAGAAAGGGTATTTGACACAAACGGCAACAATGTTATTTATCCAATTTTGGCAATATGGATTTCTTTTTGCATACCTTTTTTGGATTAGCATACAGAACATTCCTGAAAGAATAAATGATTATTCCATTGCAATAAAACAAACAAATTATGAAAGGGTAAAAGATATTATTTTACCGAGTATAAAGAATTTGTTTATCCTGCTATTTTTCATAGGATTTATTTTCTCTTTTTATGAAAATGCAAAAAATCAATTTATTTTCAAAGCCTCTCAAGGCACGAATACGGAATTAATTAGTCAAGCATTACATCGAGTTTATCAAGCAAATTCAGCAATCAATCCAAACTTAGCCAATCAATCTACATTTGAGGTTGGCACATTGGTAACAGTTTCTGTTTTGCTTGCGTTATTATTTGCAGGATTTTCTATTTTCTTGACATTCAAATATATTTCAAAAAAGAAAAATTTGCATAAATCTACTATTCGAATATCACGAAAAAATGTTCTTATTGCAGTTATAAGTTTGATCGTAGTTGTTGCCCCTCTAATTATTGCTTTATTGAAATCTCAATATCGTTTTTCCGCAGATGCACTTTTAGAGTTGTTATTACCATTTCTTTTAACTCTCTTGTCTGCATTTTTTGCCACAGTGCTTGCTATCTTTTTTGGAATAGCATCAAGATTAGTATTTACAAAATGGCTAACTGGATTTAATACAAAATCAATGTTCTATTTCCTTGCTATTTTTCTTTTGCAAGTCACACCCCCAATTTGTATTATCATTTGTGGTTATCAATGGTTAAGCTGGATTGGATATAACTCTTTGATGATATATGTAGTATGGGTTTTGGGACATTGCATTCTCGTATTTCCAATATTGGGTAGTTTTGTTTTGACGACACATTTTGCAGTTAAAGAAAATGAATTAAACTGGCTTGCCGTACATCGCATCTCTGCTAAAAATATAAGTCAGTATAGTTTTTTTAAGCGATTTCGGGCAGAATACATACTGACATTGTTATTTGCATTCACTTTTATTTGGAATGATACTACTTTAAACAAAATATTATCGGATGAAATACCTTCATTTGCTGATAAATTGCAACGATTATTTATTGGAAGAGCAACGGATGATACTAAAGCAACTTTATTTGCTTTAGTTGCAGTAATTATATCGGTTTCCTGCGTTTTATTATGGCAATTTATAGTAAGGAAATCAATAAAAAATAATAATACATGACAAAATCAATTACATTCAAAAACATTGGTTTCAGTTATCAAAAAGGTAAACCCATATTTGAAGGCTTGTCTTTCACAATAGAAAAACCTGAAGACAAGGGGTATGTTGTTGGATTAATGGGTGGTAGTGGTAGTGGAAAATCTACAATTTTAAAACTGATTTTGGGAATAGAAACAACATATCACGGAAATCTTTTAATTTTACCAGAAAAACCTATTATTTCTTATGTTCCGCAAGAGCCTGTTTTATTTGAGCATTTAACACCACAAGAAAACGCTGACTATTTTAGCAGAATTAGTAATTACAAATCTCATTTTAAACAAGACCTTTTTGACAAAATTGCTCAAACACTTCAAATTACAGATATTTTGCAAACTGGAAAATCTGTGAATGAAATAAGTGGTGGGCAGAAACAAAGAATTTCATTGTTGAGAGCTTTGAGTATTGCTCCTGATATTCTGTTGTTGGACGAACCATTAACAGGTTTAGATGAAGAAGTCAAAGAAATGTTTTTGGAAACTATTGTGCAACTAGTGCAAGAATATCAACTTTTAGTCATTTATGTAACGCATCATCGCAAAGAGGTAGAATTAATTTCCGATGAAATTCTGTATTTGATAAAAGATAATCCTTCTGGAATAGTTAAAGAAGTAAGTCAATCTTCGACAGAACATTTTTTTGCTACTCCTCCAACTATTTCAGCATTATATGCTACCAAAGAAAATAATACAAATGTTCAATTTTTCACAACGGACAATAACAATGAAATATCTTTTGTTAAAACAGACGAAAGCAATATGCGTATGAGTTTCGTTGAAAATGTTATTAATTTCTCTAATAATATTGGGTTTGAATTTGAACGAATTGTATCAACAGGAAAATACTCTCTTTTAAAACTGAAAGAATGCCAAACGATTTTGGCTGTGTCAAATCAAAAATTTAATCAATGTATTCCCTATAATCGTATTGTTCTCAACGGCGAGGTTGAATTGTACGATAATGGAATATTTTCAGAAACAAAAATGATAATAAATAATCAAATAAAATAATTTTATGCCAACAGGAAAGCAAGCGTATGTTATCACAGGTGCAAATTCTTTTTTAGGAAAAGCCTTCGCAGAATACTTATATGCAAATAAAGACAATAAAGTGTTTCTTACTTCGCGTAGCAAGTTAGATTGTTTGGATAAGTTAAGTTGTAATAATGTCAGATATTTACCAAATATTGATTTGACAGTAGAATGCGATTTGGATAAATTGCGAGATGAAATAGGTAATTTTATTCCAAACAAATTTCATGTTATTAATTGTGTCGGATATTTTTCTGACTATAAAACAATCGAAGATATGAGCATTATGGAAGCAAAAAGAGTATTTGATAGTAATATCCTCGCTTTATATAGTGTTGCGCACAAACTTATTCCTTTGATGAACAAAAGAGGCGGAGGACATTTTATTGGATTTAGCACACATACATCGTATCAGCATTATCCATATATGGTTGCTTTTAATGCGGCGAAAATTGCCGTAGAAAGTTTAATACAAGGCATATCAAACGAATATATAGAAAAAGGTATTATTGCTAATACTATTGCATTAGCAACACTTGATACAGAAGTGGAAAGAAAAATAAAATCTAAAGGAGGAGACCCACAAAATTGGTTGAAAACTGATGAAGTATGTAGCCTTGTTGATAATCTCATTAAAAATTCAAATAATTTGATAAATGGGAATATAATACATGCATATAAACATAGTGCAACCTACTTTGGTAAATCATATTTTGATAGAATAGAAAAATAATTTTGCAATAATGGTTTTGTTATGAATATTAACATTAGAGAATTTCTGTCTTTTTTTAAATCTAAAAGATTTCTTCAACTACTTATAATTCTACTTCCTGTGATAATTATTTTTAGTGGTTTATTGTATTTATTTATTAATCATTTTCAATATAGTGTAAATGACTTTTTAGGAAAAAAACTTGAGCCATTAAAATTAATAGATGCGAAAGAATCTTTGAAAATTCAAAAAATCATCATGGACATTGCTTTTCCAATATTCATATTAATATTGGGTGTTGCAATGTTAATTTGGAATACTATTTATTATTATCTTGCCTACATCGTAATGAGTAAAAATTTCTCTCCGAGTTTTAAAATTAATGGCATTGCATTCTTATTTTCCGTAGTAATAATGGCATTTCTTTGTGGATATATATACAGCGAGTATACAGAATTCAAACATTTTATTGAAAACTTATCAACATATTCAAAAAAAGGTGATATCACATCTGAGATTGCTGGTAAATTTCGAAATTTCAGTAATATAACAGGCTATTTTTCTATGGGCATATACCTTATTTTTATAATATTTGATGCTTGCCAGATTCATGTAAGTCGTATTGCAGACGATTTTTTAGAGACAAAAATGGCTGTTCAACAATTATGCTTTGTTGACATAGTAGCGGGAGTTGGACTTTTATGTGTGCTTATATTTACAAATTTTATAGATACAACAATGATGACTAATGATATTTCTGTTAAAATATTTATGTCAGGAGCAAATGGCATGCAAATAATACTTTCTCAGTTAATCTTTTTGTTTATAATAAGTATGTACTATTACGAAAAAGCAAAGCAAGATAAGTCAGCAAAAAACACAATTAATTCAAAATGACAAAACAGCAAATAGATCAAATCAAAGGCGTATTTTTCGGACAAGCTATTGGCGATGCACTGGGGCTCGGAACAGAATTTTTAGACAAACAACAAATAGCGAAATATTATCCTAATGGATTATTTGAATATGCTCAAATAGTACAAGATAATCACAGAAAAAATTACCCAATTGGGGATTGGACAGATGACACCGATCATTTTTTATGTATTTGCGATTCCATTTTAGCTGCAAATAATATTGACGAAAAAGCTTTTGCTGTAGAACTTCATAAATGGCATAAAGAGACTTCCAGAGGAGCTGGGGCGACTATATCCCAAGTTGTTTCGATGCCTCAATTTACTGAATTTCCTCATAAAGCTGCCGAACTTGTATGGAAACTATCCGATATGCAGAATGCTGCAAATGGGGCAATAATGAGAACATCAATAATAGGCACCTACGAATTTTGGGATCAACAGAAAGTAATGGAAAATACAGAAAAAATATCGAAAGTTACTCATTGGGATCCAAGATGTGTTGGTTCTTGTGTTATAGTTACGCACATAATATCAAGCATTTTAGCTCAAAATATTTTTCCTACAATAGAGCAAATAATAAAAATTGCTGAAAAGTATGATGAACGCATAAGACCATTTGTAGAAAAAGCTAAAAACTACGACATAAGCAGTTTATATCTTGATGAAGATAATTCTATTGGCTATACATTAAAAGCATTGTCGGCTGGGTTGTGGGTTTATTTTAACGCTTCCGATTTTGAAACTGGAATTTTAAAAGTTGTCCACGAAGGAGGTGATGCCGATTCAAACGCATGTATTGCAGGAAGTTTGTTAGGTGCTAAATATGGATTTAATTCAATCCCAGAAAAATACATTGACGGGTTAATAAATAAAACTATATTAGAAAATAAATTTAACGCATATATTGACAACCTAAAGAACGTTAACCGACAATAATTAAGAACATGAAAATATTTTTGCTTACCCCCTTTAATAATGAGTTTAAGGACATCTCAAATGTAATACGTGAAGCGGTTCATGATAGTAATAATGAATTTTTCAGTATAAGTGAAGTAAAACTATCTGAGGATCGTATTGTAGATAATTTTTATAAAGAGATAGAAAAAGCGGATTTAGTTATTGCAGATATTTCGGGGCAAAACCCTAATGTGCTTTTTGAGTTAGGTATTGCAAAATCATTAAAGAAACCTGTGATATTGATTGCTCAGGAAGGAAGCTTAATGTCTGCCATGGATACATTGCTTACTGGTTCTTATTTCTTATTTTATGATAGAAATAGGCTAAGAGATAGTTTATACTATCGCTTAGGAAGTCAATTAAAAGGATTTGACTTAACCAAAATCAACACCTTAAAGCCAGCGAAAAGAGCTACTATTTTTATAAGCTATAGTCATGCCGATTCTAAATATTTAGAAAGGTTGATAATTCACTTGAAGCCGTTTGAGAAGAAAGGATTAATGGATGTATGGTCTGATACAAAAATAAAAGCGGGTGATAAATGGAAAGAACAAATTGAAAAAGCTCTTGAAAAATCAGTTGCTGCAGTATTGTTAATTAGTGCAGATTTTTTAGCCTCTGATTTTATTATTGACAATGAATTGCCTCCATTATTGAAATTGGCAGAAGAAAAGGGGAAACTTATTTTACCTGTAATTCTAAAACCTTGTAGATTTACAAAAGATGAAAATTTATCAAAATTTCAAGCTGTCAATAACCCGAATACCCCTTTGAGTAAAATGGATGATAATGACAAAGAAGAGGTTTATGTGAAAATTGCAGATTATTTGGATAATTTGTTAGCATGGGCTATTCCTTAAATAAAAAGACAATCCCAACCGATTCATTGCGAATTAGTTGGGATTTTTGTATCTTTGAGAAATGCCCCGAAAAGTAGGTTTCGCATCCAAAATCGGGGAATTATCCATAAAAAGATATGCACAAGATACGAAAAATCTCCGACTTAGAGCCCACTATTTCTTTCAGTGAGTTTGATTTTTATCAAAGTTATCAACAGAGTTTTTCTCAAAGTGAATTAGGTCTTCTCCATAGAGCGATTCCCTTTGTTGATTTGGTCAATTCTTTAGGTTTACAGGAAAGAAGTAATGGTCGAGACTCCTATTTTACTCCGACAGGGAAATTGGCACTAATGTTTCTTAAATCTTATACCGGTTTCTCTGACTCCCAATTAATAGACAACTTGAACAGTAATATTCATTATCAACTCTTCTGTGGAGTAAGAATCCATCCCTTATGTTCATTAACCAACTTCAAGATTGTCAGTGCTATCCGCTGTGAGATTGCTTCTGTATTGGATATTGACCAATTGCAAGAAGTTCTGTCTGCTTATTGGAAACCCTATCTGGAGAATTTGCAGATTCATATGACTGATGCTACCTGTTATGAGAGTTACATTCGCTATCCGACCACTATCAAGCTTTTGTGGGAATCTATCAGTTGGCTTCATCCATCTATGTGTTCGATATACAGATTCTTGAATCTGAAGAAACCCAGAAGCAAGTTTGACAAACAGTCCCGACGTTATCTTGGCTATAGCAAGAAGCGTAAACGTAGGCAAGCAGAAACCAGAGTATTGAAACGCAGTCTATTGCATTTGTTGAATAAACTCATAGGTTTAACTGATGATGTACTTAAAAAGTACTCCAAAGAAATAAATCTCAGTCCCCGTTTTCATAAGCGTTATGCTGCTATTAAAAAAGTTCTCATCCAACAACAGCTCCTGTTTGAAGGACAAGAAGTCAAAGATTTGATTGTCAGTATTGACAAATCCTATATCCATCCCATTGTGCGAGGGAAAGAAGCCAAGTCCGTTGAATTTGGAGCTAAAGTGAATATGATGCAGATAGATGGCATTAACTTTATCGAACATCTGTCCTTCTCAGCTTTTCATGAAGGAATCCGTTTGCCACAATGTGTTGACAAGCAACAGAAGTTGTTTCGCAGAAAAGTGTCCTTACTTGCTGCTGACAGTATTTATGCGACCAATGCTAACCGCAAGTATTGCAGTAAAAGAGGAATTACTACCGGTTTTGTTCGCAAAGGACGTGCAGGAAAAGATGAGGAGCAACTCAAGCTGATGCGTTCGATTTTATCCAAGGAAAGGTCTACCCGGTTAGAGGGTAGCTTTGGAACAGAGAAACAACACTACAATTTACAAAAGATAAAAGCACGAACCAAAGCAACTGAAATTCTCTGGATATTCTTTGGTGTACATACGGCCAACGCTGTCAGGATGATTGAAAAAATGAAAAGAGTGGAAATCAAGAACACAGCTTAGATACTCCTAAATACTACCAAAAACATAGTTGTCTAACTTTAATTTCCTGATGCATTTTGGAAAGGATAGCGTATGCTCCCAATCATAGAAAATCCTACTGAAATCCCTAAATAGAAAAAAATGTAACATCCGCGAATGAAAAAGGGAGTGAAAAACAAAAAATTGGATCAAAGAACGAACTCATAAAACAGATTGTTTGTCATTTACTGAATATCCCTAGCATGATGAAATTTTTTAATCATTTTTCTCAACTTTTTCAAAAATGCGGACACGCTGCGGACACGGAGAGAAAAAGAAAAACGCTAAATCTTTATTTCTAAATGATTTAGCGTTTTCTAGCCGTACCCAGAGCCGGGGTCGAACCGGCATGGAAATGAATCCACTGGTGTTTGAGACCAGCGCGTCTACCGATTCCGCCATCTGGGCTTTTGTAGACGTTGCAAAGGTAGCTATTTTTCTCTAATCCGCAAGCTTCGCATCATATTTATTCAAAAAACCCGTTTATGCTTTTGATACTTCGTTAAAATGATTAGATTTGTATTTCAAACGTTCTAATAAAGCTGATATATGAAAAACGATAATTTTTGTGTGATTATGGGAGGGGGAATCGGTAGCCGTTTTTGGCCGTTTAGCCGTCAAAGCAAGCCGAAACAGTTTCTTGACTTGTTAGGAATTGGCAAAACCCTGTTGCAAATGACTTACGACCGCTTTAGCCGGATTATTCCGAAGGAGAATATTTTTATCGCTACCAACAAGCTTTATATTGATGAGATATTGCAGCAGCTTCCCGACCTGAGCGAAAGCCGGATTTTGGTCGAGCCTACTCGCCGCAACACCGCTCCGTGCATTGCCTATTCAGCCTATCGCATCCATTCAATCAACCCCAACGCCAATATTGTTGTGGCCCCCTCGGACCATGTGATACTACAGGAAGATATTTTTCTGAAGAACGTTAACGATGCCCTTGACTTTGCCGCCGGACATGAGGCGTTGGCCACGTTGGGTATAAAAACTACCCGCCCCGATACCGGATATGGCTATATTCAAGCCGCAGAAGGGTCGCTTGGCGACTTTAAAAAGGTAAAAACCTTTACCGAAAAACCCAACATTGAGTTGGCGAAAGTGTTTCACGACGACGAAGAGTTTTTTTGGAACTCAGGCATTTTTATTTGGAATGTCAAATCAATTCTGAAAGCCTTTCGCACATTTTTGCCCGAGGTCTCCGACCGGTTCGACTCGGGAGGCAACGTTTACAACACCCCCATGGAGCGCGCCTTTATTGAGAGCATCTTCCCCTATTGCCCCAATTTGTCGATTGACTACGGCATAATGGAGAAGGCCAACAATGTGTATATGTTTCCGGCCGAGTTTGGATGGTCGGACTTGGGAACGTGGAGCTCCCTTTACGAGCTTGCCGATAAGAACGAAAGCGGCAACTCTACCCTCAAATGCAACGCCCTGTATTACGATAGCGAGCGGAACATCGTAGCCCTTCCCGAAGGGAAGCTCTGCATAGTGCAAGGGCTGAGCGACTACATTATAGCCGAATCGGACAACGCCCTGCTTATTTGCCGCCGCGAAGACGAACAAAGCATTAAGCAATTTGTAACCGATGCCAATCTGAACTTTGGCGATACGTTTAGTTAAGTTGCTTTGTTATAGCAAAATAATTTAAAAACAACCGCCTATGACACAAGCGTATAATTAATACGCAATTTAGACATATTCGAAAAAGCGTTAGCTTTTGTTCTTGGATTCGAAACTTAGGAAATTTCAAAGCCACAAGAGTAAGTAGCCGAGCGCTCACGTCGTTATAACGGCGTGGGCTTACTTATTTGTGGCACAGGTATCCTAAGACCTCGAATCCGAATATAGTTAAAGTCCCACGCTTTTTTTATACAAATACTGACTTGCCGACTTGGGACGGAAAGCGCGAAACAAATTTTGATTATGAAAAAGATGTTATTGATTGTTTTATTGATTAGTACCGGAATTGGCCGGACGGCAGTTGCCCAAGACAATATGATTCTTATTAACGGAGGGTCATATAAAATGGGCGACTTTACGGGTGTGGGTTATAAAGACGCGAGGCCTCTGCACGATGTTGTTTTAGACCCGTTTTACATGAGCAAGTATCAATTGACTGTTGGAGAATTTGCCGACTTCGTGAAAGAAACGGGATATGTAACCGATTGCGAAAAGAAAGGAGGAGGGACAGTGTTTTTGATAGAAGACGGCCGGCAAAAGCTCTATTTCGATTCGTTAGCCTGCTGGAAATATACAGGACACGCCCCGAACGATCGCCTGCCCGCAACATTTGTCAGTTGGGTAGATGCTATCAACTATTGCAACTGGAAAAGCAAAAAAGAAAACTTACAATGTTGCTACCAGATAATCGGAGATTCCGTTTCTTGGAACAAATCGGCAAAAGGATACAGACTGCTAACCGAAGCCGAGTGGGAATTTGTAGCGCGAAGCGGTGGGAAAAATTATATCTTCGCTTGGGGGAACGATAGCCTTCCAGTGATAAATGGTCAGAACGCGGCAAATATAAAAGACCAGGCCTTTAAAAATGCCAACTTGCCGGATGCTAAAATTAAACCCTGTTGGCCCGGATATAACGATGGATTTATTTATCCTTCGCCGGTAGGGAGTTTCGCTCCGAACGAGTTGGGAATTTATGATATATGCGGTAATGTATATGAATGGTGTTGGGATTGGTACGGT
>JGI994J12354_10004780_pt1 | contig 12008 bp, 13 predicted proteins | sample IntmicLarv3ML3BL_FD_12354 | JGI IMG/M metagenome (IMG submission 12354) | reverse complement strand
ACAGCAGGCCCGCGCCCGCGCATCGGCTTGATAAACCGTCAAGCCACTCTGTGCCGCCCCCCGTAAAGTGGCATCGTCAACCCGTCGCGAAGCCAATTCCAGCAAACGGGGCAGAACCGCCTCAGGCAGAGTGCCCAGATAGATTTGACAGTAGTATTGCGGAGTTGCATAAAGCATATGGATGCCTCCTTATCAGAAATTAAGGCAAAAGCCTTGAAATGCTATAAACATATAGAAAACCCGTTTTCACGGTTGCCCAAACGGCAACTGTGGGGGAGGCGATTTCTCTCACCACCCCGCAAAAGCAATTTAAGAAAATAACGCACTCCGCTATCGCCGAGAACAGGCCAAGAACTGCCTGTTCTCACCTCTGCGCAGCACTGTTATTTTTACAAATTGCTTAGGGGGTGGGTTCGAAATCGCCTGCAGAACCGCTGCGCTCTCTGCATGGATAGGTTCAAGGCTGCGGGAAAAGCCCGGGTGGGCTCCGCCTCATCCCTCAAACTTATGCCGCATGAAGCATAACCCCATCCCGCCTGGTCGGAATCAAAAACAAATCTCCATACTGCCTATTTTGGTAAAGCCAGCCGTCACCCAACACATGGGTGCCTTCCGGCCAAAGCTTGATATAACTGTGCTTATTTACAGCCAATATCGACTTCGGATGCACCAAAACCATATTGATTTGCTTAGCTCCTGTCGCCGGGGCAAATCCATCCGAGAAATCATACGCCGTTTTCATACGGGTGGGTGCTGTTTCCACAATCTGCACACCGTCCAAGCTGTACACATTGCGGTCAAGCTTGCCCGTGGCATTGTCAATCTGGATGCTGTGCTGCACGCTTGCCGCCTGCTTAAACAGCTTGCATACCGCAGGCGTGACATAAAGAATGCGTCCGTCAAGCGGCACTTCCTTCTCCGTCATAGTCTGCATATAGCTGTCAAATACCTCCAAAATGTTCTCGGAGGTAAGCTCCGTTTCATCCGCATCGCCGCCCAACGCAACAAAATCCTGATACAGCTTCGAAAAGCGGTACGCATCGGTTTCGGGGATGGCAAATTCAGTTTCAAAGGTGCTCGTAATATTGGCGGCAGAAGCGGCCTGATTGGTTTCATCTACATCCATCGCATCCACAAAAAATTCCACATCACGGTCATGCGACAGCGTAAAGGCCTGGTCATCTGTCTTAACATCGCGCCGGTTAAATCCGCCGCCTCTGGAATGATCCTTAAACCCCTTCAGCGTCAAAAACGGCAGCTTCACAGTCTTGGCCCCGCTAAAATTAACATTCTCAGTGGTCAGGCCGGCTGTAAACAGCTCGCGGGCATACTTTCCCGCCAATTGGTTCGCAAACAAAGTTGCATAATTTTGGGTATTTGCCATGTGCATCTCTCTCCTTTTGTTTGTAATATAGGGTGCCGCATCGCTTCGCACGGACAGTCGGGCCTCGCATATGGCTAATCGCCGGATTTGCCCCGTCCGATGCAAAACTTCATTTAGTCATTCCCAAAAATCCTATCCAGCGGGTCAACCCCTACCTTTGCCTCCTCAGGCAAAACGCTAACACCCATGCGCGGTACAACCGGCTCCGCAGGCGCAAGCTCCGGAAATTCCGCTAAAATGGCCTCGATTTCCTGCTCGATAGAGTCCGCCAAGTACTCTCCCGCAGCATCCGCCTCCGGGGCAGCCAGCCTTACGGCGCGCTCCAACCGCTCAGGGGTAACGCCCGCCAAAAGCATGGCCACACGCAGCCGCTCCTTGTTCAACCGCCCAATAAGGGCGGCAATCTGCGGAAACACATCGCGCGAATCCGCGCGGTTCTCCGCATTTTGTACCGCTGTTGTTGCCATCGTTTCTGTGCTTTCCATAAAAACACTCCTCTCGTTAATGTTAGCAGGGCTAGGACATCCCTGCTTGACTGCCCGTCTGCAGCAATCGAACCACCTCCTCCGCCTTTTGATCCGCCGTCCATCCCTGCCCATACAGCTCATTCATCGCCGTTTCCAGCGACATAATACCCGACCCAACGGCCTTGCCCACCGTTTCAATCTGCGCCTCAAATGAAGGGTTGGCATACTCGCCAAACTCTGCCGTAGCGCGATACTCCTGCACCCTTCGATTCTCCATCCAGTCCAGCGTCCGCAGCGAAACATTCACCAGCCGCGGGATGGCTTCCTTGAGCACCGCAATAATGCGCCCTCGCGTATAAAGCGTCATCTTCTCTTTCTCTCGCTGGGCCTCGGCATTGTCAAGCTTCCTCACATCCACCCCTAACGTTGATGGCGACAAGATCCCCTGCAAACAAATATCTAAAAACGTCTTGTGCGTTTCCAACAACGCCCCCGTCTTAACCTCCGGCTGGACAACCTCAATCCGCGGTGTCTGCCCCTCCAAGGCCGCTTCCTCCTTCAACACAAATCGCGCGCTAAACGCATTCGGCCGAAGCAACGCCCCCGTTTCAGGGTCGCGCGGCATATACCCATCCGGTATATAGGTCTGCACCCGCCCATCGCGCAAAGCATCCACCCATTGCGATACACACTCATCAATGGCATCCAAAGCCCCCGTCTTGCCATCATACAAACTGCGCCCCCTCCCGGGAAATCGCGGATTTTCGTCAAATATCAGCTCCACCGCAGGCAAAAATCCATGCGGATTCTCCAAATTTCGCAAATCCCTCGTGGCTGCCGCCGCAGACAGCGGCCAAACCTTGCCCTCGCCGTCGCTCAACCGATACGTAACCCCCTGCGGGCTGTACTGCTCCGCCAACCGATATTCCTTCCCGTTATCGGTAAACGACTCCCCAAACGTAACCGCGTGCAGCCGATGCCGCAAACAAGTAAAGTCAAGCTCGCCGCCACCATGAAACGACAGGATGGGTAACGCCGAAACCGCAGGGTCAACGGTAAGCTTAAACGCTCCATCACCCTCGGACAACGCCACGCGCACCGCTCGCCGCAGCAACCTGTCAAACCGGTTGACCCGCGCAATTTCATCCCACCGCACCTGTGCCGCCTCATCCTCCAACCGCACGGCAAGCAAATCAGTACACACAATATCCGCCAATGTATCAACCATCAGCGCAGGAAGCCCCGTATGCAGCTTGCGGAAAGTAAACCTTCCACCCACCCGCGCCCCCCAAAAGCTTGTATTGCCCACGCGGTCATCATAACTCTCATAATACTGCTGCAATTCCGATGGCCGCCCCCGATACCAAAGCCGATGCCGAAACGCCTCCCCGCGAAAATCAGCCTCCGTATTAATCTGAACCCCCGCCGCTGCCGGTGCGGCGGTCAGGCTATGCACCGTGGATCTCATCCTGCGAAACCATGACATAGTAAACACTCTCCTTCATGTATAGTGTAGTTAAAATCCCTCCGCGTCCCGGCCCTCAAAGCCGCCGCCTCACCGCTTAATCATCTGCACAAACGGCATCCAAGCATACTGCCAAGCATTAATGGCGTGGTCGTTTCCATCCTGCGGGTTGCCGTCCGTCCCCCACGCATACGCCCGTATCTCTCGGATCAAATGCCTGCACTCCTCGCTAACCAAACTAACCCCCGCCGCCAGCCATCCCGCCTCCAAGTGCAACCTGTCTATCACCCGTAGCTTCTTCCAAGCAGGTATAAACCGATACAAACACTTCGTCTGTTTCTTATATTTCTGACATTCCAAAATGCTGGCCTGGTCCGCGCTGTCAATGAATACATCCCGCACCGCCCCCCATTTGGCAACACATCCGTCCAAAAACAAAGCCAGCCTCGCAGGCAATTCGCTCGGCGTAACAGGCACCCGCTCATTCCGGTTGTTTATATAACACTCCGCCAAAGCCGCCTTTTGCCCCTCCTTGGTTATCCCAATCAAAATAAACACAATGGCATCGCCGCTTTTCACACTGTACGCCGTATCCACCCCGCAGGCAAACCGCACAAACTCCATACCCAGCGCCTGCTCTTTTGTAATAAGGTTCCCTTCATCCAGCTCAAACACCGTTCCATCAGCCTGTCCCCGCAACCCCAGTATTTTGTTCCGATACAGCTTGCTCCCCGGCGCAACCGAATCCTCTATCTGCCTATGCTTGTCCGCATCAAGCCCCGGGTTATCCCGAAATGTAAAATACCAATGCGTCCAGTCCACCGCCGCAGGCGCGGTCAGCAATCCCGACAATTCCGGCGGCGCATCATCCCAATCCGGATGCGGCCTCGCCCGGTTAACATACTCATTGTAAATCAGCAAATCCGGGTCATCAGGATTCAACGTGGCCACCCAGTAGTCGCATCGCATCGCCAACTCCCTCACAAAATCCATATCCGCTACATTGACCTCGTCAACCAAAGCGCATCCATACTGCCCGCCCAACGCCTTCTTCCACCTCGACTTATCCGCATACCCCAACACATATATGATTTTAATTCCCCTCGGCGTCCGATACACAATATGCGGTAGCGCTCCCGTGCCCGCTCCCATACCCCGATATCGAATGTACCGCCCAAATAAATCAACCATTCCCAAATCTCTATGGATAATGTTCTTTTCCACTGTCCCCAAATCCAGCCCGCACAATATATGCATCCGTTTCTCCGACATCGCCGCTTTGCACATAAACTTCAACAAGGCAATGGTCGTCTTGCCCGAGTAGGTCGTGCCCTCCAAAAACTCAGCCCTCGCATCATGCAGCAAAAATTCCCAATGCTTCGGGTTCAACTTCAAGCCGCCCGCCTCCTCGTCCTGCGCCTTTTTTTATATCGCTCAAACGCCGCCAACAGCGCCGCAAGCGGGTCATCCGCAAGGGCGGCTGTGGCCTCCGCTTCCTTAAACAACCCATAGTGTTTGCCCAAAAGCTCTAGCGCACGAAGCCTGTCACCGGGGCGGGCATCACCCGCCTCCGCAAAGGCCATCTCTGTTAATTTGCAGATAACTTGTTCGGTAAACTGCCCAGACACAATCAAATACCTCCAAGATGTTTCAAAATAAAGTTCGATAGAAAGAACTAACTTTCTATACAGAGTATATCACGCCTCCACGCTCTCATTCAATATCAATCGTAATATTTTCGACTCAAAAAAGAAAAAGACGTATTTACAGCACGACCCTACCACTTTCCAAACGACCAAAAAAGGCCAGCCTCCGCTCCCGGCAGACAACAGGCCACAAACCTCCCGGCCAACTAACGCTTGCCCAAAGGCACCAACACACACAGCCTGTTATCACCGCATCCGCAAAGCCGCCTCTGCCAATTTGCAAATGATTCGTTCGATAAATCACTAAAACACAATCGTAATATTTTTGATTCAAAAAGAAAAAAGACGTATTTGCAGCCCCACCCGCAGCCGCACCCCTTTCCAAACAACAAAAAAAGGCCTGCCTCCGCTTTCCGCAGACAACAGGCCACAAACCCATTCAGGTCAATTAACTTTTCCGCTTATCCTTCCACTCGGCCTTATTCACTTGCCTGGCCCGTGCAATCCCCAAATTTCCAGAAGGCACATCCTCCGTAACGGTAGACCCCGCCGCAATATAGGCATTCGCCCCCACCGTCACAGGCGCAATTAGATTCGTATTGCATCCTACAAACGCACCATCCTCAATCGTCGTCCGCGCCTTGCTCCTGCCATCATAATTCACAGTCACCGTGCCGCATCCAAAATTCACATTTTCCCCCACATCCGCATCCCCAATATAAGTCAGATGCGAGGCTTTCGTGCCATCTCCGATTTTCGCGTTCTTAACCTCCACAAAATCGCCAACCTTCACGCGCTGCCCAATTTCCGAATGCGGCCGTATATAGGCAAAAGGCCCCACCACACTGTCGTCGCCAACAGAAGCCTCCAAAGCCACGCTGTTCTGCATAACCACCCGATCCCCAACAAGCATATCCGTCAAACGCGTCTGCGGCCCAATCTCGCAATGTGCCCCAATTGTGGTGCGCCCCTCAATCAAGCACCCAGGCCAAATTACCGTATCCACGCCAATCACTGCATCCGGCCCGATATAAGCCGCCGCCGGGTCAGGTATAATAACGCCGTCCAACATGTGCGCTGCGTTAATCCGCTTCTGCATAACCAGCGCCGCCTCCGCCAACTGCACCTTTGTATTCACACCCAAAAATTCAGAGAAATCCTCCGCTTGCTTCACGCCCACAGGCCGCCCGTTTGTCCGCAATATGCCCGGCACATCCGTCAAATAATATTCCCTCTGTGCATTGTGGTTCTGTATTTGTGACAGCGAGGCCAAAAGCGCCCCCGCACGGAAGCAATACACCCCTGTGTTCACTTCCCGGATATTCTTCTCTTCCTCACTCGCATCTCTTTGCTCCACATTCCGCAAAAACCGCCCCACACTGTCACGCAAAATCCGCCCATATCCCGTAGGGTTGTCAAGCACAGCCGTCATAACCGTGGCGTCATTCCCTTCACGCTCATGTTGCTCTACCAACTCCCGAATGGTCTGCGCCGTCAAAAGCGGGGTATCCCCGCAAAGCACAACCACGTGGTCGTTCTCATCCCCACGCAAAAAATCCGCCGCAGACAGCACCGCGTGCCCGGTCCCAAGCTGTTCTGTCTGCAAATAAGACGGTATATCCGTCACCTCGGCAATCCGAGCCGCATTCTTTCCAACCACAACAGCTACCTCACAAGCCCCCGCCGCCTTCGCCATATCAATCACATACAAAAGCATAGGTTTCCCCAATATGGTATGCAGTACCTTAGGAATATCTGACTTCATACGGGTGCCTTCCCCCGCCGCCAATATCAATATTTTACATTCTGCCATAGCTATCATTCCTTCCCCTCTATACCCAAATAAACCCACGCCCGTTCCGTAAACCGTAAATTTTGATCAGGCACCGCATATGACAAATATCCAAGCTCAAATGAATCCGTTAAAGGCAATCCCTTTATTTCCTCAATAATCTCATAAGTCTGTTCCCAAGAAACAAATTCCGCTACCGTTATATGGGCCAAATAAGGATATTTCCGCACAGGCGCCCCCTCAAATATTGATGACGTTTCCACAACCCCAAGCAAGTCCCGCAGCTCCTCCTGCTCCGTAACTGCCAACATAACTCCCTTATGAGTCGGCTTCTCCACAACCGGCCCATAGTGTATATCAAAAGGCTTCATATCCCGCAAAAGACGCTCCATCTCTGCCAAATCCGCCTGCGTCACAGGCCTCCTCACAGGCACAGAAAGGCTGATATGCGCATCACAGTCCCCATTCGCCCCAAAATATCGATTCCTAAGCGCTGTAACTTCAGACAAATGCGGTTCCGGCAAATAAATCATAATAATACCATATTTATATTCTTTAACCCAATCATCTATCCATTTCGTTTCATCTGCGTACAGGGTGATAGGATTCATTGAACTAACCTCCTTTTGTCCCCATTGGCAAAGCAATCGAAAAATGCAGCAACGGTAGCGCCTTTGTCTTGCAAGCGCTATCCGTATGGTGCATTTTACCACATTTTCCATCAAATTGCAAAGACGAAGCAGCCGAAACCGGAAATCCCTCTCCGCCCCCGGCCGTTTGCCGTCAAACTTTATCACGAAAGCGTCATGGCAAAATGCACATTCACACCAACCTCCGCAAAACCAACCCGATTATGAAACAATCGGCTATCTTCATTGGCCAACTCGCAATCAGACGCAAGCATCGCGCAGCTCTGTTCCGCCGCCCATCCCCGCGCAAACGCCACAAGCCCTTTGGCAATTCCCTGCCGCCGATAAGCAGGCCGTACATAAATCCCTTCCAAATACCCCACAGGCCGGGCATCCGTTTTCCCCTCGACATAATCATGCCGCACAGAAAGGCTCACAAACCCCACACAAGCATCCGTTTCAAATGCCAAATACTCATGCGGATATTCTCCATTGCGGAAGGCCTCAAGCATTTCACAAACGGCATTCTGCGGCCAAAATTCCGTGCAAAGCTGTGTCCAAAGGGCGGCGGTGTCCTCCGTAACAGGCACAATATTCATATCCACACTCCCCATATCAGTATGAATCAAGAAGAGCATCATCGCGTGGCGCCGCTTGTGTTTTTCTAAGATTCACTATACATATGTGCCAAATCTCGGTCTTATTTCCCTGCCTGCGAAGTCTGCCACCGCCAAGCATCGCGGCACATATCCTCCATATCCTTCTCAGCCTTCCATCCCAGTAAAGAAGCCGCCTTCGCTGCATCCGCATAACAAGTCCCTAAATCCCCGGGCCGTCGCGGCGCAATCTTATAAGGCACCGAAACGCCATTCACCCGCGCAAAGGTTTCCGCCGCCTCCACCACACTTGTGCCTGTCCCCGTGCCAAGGTTAAACACCGCCTCGCCCGTATTTTTCGCACTGTAGTCAAGCGCCGCCACATGCCCCTTCGCCAAATCCACCACATGGATATAATCCCGCACACCCGTGCCGTCAGGCGTATCATAATCATCGCCATACACCGCCAAACACTCGCGGATGCCCGCCGCAGTCTGCGTAATGTAAGGAAAGAGATTGTTCGGTATCCCGCGCGGGCTTTCCCCAATCAAGCCGCTTTCATGCGCCCCGATAGGGTTAAAATACCTCAGCAAAATCACAGACCATCCATAAGCCGCCGCCGCATCCCGCAGTATCTGCTCGCACATGTACTTGGTCCACCCATACGGATTCGTGCAATGCCCTGTGTCCGACTCTTCCGTCAAAGGCATAACATTGTTCCCGCTATATACAGTGGCCGAGGAAGAAAAGATGATCTTCGTCACATTATATTTCTGCATTACACGGCAAAGCGTGGTTGTAGATCCCAAATTGTTGGCATAATACTCAACAGGCATCCCCACCGATTCCCCAACCGCTTTCAGTCCCGCAAAATGCATCACCGCATCAAAGGAATGCTTGGCAAAAACAGTATCAAGAGCCGCTTCATCGCAAATATCCATCTCATAAAACGGGAATTCCTTCCCCGTAATCTGTTTCACCCGCGCCACCGCGTCCGCCGTGCTGTTCACCAAATTATCGGCCACAACCACAGAATGCCCGCCGTTTAACAACTCCACACAAGTATGCGTCCCGATAAAACCCGCCCCGCCGGTTACAAACACATTCATTTGCGCGCCTCCTTCTCAATAATCCGCTGCATATCATCCCACTTGGCTTCCATATCCGCCACCAGCTTAAACTGCGTCCGCGCCCGATCCAAATTCTGCTCAGGATACCGCGTGTGGAAATACACATCCCCCTGCAAATAGTCTGTAAAGAACCGCGTCCCGCACTCCAAGGTCATCATCTTCGCGCCATCCGCCAAACATGCCAGCTCCGTTGCCGTCAAACTCTTGCCGCAGGCGGACAAAAATCCCTCTGTATAAGCCTCCAACAGCGCAAGCGACATCGAAACCTTCCCCAAATCCTTCTCGTCCTCCACCGCCGTAGATGCCCCAAAGCGGATCGAATCGCCGAAATCCGTCACCGAAAGCCCCGGCATAACCGTATCCAAATCCACTACGCAAAGCGTCTTGCGCGTGTTTCTGTCAAGCAGGACATTGTTCAACTTCGTGTCATTATGCGTCACACGCAAAGGCAGCTCGCCCGAACGCTGCTTATCCATCAAGAAAGGCGCATAGGCTTCCCTGGCCAAAGCAAATTCAATCTCTCTTTGCACATCCTTCGCCCGCCCCTGCGAGTCCGCCGCAACCGCCGCGTGAAACGCCTCAAAACGCTTCGGCGTGTCGTGAAAGTGGGGGATTGTTTCCGTCAATGTATGCGCGGGGAAATCCGCCAGTTGCCTCTGGAAATCGCCGAAAGCAAACCCGCTCTCCTTAAAATCCTCCGCCGTCTGCGCCTGCTCCAAACAAATGGAGTTGGTAATCAAATCATACACGCGCCAGTATTCGCCTTTCTCATCCACAAGCCAGTCCTTGCCGTCCTTGGTCGGCACCAGTGTCATGGTGCTGTTCACCTCGGCGTTTCGCTTGCGCAAGTAAGATGTCACCGCCGCCACATTCTGCATAAGCGACACAGGATCCTTAAAAATATTGGTGTTGATTTTCTGCAAAATGTAGGAACGCGCCGTGGAATCCACCACCAAGTACGTTTCGTTGATATGCCCGTTGCCATAACGCGTGCTAAATATAGGGTTGCCGTCAAGTTGAAATTGGTACGCCTGTTCCTGAATGCCTTGCATGTATAACGCCTCCTTATATGGCCGCGGACCATGCCGCGCACCTTGTATGCTTCCATTATATGCCGCCCCGCTAAATTGTCAAGGCTTACACCGCGAAACAGTATAAATAGACACATGCAAAGTCGGTTTAGATAAATCCGCCCCTATACAGAAACAGAAAACCGATGTATAATAAGCCGAGGTGGTTGCCTTTGGAGTATTTCGGCGTATGTGTGCCTCGACCGCTTGCACAAACCCTGCTCGAACCGGCAGCCCCCAAGGGCAGGCTCGCCAAACAAATGTACAAGTACGTGAAAGAGGAACATCTTGCGGGGGGCGATACCCCGGTAGGCGCATAGGGATTTTATCAAAACCGCCAAATAAAAATCGCGAACATCATGGAAACGTTTCCGGTCTTCGCGGTGGCTGCGCTCAATTGGGGGAACGCGCTTGCTTCCATTATGCCTTGGCGTGTACGGGCGAACCGGCTTGTGTTTGGACACATTCAACCATGCCGCCATATCATCGAAAGAAGGCAGCGCCGTGACGCAGGAATATGTGCTTTGATTCTCATAAGCATTGCCAACGCGCATTCGCGAGAACGTATCTATCGCCGCAAATAAACCCGAGAAAATCATCGGCGCAATACGCCGCCGCTTGTTTGTGATTTGCTAAGGTTATTATGATACCCTAACCGGCACAGCCCCAAGGAGGCAAGCAAAATGGTCGAAAACCTAAACCCCATATCCTTTGCGCCATACGGGCGCATCCTAACTGGCCCCGCCGTCATACAAACCGATTTGCCTGCGCCTGAGCATATGTCCGCCGCATCGGGCCGCGCATTTATTTGCTACCACGGTGCCGAAATCCAACTCGCTCGAGGCGCGGGCATGTCCGTGCTGGAAATATACGACAAAAACAAAGGCGGCACCCGCCGGTTCTACTTGGACCGAGATGTGTCCTTGCAAGCGGGGATATGGTTCGCCGTGGCGGCTTTCGACACGCACACTCTAACCCCCATTTTGACCGTAACCGATATCCACACCCTCTTCTATCAAGAGCGCGAACCAAACTTCTTCTTCGCGGGGGAGCAGCACGCCCCCTACGAACTGGTGTATGTAGACCGGGGCACACTCCACAGCGTTGCAGGCGGGCGTGACATCACCCTCTCGCAGGGCGAAATGATGGTGTACGACGCCAACCAATGGCACATGCAGTACGAAGCAGGGCGCGGCACGGTCTGCTTTATAACCATGGCCTTCGACATGCTTTGCGCCTGCCCTGAAATTTTGACAGACCGCCGCATCGTCATCGGCGCAGACGCGCGCGAATTTCTGGAGCGAATGCTTACCGAACAGGCCAAGCAAGACCCACTGCGTGACGATATGCTCTTGACCGGTCTGCAAATGCTCCTGCTTCTTATCACACGGCAAATCCAAAGCACCCCGCCAAGCGCCCGCCTTGTCTTGCCCGCCGCGGCCGCCGCCGAACGCCTCGCGGTCGAGCAAGCCCAGAAATACATCAGTGAAAACGTACACAAGCCTTTGTCCGTGGCGGATGCGGCCCAAAGCGTTCACCTAAGCGCCTCTTATATGACGGCGCTCTTCCGCAGGCATCTGCACATCGCCCCTGCCTGCTACATCCGCCGTGTGCGCCTATCCGAGGCAAAACGCCTCCTGCGCGAGGCCAACGCCTCCATCACAGAAGCCGCAAACAGCACAGGCTTCGCCACGGTGCAGCACTTTTCCCGCGCCTTCAAAACAGAATACGGCGTAACGCCGTCCGACTACGCGCGGGCCATCGGGAAGTAAGGCCCGCGCCTTAATCCCACACACCCGACTCAAGAACCGTGAACGTCCGCAAATCAC
>JGI994J12354_10004779_pt1 | contig 12011 bp, 11 predicted proteins | sample IntmicLarv3ML3BL_FD_12354 | JGI IMG/M metagenome (IMG submission 12354) | reverse complement strand
TTCTTTTTCTCCTGAAACAACCCTTACATTAATCATCATTCGATTTTCAAGTTTAAAATCTGCGGTAACAAGCTTTGCCAAAAGCTCAAGCTCATCTTGTTCAACACCGGCAGTAAAGCCAAGTTTTCCTGCATTTACTCCTAAAATAAAATTATCAAATACTGCTGCGAGCTTGGCCACATGAATAATTGTGCCATCTCCGCCAATCGCTATCAAAATATCAAAATTTGCAATCGGACTTGCGGAACCCTCATATTTTTCAGTATAGTTACCTATTTCGTCGAATACATCACTAAATATTTCAACTTCGCATTTACATCTATTTAAAATATTTACCACTCTGTCAGTGCATGCTGTAACCTCAGCCTTTTTTAAGTTTGGAATAATGGCAATCTTCATTATTTTTCTCCATCCAATTTGCTATGTGAATCATTTACCACTTCTTTAGTTGCCAGTACCTGCTCGCTTTTTATTGCATTTACAGATTTCTGTAAATATATCAGATATTCTATATTACCCTCCGGACCTCTGACAGGAGAAAAGGTTAGACCGAGTATTGAAAATCCTGAGCTTAGTGCGAAATCTATAATTTTATCTATAACTTCAGTATGTACAAGTTTATCGCGCACTACACCTTTTTTGCCAACCTTATCCCGTCCGGCCTCAAACTGTGGTTTAATCAAACAAACAGCATAACCGTTATCATCAAGCAACGGACGAATTGCGGGAAGAATAATTGTAAGTGAAATAAATGAAACATCAACAGAAGTTAAGAAAATCGGACTTGTTATTTGTTCATTGGTCAAATATCTGGCATTTGTTCTTTCAAGATTAATTACCCGTTCATCCTCACGCAGTTTCCATGCGAGCTGACCATACCCAACATCAACACAAAACACCTTTAGAGCTCCGTTTTGGAGCATACAATCAGTAAAACCTCCCGTTGAAGCACCAATATCCATACAAATTTTATCGTCAAGAGAAATTTGAAATTCCTCAATTGCTTTTTCTAATTTTAACCCACCCCGACTGACATATTTCAAGGGATTTCCACGTATTTCTATCACAGAATCTTCATTTATGCTCTCGCCGGCCTTGTCAGATTTTTGATTATCCACATAAACCAAGCCTGCCATTATTATTGTTTTTGCGCGTTCTCTGCTTTCTGCAAGCCCTTTTTCAAAAATCAAAACATCAAGTCTTTTTTTCAGAAGAATCAATTCCTTTCCCTTTCGATATAGAATTTCTGTATTTCAGATACCATTGTTTCATCGGTTAATCCTAAATCTTTTAATGAATTCATCATGGTGTCATGTTTGAAGAATGGGTTTTCAATTGCTTTAAGTATGTATTTCCCTGCATATCCCTTTTCTAAAAGCAGTCTTGCAAAATGCTCTCCAATTCCACCATAAGCTACACCTTCTTCAAAAAAGAAAACTGATTTACAATTCAAAGCTGTGCAAACAGATTCTTTATCAATTGGTATAATTTTATTAAGTTTAATAACTTTTATTGATATTTCCTGTTTTTTTAACTGTTCACAAGCCTGCATTGCAAAAGAAAAAAGTCTTCCGTATGTGACAATTGCAATTCCCGCATTTTTGTCGCCATAAACTGAAAAAGCGTCTAAAGTATTTTTATAGCCCGCTGGTTTAAAAAGCTCTTTTCCCCTTGAATAGCGGATTGCCGAAAGACCGTCAACATCATTCACTAAATACTTGAGTTGAGCTTTAAGTTCACAAAAATACGAGGGAGAATAAACTGTAATATTCGGAATACTCTGTAAAAAAGCTGTATCAAAAATACCTTGATGTGTTTTTCCGTCCTCACCAACAATTCCTGCTCTGTCAATTGCAATAACTGCCTTGCTGCCCTGAAGTGAAAGATCGTGAATAATTTCATCATATGAGCGCTGTAAAAAAGTTGAATAAACTGCAAAAACAGGAAGCAAGCCTTTTACTGAAAGCCCGCCTGAAAAAGTTACAGCGTGTTCCTCTGCAATTCCAACATCAAAGAATCTATTTTTGTATTTATTATGAAATTCAGAAAGTCCCGTGCCATATCGCATTGCCGCAGTTATAGCGCATATCTTCGCATTTTTTTCTGCCAAATTGCAAAGAGTTTCGCCGAAAACATCTGAAAAAGTTTGGGTTTTTTCTCCGCTTAATCCGGATTCTACATTAAAAGCTGAAACTCCATGAAAAATATCAGGTGCCTCTTCTGCATACGGATAACCTTTTCCCTTATTTGTTCTAACATGCAAAAGAACCGGTTTGTTAATTAATTTTGCACTTTTTAGTGTATCCTTTAGAGTTTCAACATTATGCCCGTCAAATGGACCATAATATGCAAAACCAAAATCATCAAAAATTGTTGAATTATAGAAAATTTTCTTGATTGCATTCTTTGATTTTCTCAAAAGAGAGGCAGTTTTTTTACCAATTAACGGAATTTTTTCCAGTGAATATTCAACATTCTTCTTAATTTTTATATAGCGTGATTTTGTACGAATATAAGTTAAATATCTCGCCATAGAGCCAACATTTCTTGAAATTGACATATTATTATCATTAAGAATAACAATAAAATTTTTATGAAGTCTTCCTGCATTGTTAAGTCCCTCATAAGCGAGACCTCCGGAAAGCGCACCGTCTCCAATTATGGCAACAACAAAGCTATCATCACCATTCAGTTGATTTGCTATTGCCACTCCCAGAGCAGATGAAACTGAGGTACTGCTGTGTCCTGTGGTGAACAAATCATATTCGCTCTCGGTATTTGAAGGGAATCCTGAAAGCCCGCCGCCGGTTCTGATTGTTTTAAACTCATCACTTCTGCCTGTAAGAATTTTGTATGGGTAAGACTGATGTCCAACATCCCAAACAATACTATCCTTAGGCAAATCAAATGCTAAAGCAAGTGCCACTGAAAGCTCAACAACACCCAAATTCGAGGATAGATGTCCCCCGTTATTTGACACAGTTTCAATTATCAGTGACCTAATTTCCTCACATAAGGCATTAAGTTGTTCGTTGTTAAGTTTCTTCAGATCGTCAGGCGAATTAATGCCTGCTAAAATATTGTTCATAAAATCCCCTATTTAGAATTCAAAACCATTTTGAATTTTGGCAGCAGTTAAAGTATTTTTCATAAGCATTGCAATTGTCATTGGACCCACACCACCCGGAACAGGTGTGATATATGAGGCAATTGGTTCAACTTCACTAAAATTCACATCACCGCATAGCTTGCCGTTTTCATCTCTGTTCATACCGACATCTATTACAACTGCACCGCTCTTAACCATATCCATTCTGACAAAATTGCTTATTCCAACCGCAGATATAAGAATATCGGCAGTTTTACAAACTTCGCTTAAATTTTTCGTCTTACTATGACAAATTGTAACAGTTGCATTGTTATGCAAAAGGAGCATAGACATTGGTTTTCCGACAATATTACTTCTGCCGATTACAACACAATTTTTTCCGCTTATTTCAATGCCTGTTGATTTAATCAACTCAATGACACCTGCCGGTGTACATGGCAGAAACGCGAAATCCCCAATCATTATTTTACCAACATTATATGGGTGAAATGCATCAACATCTTTTTGCGGGTCAATCGCCTCAATAACTGCCGATTCATCAATATGAACAGGCAGCGGAGACTGCACCAAAATCCCATTGATTTTATCATCATTGTTTAATTTTTGCACAAGAGACATAAGCTCGTCCTGTTTAGTTTGTTCAGGAAGTATGTGCTCTTCGGAATAAAAACCAACCGCTTCACATGCCTTTTTTTTATTTTTAACATATATTTTTGAAGCAGGATTATCTCCAACCAAAACAACCGCAAGACCAACTGATATGCCTTGTTCTTTTAGCTTTATAGCTTCATTGGCGATATCTGTTTTCACAGCGACTGAAACTGCTGTTCCGTCAATTATTTTTGCCATAGCATATATTTCCTTTCAAATGGAGTTTATTATTCATCAGCATTTTTACTATCGGAACTTGTATTTTCCTCTGTATCTTCATCAAGAGTAATTTCCTCTAAATCCAATTTCTTATCAACATCTCCGAAAATAGTACTGGAATTATCTTCATTTTTTTCTTTCTTTTCTTTTTTAGCTTTCTTTGAGCTATCTTCCTCCGCACTTCCCAATATCAAACCATGTGCTTCTATGGCAGCAGAACTTCCGCAGCCGCTTAAAACAGTTCTGTTTCTAAAGGCGATAAGCAGAACTATTGCGAGAAGTGCTGTTAATCCGGCAAGAACTTGAGAAATACGCAGCTCTGCACCAAAGAAGTTAAAGAATAAGCTGTCTGTACGCAGGCCTTCAATCAAGAACCTAATTGCACCATACCATAGGATATACAGTAAAAAAGTTTGTCCGTCATATCTTCTGAATTTCTTTGTAAAAATATGTAATAATAAAAATCCAATAGCACATAAGAGCGATTCATACAAAAAACAGGGGTGAACTATAAGTCCATTAGTATTTTGACTGCTCATTCCCCACGGCAAATCTGTTACTGTACCAAATGCCTCTTGATTTACAAAATTGCCCCATCTTCCAATTGCTTGTCCGATTAAAAATCCCAGTGAAGCAACATCAAGAACAGCGAAAACATTCAACTTTTTCACTTTCGCCATAATCACACCGCAAGCAAGTGCACCAATTAATGAACCGTAAAAAGCGAGACCTCCGTCTCTGATATTTAGTATAACTGAGAAAAATTCATTTAGCGGGTAGTAAAACAAAACATAATAAATCCTTGCGCCGATAATAGCACCTATTGTACCAACTAAAACAACATCAAAAAATTTATCAGAGTTAATATTCATTCTCTTTAAGCTTGAAAAAGCATAGAGTAACCCGCAAACAAAACCCAATGCAAGAATAATACCATACCAGCGAATTTGGAAATCTCCCACTGCAAACGCAACAGGATTGAGTTCAAAGGATAGTCCCAATTTGGGAAATTCAGCTAAATAAGTCATAAAAATTTACCTCCTAAAATCAATTTGGGAAAATGGTTGAAAGAACAGTTCTATCCGAATTAAATATTTCTTTAAGTTTATCCTCAACATCTGACAACTCAAGTGATGAAAAAGCATCAATATATGTGAAAAACTCCCGGTCTTTAAAGTTTAAACTAACAATTACATTTGCAATACTTGCTGTACTGTTAAGTATTGAGATATTCGAACCATATAGAGATTTTTTTGAACGCTCAAAATCTTCTTCGGGAATTCCCTCCCGCTTATATCGCTCTATTTCAGCAGCAATTAATTCCACTGTTCTATGCGGATTTTTTGATTCTCCATCAAAAAACACAGTTGCATATCCTGCACCCTCAAAATATTCATAGCTAAAAGAGGTTTCATTTATAAGCCCTTCATCTAAAAGCTTTTTGAAAAGCGGTGATGAATCTGATGCGATTATATCGAGCAACACCTCCACTGCGGCAATGTCTTTTTCGCTTTTCAACTCGCCGCCTATTTCCTCTTTATAGCCAAACTGAAACAGAGGAAAGGCGACAGACAACTTTTGTTCAATATAATCTTTTACCACTGTATTGGGTTCATCTTTAAAAATTCTCTCGATAGTTACAGGTTCAGCAAACTTCAAGAGAGAATCACATATCTTTAAAACTTTATCTTTATCAACATTACCTACAAGACATAATGCCATATTATTCAAATTATAAAATGTATTATAACATTTATATAAAAGTTCAGGAGTAATTTTCGCAATGCTTTCGACTGTTCCTGCAATATCATCTTTAATTGTATGGTTATGATACATTGCCTTTAGATAATTAAATGTTACTCTCCACTGAGGATCATCCTCATACATTTTTATCTCTTGGGCAATAATCCCCTGTTCTTTAGCAATTGTTTCTTTGGTAAAATACGGATTTTGCACAAAACCTAAAAGAATTTCAAGAGATTCATAAAACATATCTGTGCAAGAGAACAAATAGCAAGTTGATTCAAAAGATGTAAAAGCATTTGCACTTGCTCCTGTTCTAGCGAACAGCTCAAAAGCATCCTCATTTTCACTCTCAAACAACTTATGTTCAAGATAATGCGCAATTCCCTCCGGAACCGCTTCGGTTGATATTTCATCACTTCGCTTAAACACATTGTCTATTGAACCATATTTTGTTCCAAAAACTGCATATGTGGTGCTAAACTCCATTTTGGGGTATATAAATATGTCAAGTCCTGAGGAATGTTTGATTTTATAATATGTGTCACGAGCATGAACACCTGTAACTTTATTTATTTCCATTTATTTTTCTCCATTTCCTCTAAGACAATATACAGTATCAAGTGAAAGCTTATTTGCAGCCTTTACTATATCTTCCTTAGTGATGTTCATAATCTTTTTAGACGACTCTTTGGGACTTTCAAATTTATTATTAAATGTTTGAGAAAGATACCATCCCTCAACTGCACCGAGTGAATCAGTAACTCCATTCAAGGAATTACACAATGCAAGCTTTGCAGACTCAATTTCTTCCTCGGAAATATTTCCGCTTCTCAGCATTTCAAACTGATTTATAATCTCTTTTCTTGCTTTTTCNACATTGACTGTTTCAACACCGCTCTCTACAAAAAGAACATCNTTATGAATATCCATTCTTGACGAACAGTAATAACATAATCCCATTTTTTCCCTAACATTAACAAAAAGCTTNGAGCTAGGAGTACCGCCNAAAACTGCACTCATTAATCTAAATACAGTTCTGTCTGTCTCATTAACCTTTGCTCTGAATGCCATAACCAGNTTAGACTGTGAAACGGNCATATCCTCAGTAACATTTTTAACAGTGTGATTATGGGTAAAACTTCTTTCTTCCCTTGCTTCTGCCTTACCAAGATGTGAAAACATTTTCTTGAACCCTGAAATACTGGGAGAACAATCGCCTGAAACGAAAATTTCAAACTTAGCAGTTTTTAAAAGCTTTTCCCAACGAACTGATAAATTCTCACGATTAAGAGCTTCTATATCAGCTTTTTTACCATATTTTCTTATTCCGGCTGGTTCGTTTTCAAATAAAATTTCTTCACACCTATTTCGTGCATATACAGCCTTATCATTAATTTCAGCATCTAAAAGTTCAAGAATTTGTCTTTTTTCCTGCTCAAACCCATCAAGCGGAAAAAGTCCGTCTTCATCTTTAAGCGGATTCAAAATTATATCGAAAAGTAATCCTGAGAGCTCTTCAAGCATATTTTCATTATTTAACGCATATCGGCTTGATATGCCGCCAACAGTTAGGGATAAAATTTGATAATCTCCCATTTTGCTCACTCCTGAATTGAGCGTTGCACCATACAAATCTGATAATCTACAGCTCAAAGCAGAATAATTCGGATACTTTTTAGTGGCTCTGCTGACAAGCGAAGGTAGAATTGCATTCTCAGATACAGTTTTTTTTGAAAGCGGAACAAGCATATGAAAAGACACTCTCAGCGTTTTAAATCTCGAATCTGTAAAGCATTTAAGACTAACTCCGTCGTTAATTGAAAATGTTTTTATTTCAGTCATTAATGATACCCTCTATATTCTTTATAAAATATTTACTTATACTTAGTAGATATTAGCTAGCTTATTATACCACAAATTCGCCAAATTTAAAGATATATTATATTAATTAATTAAAAATTTGTATAAATATGCGCAAATTACCGCACAAAGATTTAATTCCCTGTGCGGTAAAGATAAACCACTATATTATTTTGTACCGAAAATTCTGTCTCCTGCATCACCCAAGCCCGGTAAAATGTAGCCGTTTTCATTGAGTTTTTCATCAACTGCTGCACAATAAATATGCACATCCGGATGAGCTTCAATAAGCGCTTCAACACCCTCCGGAGCAGCAATAATACACATAAGCTTTATTGAGCGGGGATTACTGCGTTTTACAATTGAAATTGCATCAATTGATGAACCACCGGTAGCGAGCATAGGGTCAAGAATAATAACATCTCTCTCCTCGATATCAGGCGGAAGCTTATTATAATACTCTACGGGTTTAAGAGTTTCATGATCACGGTATAGTCCAACATGACCAACCTTTGCAGATGGTATAAGGTTAAGCATTCCGTCAACCATGCCAAGTCCTGCTCTCAAAATTGGCACAAAAGCAAGCTTTCTGCCCTTAATAACTTTAGTTGTTGTTTCCACCATTGGTGTTTTTGTACGCACATCAACAAGCGGAAGATCCCTGGTTGCCTCATAGCACATAAGTGTCGCTATTTCACCGACAAGCTCTCTGAAAATCTTAGTGCCGGTTTGCTCATCTCGCAAAAAAGTGAGCTTATGTTGAATAAGCGGATGATCCATTACAAATACATTTTCATTTGTTTTCATTTCCTTAACCTCCAAAAATTTATTCAAGAGTTCCCTCTTCAATTTGCGTAATTTGATCTATTCTTCGCTGATGTCTGTCCCCTTCAAACTCGGTTGAAAAGAAAGTATCAACAACCTTAATTGCTCTGTCATGGTCAGTAACCAACCCGCCTAAACAGAGAATATTCGCGTTATTATGTCTGCGTGTCATTTCTGCACAATGCTTATCATAGCACAGCGCAGCTCGAATACCTTTAACTTTATTCGCAGCAATTGAGATGCCAATTCCGGTAGAACAAATTAAAATACCGTATTCTGCCTCCCCTGAAGCAACAAAGCTTGCTGCTTTATATGCAATAGGCGCATAATCTACGGAATTTATGCTATAAGCTCCAAAATCCCGATATTTAATTCCCTTTTCCTCAAGATACATTCTAATCTTCTCTTTTAACTCAAAACCACCATGATCACTGCCAATTGCTATCATTCTTTTTCCTCCAAACGCTTTTTTAACTCTCTTTCAGCCTGCGGAATTCGCAAATATGTAGGCACCAACTCCAAAGGCGTAACTTTTTCCAATTTAACCGCCGCCATAGCCACTGATGAAGCCCTTGCGAATCTCAAATTTTCGCTTATAATTTCTGCACCAAACTCTTTAAAGTTATCATAACAAATTCTTGCTCCGTCACCCGCAAGAATTAATTCACTGCCATATTTTTCACATTCACTTTTTAAATCGGCGATAGAAATTGCACGATCCTCACAAAGTCTGACAATTTCGCCATTAGCTACTTTAAAAAGTGCGTTATAAACTTGTCCGCATCGAGCATCCATAACCGAGCAGATAATTTTACCTTCAAAAGAACTCGCTCCATAAGCAATTGCTTCAAGCGAAGAGACAGGAACACAGGGAATATTCGTAGGCATTGCAAGTCCCTTAGCACACGAAACAGCAATGCGAACACCGGTAAAAGAACCGGGTCCCGGAGTAACCGCAATAATATCAAAATCTGATGGCTTAAGCTTAGTGAAATTTAAAAGCTTTTCAACCATTGGCATTAGTGTCTCACTATGAGTTTGCTTGATATTCACGAAAAATTCGCCCAATATTATCCCATCTTTTACAATTGCTGCAGAGGCAGCAATTGCTGAAGAATCCATTGCTAAAACCAACACTATGCTCGCTCCTTTAAATTACTGACTGTGAATACTCTGTCATTATCATTTCCGTTTTCAACATGCTTTATATCAACAGTAATAACATCATCAGGTAAAGCACCTTCGATATTCTCACTCCACTCAATTAAAATGAGAAAATCAGACTCCAAATAATCAAAAAAGCCTGTTGAATATAAATCGTCCCAAGATGTTACGCGATACATATCAAAATGGGCAATTGAAACTCGTCCCTGATATTCATGCACCAAAGCAAATGTAGGACTTGAAGCAACATCACCTGCACCAAGCGCAACAACCAAACTCCTGATGAAAGCAGTTTTACCCTCGCCCATTCCGCCTGTAAATGCAACAACATCTCCAGGCTTTAACTCTTCGGCCAATTCATATGCAATTTTCTCGGTATCTTTGAGGCTATGTGAAATATATTCTCTCATACTATTAGAATAATCCTTGAATTACTGAATCGTTATCAACATCAATTCTTTCTGCTGCCGGAACCTTTGGCAATCCAGGCATAGTCATAACATCGCCTGAATAGGCAACAACAAAACCAGCACCATTAGAAAGCTTTAAATCTCTGATAGTTATATTAAATCCGCTTGGTCTGCCCAAAAGTGCAGGATTGTCGGAAAGCGAATACGGAGTTTTTGCAATACATACAGGGAGTTTATCTCCCCCAAGCGCTTCAATTTCTTTTATAGAGTTTAGTGCTTGAGTTGAGAAATCTACTCCGTCAGCACCATATATTTTTGTGGCAATCGCTTTGATTTTATCCTCAATTTTATCTTCAACAGGATAAATTGGTGCAAAATTATAGCACCCCTCATTCTTATCAATTACATCACAAATTGCTTTTGCGAGTTCAATGCCGCCGTCTCCACCCTTACCAAAAACTTCAGAAAGTGCATATGAAACACCCAGCTCTTTACAGCAGCTATCTATTATCTCAAGCTCTGAATCAGTATCGGTATGAAATCTATTGATAGCAACCACAACGGGTACACCAAACTTATGCATATTTTCGACATGAGCCTTGAGGTTAACAATACCCTTTTTCAATGCTTCAACATTTTCCATTGCCAAATCGACCTTTTGAACTCCGCCATTGTATTTTAAAGCGCGTACAGTTGCAACAACTGCTACACATGAGGGTGTTAAATCTGCGAGTCTGCATTTAATGTCAAGGAACTTTTCTGCGCCTAAATCAGAACCAAACCCGGCTTCTGTGATGCAGTAATCAGCAAGTTTCAAAGCTAACTTAGTTGCTCTGACAGAGTTACAGCCATGAGCGATATTTGCAAAAGGTCCGCCATGCATAATTGCAGGAGTTCCCTCAATTGTTTGAACTAAATTTGGATTAATTGCATCTTTTAAAAGCGCTGTCATAGCACCCTCAGCTTTAATATCTCTGGCATAGATAGGATTACCATCTAAACTATAAGCAATTAAAATATTACCAAGGCGCAATTTTAAATCCTCAATATCCTTTGCAAGACATAAAATTGCCATTACCTCAGAAGCAACTGTGATTATAAAACCGTCTTCTCTGGGAACTCCATTAATTTTTCCGCCAAGACCCACAACCGTATTTCTTAACGCTCTGTCGTTCATATCCAAACAGCGTTTTATAAGTATTTTTCTTTGGTCAATTTTCAATACATTTCCCTGCTGCATATGATTATCAAGCATTGCACAGCACAGATTGTTTGCTGATGTTATAGCGTGCATATCACCTGTAAAATGCAGATTTATATCCTCCATTGGCAGAACTTGTGCATAACCACCGCCTGCCGCGCCGCCCTTTATGCCAAATACCGGTCCGAGTGACGGCTCTCTCAGAGCAACCACAGCGTTTTTCCCAATTTTTGCCATAGCTTGTCCAAGTCCTGCTGAGGTGGTTGTTTTGCCTTCTCCCGCGGGTGTTGGATTAATCGCAGTTACAAGAATCAATTTACCATCAGGCTTAGATTCAAGTCTGTTATAAATTAAATTATTGATTTTCGCTTTATATTTGCCATAGAGCTCCAATTCATCATCAAGTATACCTAAATTTGCAGCAATCTCTGTAATAGGTGTTAGTTTAGTAGATTGTGCAATTTTTATATCAGTAAGCATAAACGGTCACGCACCCTTTCAAAATTTTTCCCTAACTATTATATATTATTTCCCCTGCTTTAGTAAAGCAAAAATATAAGATTTTAAAAATAATTGAAGAAATTATATGTTTATGCTATAATTGTTGAAAATAAAACCACATAAATTTTATTGATAACACAAATTTTATTTTAAAACATTTCTAATTTTTATATGAGGATAAAACTTATGAATATAAAGTTGATTTTTAAAAGAATATGGAGCTATCTCAGAAGAGCCGATATAATTTTTTGGCTTATTATGATTGCAATTTCGATATACAGTTTATTACTGCTAAAAAGTGTATCGAGAGCTACTCAAGCGGACT
>JGI994J12354_10004778_pt1 | contig 12012 bp, 10 predicted proteins | sample IntmicLarv3ML3BL_FD_12354 | JGI IMG/M metagenome (IMG submission 12354) | reverse complement strand
GTAAACACTTCCGCCCGTGGGTTCGTCAACCACTATCATAACTGCGACCTGCGGATTATCCGACGGGGCATATGCCACGCATGAGCCTATTCTTTCGGGGCTTCCGACTTCTTTTTCAGATGTTCCCGTTTTCGCCGCTACACTGTAACCTTTTACAAAAGCGTTTCGCGCGGCTCCTTCGTTTGCAACGCCGTCGGCTAATATCTGAGAGAGGGTTTTACTCGTGTCCTCAGAAATTACCATGCGTTTTACCTCGGTGTCAAAACTTTTTATAATGTTTCCGTCATTATCGACAATCGCTTTTACAACATGCGGAACAACAAGTTTGCCGCCGTTTGCGACTGCCGCGATACCCATGATTTGCTGCATCGGAGTTACTTTGAATCTCTGACCGAAAGACGAAACCGCGAGTTCAACCGTCCTGAAATTTTCTGGTTTGTGCGTTATACTCCCCGCTTCGGAGGGTAAATCTATACCTGTTTTTTCGTTGTATCCGAAAGCGTTAAAATATTTTAAGAACGTCTCTCCGCCTATCTTTTCCGCGGTCTGCATTAAAACGGGGTTGCACGACGCTTGAAGTCCCTCCGCGAAACTTACGTTTCCGTGTCCGCCGTGTAAATGGCACGCTATATTTCTTCCGGAAACATTATACGAACCCGCGCAGTAAAATCTGTCTGTCGTTTTCAGAACCTTTTCTTCCAGTGCCATAGACGCCGTAATAACCTTGAATGTAGACCCCGGTTCATACGCAACGGAGATAGCTTTGTTGTTCCAGAGTTTCATAAGTTTCTGATTGTCTATCGTGTTTTGCCTGTCTTCTTCTGTCTCAAATTCCATCGCTTCTATTTCCGCGAGCGTGTTTTCGTCAAGGTTTATGTATTTCAAAATATCTGGGTCTGCGACATTGGGATTATTGAGGTCAAACGAGGGAATCGTCGCCATCGCGTATATTTCCCCTGTGTTTACGTTCATTACGATTCCCGTAACTCTCTCTTTCGGCTGGGATTCCGCGAATGCGGTTTCCAGATTTTTTTCGAGGAAACTCTGTATCGCCCAGTCTATCGTCAATACCACGTTATGCCCGTTCTGTGCGTCTATATAAGTTGAATATTCGGCGTTCATTGATTTTCCGAATGCGTTTTTCGCGGTAATTATTCTCCCTGCAACTCCGCGTAAATATTCATCGTATTGATATTCAACACCGAATCGTCCTTCATTTTCAGCTCCTGTGAACCCTATGACCTGAGCCGCCAGAGTTGAATAGGGGTAAACCCTTTTATTTTCCGGTCTGAAACATATAGCCGTTAAATTATTTTCAAGTTTGAATTTTCTTACTTCGTTAGCAACCGCTATTTCGACGTTGTGTTTTATATTTTCATCTTTTCTGTTTGTTTTTTGCGTTTTTTCATATACATAGTCGTAATCCACTTCGAGGATTTCTGATAATCCCTGCGCTATCAGTCTCGCTTCCGCGTCGTCTTTTATATCGACGGGGGCGATAAACACCTGTTCCACGGGAGCGTTACCCGCGAGGATTTTCATATTTCGGTCGTAAATATTCCCCCTTTGGGGACTTATCGGGATTTCTCCCGTCTGCTGCTGTATCGCTTTGTCCTGATACATTTTGAAATTGTTTATCTGTATATCATAAAGTTTGAAACAAACGCCTATTATCGCCAATACTATAAGTATTCCTATTATTGCCAGACGTGATTTCTTCGGTTTGAATACGCTGTTATCCAATTTATTTTTCACCCCGCAAATATTTTATAACTTCTTTTATATTTTATTATATGTTTATTAAAATCAAGTATGAATTATTACCCGTCGCTCTTAAAAAAACCTTTATGGGCGGCAGATTGCCGCCCTTTGTAAAACAAAATCAATCTTTTTAATTTCTTTTAATCTCTTTAATTCGGAAACAGAGCAGAAAACACGCCGGGTAAATCCAGACCGCCGCCGATGTTCTCAGCGATTATTTCAACTTTATCGGTTATATTCGTCGATATGTAGATTTTTTGCAATGTTTCTGCATTTACCATTCCGAATTCGCTTATGGCACGGTTTATTATATCAAATTGAATATTTTTGTATTCGAGCTGGCTTTCGAGTTCTTTATTTCTCGTTGTTTCGGAAACTATATCGTTTTCCCACTTGACTATTGCGGTGTTTTTTTCATTCAGAACAATATGTGAACAAATCAACATCAATAAAAGGACTGCAATGACGCACACGCCGGAAACGGAATTTAAAGGAAATTTCTTTTTCACCGCGGAAATATTTTTCATTTTAAAACTGACTTTATCTTCCGCTTTTATTTTTCTCGCCTTTTGGGCATTTTCGATAATTTTTCTTCTTCTGAGCGGAGTTGTAAGCTCTTTACCGGTTATTATTCTTTTGCGTCTGTTCGGATATGTTTGTTTTTCGCGCAGGCGTTCGCCGTATTTTCCGGTGTCCCTGACGCGTCCGGGGATATTCATAACTCCCGCGCCGCCGTTAGCCATATAAATCCTTGAATTTCGCGCGGAATAATTCGAGTAATTCGAACGGGTTGAATAACTTTGTTGATTCGCGTATATTCTGTTTGTTTTAACGCCGCTTCTTGTGTTTCCTGTGGATTTTGCGCGTCCTGACGAATTATTTTTATTCTGTTTCTGCGTCATGCCTTTCCCCTCTCTTTTATATCCGTTATGTATAAATTATGTATAAAATTTATTTGCAGTTTATAATTGTATGTTATAATTTTTCCAAAACTCTGAGTTTCGCACTTTCTGAGCGTGAATTTTCTTCCAGTTCTTTTTTACTCGGATACACCGGTTTTCTCGTTATTATCTTCGACGTCGCTCTTTTATTGCACACGCAAACGGGGAAATTCGGCGGACATTCGCAGTTTTTTTCATATTTACCGAAACACTTTTTCACTGCGCGGTCTTCTCCCGAATGGAAAGAAATCACAGCAAGTCTGCCTTTACTATTGAGCATACTCTCGACCGCGTCAATCGTTGGCTCAATTATCTCGATTTCACGGTTAATATATACGCGAATCGCCTGAAACGTTCTTTTTGCAGGGTGTCCCCCGTCATATCTCACATTTCTCACGGCGTTTTTTATAATATCCGCAAGCTCCAAAGTTGTCTCTATCTGTTTTACTTCACGCCGTTTTAATATCTCTCTTACAATTAACTCCGAATATCTTTCTTCACCGTATGTATAAAGTATTTCTTTCAGTTTTTCTTTGTCAAATGTGTTTACGACTGTCGCGGCGTTGAGTTTTTGGTCTCTGTCCATACGCATATCAAGTATTGAATCCCTGATGTATGAAAAACCTCTGTCCGCCTCGATTTGCCAGGAAGATATTCCCAAATCAATAAGTGCGCCGTCTATTTTTTCAATTTTTAAGTTTCTCAATATTTCTTTTATATTTACAAAATCATCTTTTACAATATGTATTTTATCTTTATAATCTTTCAGTTTTTCCGTTGAAAAATCAATCGCGTCCTTGTCTTTGTCAATTGATATAAGTTTACCGTTTCTAAGCCTTTTTGCGATTTCTTCGGAATGTGACCCGCCGCCTAATGTTAGATCGCAGTAGATACCGTCGGGGTTTATGTTCAGATATTCGATGGCTTCGTTTTTCATAACCGGATAATGCTTAAATTGAATCATTTCCATATATTTTTAATTTAAAATCCCATTTCTATCAAATCGTTTATAACGGATTCCCTGCCCTCTTCGGCGTTTAATTTATTGCTCAGTGCTTCCCATTCCGATACGCTCCATATTTGAGCGTATGTGTTTATGCCGACAATCATGGCTTCTTTTTCGGTGGTTAATCCTGTGTTTTTGCATAATTCTTGGTTTAAAACTATCCTACCCTGCGCGTCTATTTCAACATCGTCAGAATTTGAATATATAAACTGCCTGACACGTTTCATTTTAATTTTGGGAAGTTCCTCTATTTTTTTTGAAAATATTTCCCACTGTTCCAGCGAATACAAATTCAGGCAATTATCGGTTACATCCTTAGAAAGTACGCATTTTCCGTTGAAATCCGCTCTGAATTTGTGCGGTATACATATTCGGTTTTTAGAATCTATAGAATATTTATATTTACCGATAAGCATACAAAATCCGCGTTCTTTCTATAATTATTATTATTGCAAAAAGCGAGAAAACCCTCGAATTTACCGAGAATTATCGCATGTAAAGCAAGCCGCTTTGCAAAATCCCCAAAATCACCCACAATTGCTATACAGTTCCCCACAGTTCTTCTTTTTTATAATTATATACCAAATAAAAAAAAAAGGCAATAGCCTCTTTTAAATATTTCGAAATATTTCCAAATTTTTAAAGTTTACTTAACACTTTGTACTTATTTCGTCTCCTAATTTTCGCTCGAAAATTTTCCATACATTTTATCCCACGTAACACGCGTTGTCAATGTTTCCCAATATTATCCATCCATCCAACAAGCCGACAAGCCGTTTGACTTTACACTACCCCTTCCGCGTTCTACCATTCAAAAGTTTATTTATATACTCTTTAACCTTAACTGGAACATAAGCCGATATATCTTTATTATACAGAATCATTTCCCTGACAAATGTTGAACTAATAAATAAATGTTCTGATTTTGCGGGAATAAACATTGTATCTATGCCGTCTCCTATTTCTTTGTTTATCCTGAACAATTCAAATTCATATTCCGTGTCCATTATATTGCGTATACCTTTGACAATAAACTTCGCACCTTTTAGTTTAGCGTATTCCGCGAGAAGTACGCCGTCGGAACCATCAACCATGATTTTTTCCGCGCCCTGTTCTTCAAACGCAAGTCTGAGCATTTCACGTCTTTCTTCATAAGTAAACATCGTTTTTTTCGCCGAATTGTCAAATGGTACAACATAAACTTTTTCAAATATTTTTGCCGCTCTTAAAATAATATCATAATGCCCGTTTGTCATCGGATCGAATGTCCCCGGTATTACGCAAACATTTTCGTTATTCATCGTTTCCATCACTCTCGTTTTCCGTTTCTGGTTTTTCGGGTATTTCAACCGTAAGTATCGATATATAAACTTTTCCGTATTTATATACCCTGTTATTTTTTATACATTTTGAAATCTCACTGTTTAAATCCAAAGTGAGTTGTTTACCGTTTCCGGTTTCACAAATTATCATTCCGCCGTCTGCTATCATTTCATGTTTTATAAGTCTTTTAACGCTGTCATTTATCAGTCTTCCGCTCAATTCATACGGCGGGTCTATGAAAATTATATCGAATTTTTCAAATTCCCTGCGTTTTTTTACCATCGATAAATATTCCGAATAATCGTATTTAAATATATTGCACTTATCGTATAATTTCGCTTTTTGCGCGTTTTTTCTTATAATATCGATACATTCCGGATTTGAATCGACAAACACGGCTTCCCTCGCCCCCCTGCTCAACGCTTCGAGACCAAGCTGCCCCGAACCCGCAAACAAATCGAGAACTTTCGCCCCGACTACATCAAAATTTATTGCGTTAAAAAAATTTTCTTTCACTCTGCCGAGCGTGGGACGCGTTTCCTCGCCGTCCATCGTATCCAAAATCGTCCCTCTCGCTTTACCTGCCACTATCCGCATATATTATTCCTCAACTTATGATTATTTTTATTGTTTTTTGTTTATGATTTTAAATTAAAGTAATTTATTATATTTTCAGCGTCGGTTTTTGTTATCCCTTTTACTTTGATAAGTTCCTCCGATGACGCTTTTTCTATCGCGTCTATCGATTTGAAATTCTCAAACAAATTTTTAATTTTGGCTTTGCCAAGCCCTTTTATATTCTGTAAAACGGAAGTCTTTACAGTTTTCCTTCTTCGGGTGTCCATTCGCTTTAATGAGTATCTGTGGACTTCCTCCTGTATCTTGTAAAAGAATATAAAAACCGTCTGGTCTTTGGCTATGTTTATTTCTTTTTCGCCGTCGGTAAGCATACGCGTTTTGTGAAATTCATCTTTTACCATGCCGAAAACAGGGATTTCCGAAATTTCAATGTGTTCTTCACGAAATTCTTCCAAAACTTTTTTTATAACCGAAACGTGACCTTTTCCCCCGTCCAATAAAAGTAAATCGGGTAATTTCGCGAAACCGTTTGCTGTATCTTTAACTTCTTTTAATTCTATATAATTATTAAATCTTCTTCTTATAGCTTCGCTCATTGACGCGTAATCGTCCTGAGCGTCCGTGACTGTCTTTATATTAAAACTTTTATAATCGCCTTTTTTGAAAATCCCGTCCTGTATAACAATCATTCCGCAGGTTATATTGTCGGAACCCGAATTTGATATGTCGTATGATTCTATCCTCTGCGGTAAAACTTCGAGATTTAAATCTTTTGTTATCGACGCGAGTTTGTTTGTGTCCCTTAAATATTTTTCTTTATATAATCTCTGATTTTCTTTCGCGTTTGTGACGGCTAAATTTACGGCGGTTTTTTGCTCCCCTTTTTTTGGACATGTGATTTTTATTTTTATTTTGGCTTTTTCACTAAGCCAATCCTGCAATAAAATTACATTTTCTTCACTAAAATTTATATTCGACAATATTTGTTTAGGCACAAAATCACGATTTACATAATATTCCTGCAAATACTGCATAAATCCTTCTTCGTCTAAAATTTCATCGTATGAAAAATGCTCCGTGACTTTGTCAATCATGACCCCGCTTCTTATATTCGAAACAGAAACGCAGGAGCTCGTATCCCCGACATAAACCCCGAAAACGTCCTCGTCAATATCGGGTGCGGCGACAATTCTTTGTTTTGAACGCAGTTTTTCGAGCGCAAATTTTTTATCTCTGAATTGTGCGGCTTTTTCAAAATCCAAATCGTCGGACGCTTTCGCCATACTTTCGTTATAAAATTTAATTAATTTCTCGTAATCGCCTTTTACAAACAAAATAACGTCGCTTATTATATTTTTATATTCGTCAACAGTCACATTTCCCGCGCATATGCCCATACATCTGCCGATTCTCAAATTTAAACATGGTCGCCTCTTATTTATATCCCTCGGAAACTCGTTACTGCACACAGGAAGTTTAAAATGCTTGTTTATCTCGTCTATCATCTCATAAATACTGCCTTTGTTTGAATAAGGTCCGAAAAAAACGGATTTATCGCCCGATGTTCTCGCTCTTACGACGCTCAGCCTCGGATATTCGCTCTGTGTGTTTATCCTAAGATACGGATAATTCTTGTCGTCTTTAAGTTTTATATTATACTTCGGCGTATGCAGTTTTATGAGTTGATTTTCCAAAATCAACGCTTCTATTTCGTTTCCCGTGATTATAAAATCAAACTCATGTATATTTTCGACAAGTTTGTTTGTCTTAAAATCCCTGTGCGGATAAAAAACAAAATACTGCGAAACCCTGTTCGCGAGATATTTCGCCTTACCCACGTAAATAATTTTGTTTTTATTGTTTTTCATCAAATAAACGCCGCTTTTATGCGGCAGCGACTGCGCTTTTCTCTTTAAGATTTTCAGCCGCTCTTTTATAAACGCGTCGTCTTTTATCTGTTCGTTCTGTTCTGAATCTGTGATATTTTCACTCATAACTTTTCAGTTCTCCGGTTTAAGTTTCCTGTGGTTTGCGAGCCTTAATAAGCAACAAAACGACATGAAACAGGCTGTGTCCGCTTATGCAGCAAACCCGCCTCATCTATGCCGTTTTAATCGACTTTGTAATTGTATAATCGCGATAATCGCGTATTTATTTTATTTTTTGCCGCGTTATTTATTCGTTTATACCTTTAAGGATAAGTTCAACAAGACCGTTCAGAGATTCTTCTTCGTCTGCACCGTCGGCTATCAAGGTTATTGTTGTTCCTTTTCCTATACCCAAAGAAAGAACACCAAGTAAACTTTTTGCGTTTACCCTTCTGTCTCCCTTTTCAACCCATATGGAACTTTTGTACGAGTTTGATTTTTGTACAAAAAACGTAGCGGGTCTCGCATGTAATCCAACACTGTTTTGTACGGTAACGTCTTTCGAAATCATATTATCGCTCCTAAAATATAACTTTTAAATTTGATTTGTTGGTTAAGTATCAACTCAAAACATCGGCAGCACACTTTTGTCTGTCTGTAAAACCATATATTTTTTTTCGAATTATCACGCGACGAGAGCAAACGCATGTGCCGAATGATTTAAGAAAAAATCTACGATACTTTATTATACCAGATATTACGTAAAAAATCAATAGCTTTTTGTCATATTTTAAAATAATTTAACAAATCTATTTTTTACTTATTTTACTTATTTGCTTATTTTCGTAACACTTATAACTGTTATCTGACCTTCCCATTTTCCCGTGTGGACGTAAAACTCTTTGTTCGGCGCGACGAATGAATTTCCGTTTATCATAAATCCGTCGTCCGTTGTTCTTCCGTTGGAAATCATAACTCCTCTTACGTCTATTCTACCGGGAGCTTCTGTTTTTGTTATGTTCCCGAATTTATCAAAATCATAAAACAAAGCGGGATTTCTCACTTCGAGTATCTCTTTTATCGTCCCAATCTCTATACTGTCTGTGTTTATATGAAATTTTTCACCCGATATAATATAATCCTGCGACGCTTCCTGTATGTTTAATATGGCAAATTCAATTTCAAACGTGTCGCCCGTAGCGTTGAAATTTATTTCGTCCGCGAGATTATATCTCAAAAAAATCCCGACAGCCGACAATATTATAAAAACGATTATAAGCAAATCGATTATATTAAACTTTACTTTTTTTTCTTTTTCCCTGTTATTATCTTTCATAACCATAAAATTTATTATTCTCCTGAAATTCTGATTTTAAATTTTATTATCCGGCATTCGCCGCTTCGGACACTTCCTCAATAGATACACAGTTTCCATATCCGATAAAATACGGCGTTCTGAAATGCACCTGCACTCCGACCATTATATTTTTTCCGTTGACCATATATTTCACTTTTTCTTTTTTACATTCCGCTTTAACTGTTATGACAACCTTGGAATAATCGGGATAAGGCTTTTGATTTATTACCCCCGCTTCCAGGTCCATCGAGTTTACATAAGCGTCGGTTATTTTTACACTCTGCACTTCGCCTATATTGTAAAATCTAACGCTTTCCGTCATTGGCGTACCCTGAACAATTTTTTCAATGGCGGGTATATATTCGTTTTTAACCAACGCCATTTCAATCGAATATACTATCGTTACATTTTCCCCGCTCGACAATACGTCGTTTCCGAGAATAACATAAGCCAACACCGAAACAGCCGCGATTATAATAACAATAAGTATAAAATCTATAATATTAAACTTATACGCTTTTTTTTGAGCTGCCGCAAAATTTTTGTTATCCATTTTTGGCTTTCACTTCTTTCTTTTAAATTTAATTTCTTTATTTCTTTTAATTTATTTATTATAATTTAATCAAATTGTGTTTATATCGGTTTCTTTATCCGTGGTTTTGGTTTTCATACCGAATCTGCATACGGCGATTGTTATTGAAATCACCAGCCAGAACATTAAATAAACCCTGTAATTATACCAGACATAATCCGTAAATCCGTTGAGTAAAAATCCGATACCGGCACATAATCCCGCCGCTATATATAATTTGATACATTTTTCATTCGTCTTTTTTATCGCGGCGAAACAATATTGCATGAAGAAAAATATTATGCAAACCAAAACAATTAGTCCGAGCACGCCGAATTCAACGCTTACCTGAAGATATAAACTGTGACTGTGAGGTGCGCTCTCTATTCCCGCAAGGGAATATCCCGGATAAACCAGTTTAAACGGTTCTCGCCCTATACCAATCCCCTCGACTATATAATCTTTTATAAGATTCACCGAAGCCTGCCATATAGAAACCCTGTAAGAAGTGGACGAATCCGCGATGTTGCCTATATTCGTGAACCTCTGTATAATATTTTCGGGTAACACAAGCGGCGCGAACGGAACGAGAAATAAAACCCCGAGATACGCGACTATCGCTTTTTTGTTTATTATAATAAAAAGTACGGCGGAGGACAATAAAAATCCAAGCCATGAACCTCTCGACCATGTATAAACGAGGCACATTAACGCGCACACTATAAAAATCAATGAAGGCACGCGAGTTTTCGCGTTGTTCGCGATAAAAATCGAAACGATTATAAAAGGTATTATAAGTATCAGATATTCCGCGAGAACATTCGGGTTTTCAAGAGTTGAGACAACCCTGCCCGCAATATCCGAAAACATGTCCGAATCCTGCCATGTCTGGTCACCAACGCCGAAGAAATTCTGATATATCCCGTAAACCGCGACCAGAAAACTTGAAAATACGACAGCCGAAACAGAGCGTTTTATCATCTCTTTTAAACGTATGATATTTACCGCGGTAAAATATATCAGAGTGAAACAAAGATACATCAAAGCGGGTTTTATACTCCCCGTCTTTGAAACAGAAACCGCGCCGCTGAAAAATATCAGCGCGCCGAACATCAAAACAAACAAATCGAAAATTTCAAAAGTAAACGTTCTTTTTCCGCGTATTAATTTAAGAAAATAACACATGGAAATTAAAATACATGGTCCCGCGCCTGTAATAACGAGATTTCCCGGAGGTAAAAACGGTACCGCGAACATGAACAACAGAAATCCCGCTTCGGGATAACATAATATCGCGTAAAATATTCCTATCCCCGCAATTATAACACATACAGCCGCGACAGACCCGACAGGCGACGACATAAAATAAGTCAAAATCCCAAGTATCATGCCTACAAAAAAGCATATTATATTGGTTTTTCTCAAACTTCCGCTTGTATTTTTATGCGTATCGCGGCAGCATTGTTTTTCGGGAAACCCAAGAAATTTAAACAGGATTAAATTGCATATAAAACTGTTGTAAATCGCGTTATACAGCGAGTTTTTGCCGAATATTATAAGTAAAATCGACGCGACTGTCAAAACTATTCCCGCAATCAAATCCAGTAACATAATATCCGTTTTTTTCAGGATATAAATTTTGAGCAGATACATTAAAGCAGAATAAAATCCGAACGATAAAAAAAACGTCCCGATTGTGCTTAAACTCGCGGATAATATACCGTCCGCGAATTTTTTTATCCCGTTTATAACGGGGCTTGTCTCGCATTTTGTTATTATTGATTTTTTGAATTTCCCCGCCGGATTTTTTATTATACTCGGTTCATATCCCTGAAACAGTCTGTAAATCATAGATTTTTCGTAATATTTTTGGCAGGTTTCGTATCCCGTGAATAAAAAAGCAGCTATGCTCGCGCCTATTTTCCTGTAAAGCCAGTCGGCGACAAAAAACAAAAAACCGAGAATCCCGCTGTTTTTTATTATATTATTCTTTTTTCTTTTATTATCCCCTGTCAAATTCTAAATCACCCCTTTATTTTTATTTTTTATCTTTTTTAATCATTTTTATAAATATACCCGATTCGTCTGTCTTTAAAAGTAAATTCGCGGCTATATAAACAATCGCTCCGACGATTAATATAACAACAGCGACCAGAATATTTTTGTAAATCCCCGCAGTGTACGCGTCGTTTTTTATTATTATATCATATAATATTGTTATAATTATTAACAAAATCCCAGAGCTTAAAGCTATTTTTACAATATTCGCCAAGAATTTTTTATCGAATATATCTTTTATTTTCATTTTCAAAGCGACAATCAAAATCACCGCCGCCGCGCTTTGGCATAACAAAACCGACAGGGATATATAAACCGGTTCAAGTTTTAAAACCGATATAAAAAGCCAGCATAAACCCAAATTTACGGCAATCCCCGAAAGGGACGCAATCATCGGGAATTTCACGAGATTTTTTGAGTAAAACACCCTGTTTAAAATTTCGATAACCGAAAACATAAGCATCGCGGGCACGAGAGCCGCGAACAGTTCCGCCGCCATACGCGTTAAATCGGGTGTAAATTTCCCCCTCATATACAACACCGCGAAC
>JGI994J12354_10004777_pt1 | contig 12023 bp, 15 predicted proteins | sample IntmicLarv3ML3BL_FD_12354 | JGI IMG/M metagenome (IMG submission 12354) | reverse complement strand
GCCAGAGTCGCCAATTTCACTATCGGGCTTTTTCGGCCTTCCTGCTCCATCGCCACCCAAATTTCCCCCGCCGTTATAAGCGCTACCAAGCGCCGTTAAATTGTTCAACATGTCGCCAAACAATTCGCCTTCAACAAAAGCTTGCCCAATAACCTGTGTTGGACTATATCCTTGCGCAGCATAGAATTCGAATTTGTTAATTCCGGCGATAGCGGCATTCTCGCGTTCTCTTGAAATAAACTCTTGTTGGTTGTAGACACTTATGTTAAGAAGCTCGAAAACAAACGAATATTGAGGATAATCCCAACCATCCATTCGCATCTTTAGGTTAACATAATCAGAAATCTGGCGCAAGATTGGCCACATAGTAGATTCGTCATTCTTCAAGCTTTGCGCCGCTTCCGATGCAGAGGTTGCTTCGCCAAGAATAATATTTGCAGGTACGCCAGCTTCCGCCGCATACTGCCCAACCGCATCCTTAACAAGATTGCGGTCTTTTTGCATATTCTTATTCATCTCTATACCTTTTGCGATAAAGGGGCTCGGTAAAATACCTACATTTGGCGGCAAGATGTCTTGGATGCCAAGAACATACTGACTAATAACATCATCAGAAAGCAAGAGCGGATTTGCCCTATCAGAGCCTTTGGGGTCAATTGGGATTTCCAAGTGCACAAGCGACCATGCGTCGAGCTCGGCCTTTGCTTGTTCCAAATCCTTCATTTGCGCAATGCGCAAGATGTTGATGAGCAAAGCTGTAAATGGCGGGAAAATATATTGGAAGTGGTTGTTCCACTTAAATACAAACCCCTCGGACGGGCTAACTGGAGCAAATGCCTCGTCGCCAGTTTTACCCTTGTGTTTGCTTAGAAGCTTCTGTAACATCCTTGGTAGTTTGTTGATATCGGCTTGGCTAACGACGCGAGTATCAATATCAAACACCCAAACCCCATTGACTTCAGCGCGAATTGAACACCAGTTTGACGGTAAATAATAAACACACGGTTCTCCCGCTGTTTCTTCTGCCCACCAAGCGAAACATGCGTCTTCAAGTGCCATCTTAATGAGAATTGTTTGCAACTCTTGGCCAAGATTGAGCTCTTCAATTCTTGCACCATAACTAATGAAATTTTTTTGGAACTGATTTTTATTGACTTTTAGAAACGCCTGATTTTTGGCTACTGTTTTATAGTGATAGCGATATAATATCATATCAGTATAATGTGTAATCAGTGTACGGAAAAATCCAGAAATATTCCAGAAGTAGTTATTTACTTCGATAAGCTGAGTCCTATTTCTAACTGGGTCAGCCAGTAGCAACTCGAGCTGCTCAATCGTATAATTAGAGATGGTTTTTGCAAGAAGAATATTTTTTTTATCCTCTTTTTTAAACACGCTTCTGTCATACTGTTGTAATTTGTTAAAAAAGCCTGTATCTACACTACGCGAAACCCCCGCGACTGCGGATTGCTGTTTTCTTGGCCTACCGGGGCCACGTTTAGTTACCTCCGCCATGCGGCATTACCTCCTCTCCGCTCTGCAAGCGTTTTTCTCATATTGTGATGAGACGAGTATATATCTGGTCTTCTGCTTAACCCTATGATTGCAGAAAAGTCTGATTTTTCAACAGGTTTGTTTACTAAATCGCGACGACGTTTTTCAGCAAGAGCATATGCGGCTAAGGCACAAGAATAAGCCATATCGTCATGTAATGTATTACGCTTGCTCTTTTCTAGGTCATACGTTATTCCGCCATTCGGAGTGTCGTATTTGCACATGTATGATATTTCTGTTTTTGCCAGATTATTGAAAACCAGAGCGATTTTTTCTTCATCCGTCAATGTGTGAGGAATCAATTCTCCCGTTTTTGCATCTTCGAACAAAAGATATTCGCGATTGTCGTAATCCATGAAACTCATAACGCCAAGTCGCATCATTTTTTCAAGCGAATCAAAAATAATTTTGCGATATTTAATTGGCTCAATTAAGTGCATTCTGCCACGAACGGCATTGGGATACCTAACCTTTGCGGTTTCGTGTTGCGGATGCTCGCTGTCAACTAATCCTCTGTGCGTTTGCCCTTGGGCATCAGTCCAGTCAAGTAGCAGTTGGTCTGCGATTGAGCCAAGTCCGCCACCCCCTGCACCAGCGTCAATATAAATTTCAATATTATCCCACTCATTTTCATCCTCCCCATTATACTTCAACATTTGTTCGTGTATAATGGCAACTTGTTCCGGCATTGGAAGCGGGGTCTTTTTGCGGGAATCTTTATCGACTAAGGAAATGACATTAACAAGACGAAGTAACAAACCCTTCTCTTCGGTTTCATACAGTTCCCAGATTGTCATTGCTGAGTTATCGTGAGCTCTAGCCGAGTCAATGGTAAAAATGAACTTCCTCTTCCCCGTGTCGTTATAAAACAAGGGTAGGCGAACCTCTGAATTCTTAACCAGCAACTCCATTGGGACGAGTGCATTTGCGCCACTTCCGCGACGAAACTTGTTGAGAAGTTCGCGTTCAGCTAAGTCTGAATCCTCTTCAAAGGCTTTTGCGATATTTTCCTCTGTTAAATGCGCTGTAATTTTTTCGCCGTTGATAGTGGAGTAATTTAGAACATCGTATGCGTCTATATCACAAACAAAATAGTTACTATCACCCATAATCATACGTTTTGAGAATGTCTTATACTTATCATAGAAGGCCATTGAGCAGTCGCTGGCAGAGGACGTATATAACAACTGTAGGGGCATGTTTTGTGGCTCAATCCATTTTATTTTTGATGTTGATGTAGAGAAGTTGCTGTCAACGTTTGCAAAGTTCTCTACAACCGCCAAAGCCTCTGCCGAAAGCCATCCAACCTCATTGAACCAAACAGACCCGCGCTTACCGCGAACACCCTCTAAGTTACTAGACAGAGTAAGAAGCTCGGAGTTATTTATAAGTCTAAATGTGTGTCCATGTGGGCTGTGAGAAAATCCGCTGGGATTGTTTGCGCCACGCTCTAACTCCATCTGAAAAATATCGTTTAGATTTTTGAATGAGGGAAGTCGCTGGAGCGCGATATCTTCAATCTTCTTAAAAGACTCTACGGATTGAGGATGAGTATTTGATGAAACGTATATTTTATAGTCTGGGATAAGCATCATTTTAGCCATTAGAAAAATCGCCATTTGTGTATCTTTGCCAGCACCACGAGCCTCAAGTAAACACACGAAGGGTGTGTGCCACATATTTCCCATAACCCACGACTGATAATCAATCATTTGGATGTCAAACACCTGTGTGATAAATTGAATTGGGTTTTGCCTTCCCCAGTTTGTAATTTTTTCAAAACGAGAATACTCTTCCAGCTTTCTCTGACTAAGTTCTGCTTTTGTTTTGGGGATATAAAATTCCAATTTATCTTCCCCCTTTGCCATACGCTAACAATTCAGCTTGATTTTTGAAATTTCTATTTTCTTCCGCAAGGCTATCGCGTTCCGCTTCAAGCGATTGAATTAGGATACGTTGTTCCTTTACCATGTCGGAGTAATCGTTTGTGTCCAGCGTAAGTTGCTCAATAATGCTTTGGTTGCTTAGGTCGGCGATTTGTTTCATGGCGGCAGATGTTTTGACATCAAACAAGTTTACCTTTATTTGCTCATACCCATCTTTTGCCATGTCCTTCATCTTTTGCCCAAGCGTATCTTTCCCAACCTTAGAATTATCATTATAGTTAGATGCGATATTGTTGTCCTTCGCAATATTGGCAATGCTGTCCAACAATTGCTTCTTAGTAGATGTAAGTTTTTGAATTAGTTTCTCGTCCAGTTCTGGGTTGCGCAACATTTCGTTGATAATTCGGTCAATTTTCGTAACCTGTAATTGCGCCTGAATGAGTTGTAAAATACACTGAATCTTGTGGTTGTCGCGCCTAACGCTGTCGTTGTCGCAATAGCCAGCCAAAGTATTGAACAGTGTCTTTTTATCAAAATCGTCCAGACCAATATCTTCAAACGGATTGTATCCAACCACGGAAATTGCGAAATCTCGGTTCTGCCTGTCTTCTTTTGTCCAGCGGACGGTTCTTTCTTCTAGTTCAGGTTCTGATTCGTTTTTTGCCATTTCTTCAAGCTGGATTGTTACCTTGTCCATAATTGTGTTACAATAGTTGCGGTTGCGGTATTGTCCAAGTTGAAGTTGGCGCAAATATGTTCCAAGCAGCACCCCCGCACTACCTTCTCGCTCCTGTAGCTTTTCGTATACATCCGGATAGAATGGCGAATCAATAATATACATGCACATGTGCATTGCCAACGCACCAGACTTGTATTTTTCCGTTAATTGTTCCAGTCTTTCGGCCAAGCAATCTTTGCAAATTGGAACGCGACTGTCGCTGTGTACCCACAATGGTGAGTATTTATTCATATAGAACTCGGATTCTTTTGATTCGCGCCCACACACAACGCAAGTGTAGCATTTAGCAACTTTGGGTATGCGTGGTTTTGCACGAGGCTTCCTGTTGGATACAGGCATTATATCAACCCTTTCGGAAAATTTTCTGCTCCCAACAAGGGGAGCGTCTATAATGTTTACAATGTCCATAAGACGTGCTCCGTGCTGGAGTCGAACCAGCAATAACCCGTGGGAGCATAAAAATCTATAATGTCTATAATGATGGTCGAAATCGACCACTTTACCAGTGAACTTTTGACATGTGATGGTCACGAATTTTATCGTGAAGTGCTTCCTGCATTTCCATAATGTACCAAACATCGTAATCTACTGTCTTTAGTTTAACTATTTCCCTAGTAAGATACTTAATCTTTATTTCGTGGTGTTTGACCATCTTTTCAACAAAACATGCGAGGTCAACTTGTTTGTTTTCAATTAACTTATACCATATTTCTATAAAATACAAGTAGTCACGCTCCAGCATTTCCAACCATTCATCAAACGTATTTTTAACCGTATCCTTAACGAGTCTTCCATCAACATTCATGCGGTCAAGGTTGTATAGCTGATTGTGAATAAGCTCTTCTCGCTTATCTGGGTCATATTTGGGAACAATGAATCCTAAGTCATTCACAGAAAACCTGTGTAGCATTTTCTTCATACGGATTTCTTTCATCCATTTTAGTTCCATCAAACGTTTGTAGCCGCATAATCCAAGCATGTCAAATACATCACTTTTTTGAAAGTAAAAATGTTTTGCTGCACAGATACAATCGTCAATATCTGCCACAATTTCTTTTATCATCTTTTCCGACATCATAAATCGTAACCCTCCTTTTTTTTGCGTTGTAACATTTTAGATGTTATAATGTCAATAATGTGTTACAATTATAGGGTCATTTGTGTTTGGGGAGGGCTAGGAGGGTTCATGTGTCCGCAGCACGGGCGATGGCTCTTATAATAATCATATAAACAGAAATGTGGATTGTTTTCGTCGTACACAGCCAAGAATTGAAGTTTCTTGTAAGCGTTGCCAAAAGGCTGCACACAGTCCATACGAATGATGATGCCGTTGTGTCCAAAGAGAGGCGCGATACAATTGGTCGTTCCGTCTAAGCTGATATAAATTTGTCGCGTGTCGCCATAATCTAGGCAGCAACAAAACTCACCATAGAATTTTGCACATTGATTACATCCGCAATGAATCTTTTCAAAAAATAATTGGTCTGGGATGAGTACGGCAACCTCGCATCCGTTTAGAGTTAACGATTCGACGCTGAGAAAACGGATTGGGTAGAGACAGGAGCCAAGTGGGGCATCATTGTGGTGGTAGTCGAATGGGGTTCCGAGATAACCTCCGGCGCAATTCCTGTTGTACATCGTGGTAACACCAACCTTCCTTTATGCTAACAAAGTCGCTCATGGCGACATGTTGCCAAAATCAAGATGATGTCTATAATTTATTTTACTTTTTTCTCAACAAATTTTCCAGTGGGTCGTCCGAATATTGATTTCTTTTCAACCCACGCTGTTGTATTTTCACCAGTATAAGGGGCGAGCGTTACAACATCGTCTCCGTCCAAAAATCCTTCTCCATTTTGGGGAATGGTTTCTTTTGTTTTTGGCGATGAATTATAGCTCTCGGAAACAACCTTTTGTTCCGAATTTTGTTCCGAACCAGTTTGGAGCTTGGCTTCAAGCTCTTCGGTTTTGCGTATGAGCGCATTAAGGACACCGACTATCACCTCATCCGGTTGAGATAAGGGTTCCACTTTTTTGGCTTTTGCGACCAGCATTTCCTCAAGAAGTAAAACATACTTCGGGCATTTCTGCCTGTGGGGACAAACGCTGCATTCCGCAAAAGTACAAGGGGTTTGTGTGCGGTCTATAATTTTGGTTGCTGGCGAAAAATTAATTGCGTCAAATCCCAACATTTGTCCACCGCCTTTTTAAAGAGGGCGCACCATATTTCAGATGCGCCACAATAAGTTATTCTTCTATTTCATCTTCTATAACTTCTATTTCTTCTACAATTTCAACAACCATCGGTTGCTGTGCAGTCACCATTTGAAGCCATGCGGATTCGATTGCATCTGTAACTGCCGCCTGAGAGAAGGTCAGGTTTGCTTTTGCCAGCAGGTCAAGTATACGTTCCATTGCGGCGTTAAATTTGTTTACGCCGCCTGCTCCAACAAATTGGGCTTCAACTGCGAAAACTGCTTCTTTGGCAATTTTGCACAGGAAGTCATATGCGTTTTGCGGAATGACTGTCTTTAACCACGGTTTTAATTTATTACCAATTATCCAGACAAGGGCGAAGACGCCGAGGGATATGATGGAGGTTAAGATGTTAGATAAATCAAACATTGGAATATACCTTCTTTCAAAAAAATTGTAACGAATATTCGTTATAGTTTAGCCATTGCTTGTGTTTGTATTGTTGTTTTTGTTCAGTCCGACTTTGTTTGCGGCGGTTTGTATCGCATTTTTTACATTTTGTGTTGCGACATCCAAACGAGACTCTTCTGCGCTTAAAACTCTGTCTTTTGAGAGGACTCGCAGAATACCTAGAACCAATTCTCCCCCAAAGACGGTAGCGGTTAAGGTTGTCTCGTGCGACGTGTCGATGCCAAAACATCTTAATACCATCGCCGCCACAAACACGAGGGCGGTAAATGTAAGGCTGAAAGTTATTGCAAGTTGCATAAAGTCAATCTTTTTTTTGACAGGCAACTAAACCACCCCATTGAGCGCGTTCTTCAACGCGAGCGCAGTTTCTCTTGGTAAAATTAAGTTCACCAAATCACTAGACGGGGGGATGGGTGCTGGCACACTACCTTCTCTTTGAAGGAAGCTTGCCATCATATAACCTTGTCCAGTCTGCCACTCAATAAAAGAAAATTCGCCAAGTTCTTGGAGAACGCTGACCTGTGTACCAACATTCAGCCTCGTTACTAAGGCTCCACCAGAAGAAGGTGTTGCCCTAACGTTGACGGTTGAACCAGATTGCGCGGTTACTACCGCAGTATATAAAGAAGTCACGGGCGTACCACCTCCTTGATAGTCTATGTCTACCTTGTCTATAATTCCCCAATGCGTCCAATTGCCGATTTTCGTATCAATTTTGGCAACGTCTGGGGTGGCGTGAATAATTTGTAGCGGATTTACGGAAACAACACCGCCTATATGATAGAAGTTGCCATCTCCGTCGCTTTTGTACTTATCAGGCTCATTCCCATCAAAACGTCTTTTCAGAACAGCCATTCCAACTTTAAGGTCTGCGACTGATTTAATTTCCCCTTTTGATGTGAGTCTGGTACGCCATATGGTGTTCGACCCATGATATATAGAAAGACCATAAGAACTAAAACAACGACACCATGCGCCAGAGCAGTCAATTCCGCTTCTGTCGTTGGAACCGGGCGAAACGTAGGGCCAACCAACAATTTCCCTGAATGATTCCGCAACACCACTTGCGGGGATTTTACCGTTAATAAGTTTCGGCAACGGCATCGCCCTCCTTTCGGTCTAATGTACTAAATTTACAAAACAAACACTTCCATCCATAGTCGGTGTTTGTGCTTACCCAGCGACACAATTGTTTACAATTTGGACAAAGCATGGTGTCACCTCGCTAAAATATTCTCAATTAAAATCGCGATTGTATCTCGCGGTATTCCGAATTTTGTTGCCAGAAAGTCTGAGACTTTGGCGTTAATAAGGTCGTTCGCATTTTGAATTGCGTCGTTTAGGTCTATTGCGTCGTTTGGACAAGCTGCCTCCACAACAAGGTCGCATTGTTTGCCAAGTTCTGTGAGCCAAGTATGTTCGTTGGCTTTCAGTTGTGCTTCAACGAAAACTTTTGCGACAGGATTGGAGTTAGCCAGAGAGAGGACTTGGGTTTTGATGGATGTGTAGAGTTGACTCACATTTCTCTCAACCAATCCTGCTAGGACTGCTTTTGTGCTCATTGGCTACCCTCCTTGATTTTTTGAAGTTCTGCGAGGCGAGCTAGAACTACTGGGTCAGAAAGAAGTTGTTCTCTGGCGCGGTCTTTCTCAAGTTCGCTCTCATCGTATTCTGCCTTAAGCTGTTTCAGCGTTTGATACCAATTTTCTGCGGCAATTTGACCTTCATTTGTTTGAAGCACGGAAGGAATTACTTGCGCATATATGTACTGAGAAATTACATTCTCAAATTGTTTGTCTGCGTTTTGGAATCTACGGTCAGTAGAAATTTTCTCCCGCGTGTAGAGAGAACAGTTTTGAAGTAGGTTTACGCCATCCGTGTAGGCGTTGGATTGCGGTTTTTGTTGTTGCTGTTGTGCTTGTAGTTGCTCAACGGTGAGCCGTAGGTTGTTTTGGGGTTGTTGAAATTGTTGGGGTTGAGTTGCTGTAAGCAAGGGGTTCTGAAATAACCCATAGTATCCCATATCCATAAAAATACGCCCTCCTTTTAAAGTGAAGAACGTGAATAATGTGTATAATGTTGATAAGATTTAATTAACGTCCGCAGGGAGCACAGCCACCGTCCCAGCCCCAGTCATAGCCGAAGCGATGACGCTGTTCGTCGAGATAGCGAGGTTCATGCGAATCGAGTACGCGGGTGGGAGAGATATAATTATCGGCCAAATTGCGCGGAGATAAGAAAACATTTCCCTCGACGAATTTGCACGTCCGAGCACCAATCTCATAATCAACAATCCGCATGGTGTCCCTAAATCTTTGGTCTACCGCCGCGAAGCCCATATCGCGGATTGTATTTTGATAAGTGTTGGCCGTATTTGCGATTGCTATCTGACTTTGCAGGTCGCAGATTTTAGCATTGACATCGGCCAACTGAGAATTGGCCACGTTAATGGAATTGATTTGGGTTTGATAAAATAAATCTTTGTCTACCCCATTACCAATACCACCGCCACCAAACAGACCTCCGTTTGTGCCACCAAGAGCAAGCAATCCTGCAAGGCTTGTCCCAATAATCCCTGTCGTCAAAGCAGCATTCGCCTTTCCTGTCGTGGGAACCTGAACCTCGGAACCATCCATTGTTTTCATCAAATTCACTGCCATAAAAAACCTCCTAAAATATTATTCGTCTACAATATTCAAGAAGGTTTAAAAAGTATATAATTATAAGTAGCCCAAGGGAAGTCACCTCCTCTCAGAATTACTATCTCTCTGGAACAGTCCACGCGTATAGTGCATCGTAGACTTTCTTTGGGAATTGTGGGTATTTTTCTTTATACTCGTCTGCTACTTGTTTGACGTAGGCTTCTTTAGCTGTTTTGTAGGCAAGGAACGCTTCTTCGGGCGTGTCGAAAGTTCCGAGATTAACTGGCTTCTTATCAATAAGAACTTTTGCTCCGAACTGGCCGTTTTCTCTTTTACATACGCCAGTTGGTTCCGAGCTCTGCTTCGCATGCGTAACGTTAATCAGGTTGTTTAATCTGTCTGGAAGTAAACAACATGTTTCAGATGAATATAAGCGTCTTCCTTTTAAACTCAACAAGTCTTTGTCCAAGGCCAGCTCTTCCCCAATATAATAAGCGTTTTCATCATAAAACTTTAAAAAATTAACCAAGCATTTAAAATCTTCACTAACCTCGTTGCTTCTTTGGGCAATCTTGTGTTTTAATTCCAATTTAGAAAAACTACGTTTTATCATGCCTTTCCACATTGTGACGGCTTTTGTTCCCGCATATTTTTTATAAATTTCAGAACTGGTATCTCCATAATACCCTACGCCATGTAAGCTGCAATAGTAAGGATTGTTAATAGAGCCATCTTTAAACTTATTATAACGTCTGTTTTTGGCAACATAACCGTCCTCGAACTCTATGTCAATATCATGCACGTTTCTAAAGTTCACGATTTTCATCAACAGCCCAGAAGCATTTAAATTTGTTTCTCCCGTCCTATCTTGTATGCGCGGACTATCTGGATGGCAAATATATCCTTTTTTGAAACAGCTATAGAACATGTGTTCTCTTGTTTTCCCGTCTTCAAACATAACAGTTATATCGTAAACACCAAAATATTCAGTAATTGTCATTTTGTGTCCAGTATTGTTTGTGTTAGTTTCCCCAGTTCTATCCTTAATTTTTCCAGCCATATTTCCTCCTGCAAAAGATTTTACTGTGGGTAATCCGAATGTTGCAGCATTCAGAAAAGGAGCTACCTCTGTCCCCACATATTGGCTTACTTTTCGTTTCGTTGGAGCTCGCCCATTACCGGGTTGCGTACTATACGCTGAGCCACTTCACAAAACGAATTGTAATCTTAATGATACTGGTAGTTGTTCTTTGGGTGTTTACATGCCTTGCGACGCTTTTCTTTACAATCCTCGCAGTTGCAAACCTCGTCTTCGTCAAACTCTTCGTCTTCCACTTCGATTTCAAAAGACAATTGAACTTCTTTACAAATATCGCAGCCACAACAACAAGCGCATTCTTCATTTTCTTCAATCATGTCTTGTAGCAGTTCGTCTGTTATAGGTAAAAACCGGGTATAGATATGTAAGTCGTCACACATCTCACATGGCCCAACAATGTCAATGTACTCAATAACACCGTCTTCGTTCTTTACAACCAGAATTTCAACTTCCACATCTTCTTCAATATAAGAAGACTCAATATTTGTCAACATAATGTAAATCCACCTTTTAATTATTTCGAGCCCACAACTCGATTTTATTGGCCTCATGTTCCTGAATCGTCCATCGGTATGGGATGTGCTCCGAGCGAATATATATCGCCTCCGTTGTTATTTCATCTACAACACCATGTGTCCATTTTCCACTTCTAAAGAAAAGTACAAGGTCTCCGACAAAATAACCCATAACACCACCCCTTTTATAAAATTATACCGTTACATATAGTATATCCGTGAGATTCAGCTCACTATTATAAATGAATGATTGGTGCGCTTTTCGCGCATTATATCCTTGCTCCGTTGTCCACGCGGAATTTCCGCTCGTTGTAGGCAACCGCCTAATTGTCACATTGCCCGATTGCACAACGGATTCACTGTGTAAATGGGCAAGCATTGCGTCATAGTATTGCACACCCTCTTCGCTCGTTTCATCTAAAAACATGCGGGGGATTTCTGTTATTTTTGCATCGTGTGTAAACATAAACATCGTACTGCCGAACCTTACGTACTTCCTAGGTAAAGGCGATATGTCCGTTTTAACGTTTTCGTTTTCGCGGAAATAAACCGACAGCACTAAGTTGAGATGCCACGAAGACTCTTTATCGTGGTTGCTGGGCACAAATACAATTTGTACTGGCGCAACTTCCGTAAGCATCTGAATTCCTTCAACCAAAATATTTGACAGTTCCAAGAACGCCTCAAAGAAATGACCTTCATTGTCTTGCTGTGTTCCCTTAAAGGTTGTTCCGGCGATACCGTTTGCGTTCATCATATCGTTGCCGAGAACAAGTAAAATCTGCGTAATCTTCTTGTCTGTGACACGCTTTCGCGTCTGGTCAATAATTGTAAAGAAATTTTTCTTGGCCACTTCTTTATTGTAATCATTTCCCGCCACAAAACTCGTGGCAAGTAGATTATAGTGTAAGTCCGCAATTG
>JGI994J12354_10004776_pt1 | contig 12026 bp, 7 predicted proteins | sample IntmicLarv3ML3BL_FD_12354 | JGI IMG/M metagenome (IMG submission 12354) | reverse complement strand
GGCGGTGCGCAGCTCTCGCTGCACGCCGAGGTGCTCAGCTTCACCCGCCTGTGCAGTCGGGTGTTCGCCGAGGGCGGCGGTCTCGCCGCACCCACGCTCGACGAGGGCGGTCGCATGCTCCTGCTGCACCGCACGCTCGATGCCTGCGCAGGCGAGCTGCGCCTTCTGCGCCGCACCCGCCCCGCCTTTCTGGCGAGCCTCCTGCAAACGCTCGACGAGTGCAAGGCTTTTTGCATCAGCCCCGCTCAGCTCTATGCCGCCGCCGGCAGCCGCACCGACGAGACGGCGGACAAGCTGCGGGATTTGGGCTTCATCCTGGACGCCTACAACGCCTTGTTAGCCCAAACGGCTCTCGACCCCCGCGACCGCCTCACCCAGCTCGCCGAGCAGCTGTGCGAGCTCGACTGGTGCTGCGGCAAAGACATCGCCATCGACGGCTTCACTGACTTCACCGGGCAGGAGCGGGACATTATCGCCCAAATGCTCCGCCGGGCGAACAGCGTCACCGTCGCCCTCACCTGCGACCGGATGGAGCAGGAGGCCGACGGCCTCGACATCTTCGCCCCCGCCCGCCGCACGGCGCACCAACTCACGGCGCTGGCGCAGCGCCTCGGCGTACCCTGCGAGCTGCTCATCCGCACCGAGCCGCTCGCCCCCCTCAACCCTGCCCTCGCCTGCGTGGAACAGCACTTGTTCTCCACCGCCGAGCTCACGTTCAAGGGCGCACAGGCGGTCGCCTTCCACACGGCGCAGAGTGTCTACGGAGAGCTCGAATGGGCGGCGGCCACTATCCGCAAAATGGTGCAGGAGCAAGGCCTGCGCTACCGTGACTTCGCCGTCGTCGCCCGCAGCATGGAGCCTTACGGCAGTCTCGCCGAGGTGGTATTCGCCCGCTACGAAGTGCCCCTGTTCTTCGCCCGCAAAAGCCCCCTGCTGGAGCAACCCGTACTCATTTTGGTGCGTGCCGCACTGGATACCATCGCCTCAAACTACCACTACGAGCCCCTCTTCCGCTACCTCAAAACCGGCCTCACAGGTCTCGCCCAAGCCGACATCGACCGCCTGGAAAATTACGCCCTCACGTGGAAGCTGCGCGGCTCCAACTGGACGGCTCGCAAGCCGTGGAGCAAGCACCCGCAGGGCTTCCAAAGCCAGTGGGCAGAGAGCGACACCGCCCTGCTCACTGCGCTCGACGCCCTGCGCCGCCAAATCGTCGCCCCCTTGGAGCAGCTGCGCAAAAGCGCAGGCGGCACCATCGGCGCACAGGCCAAGGCCTTCTACGACTTCCTCACCGCCATCGCCCTGCCTCTCCGCCTCGCCGAACGGGCGAAAGCCCTCGCCGAGCAGGGCGCAGCCACGGCGGCAGAGGAGCTGCGGCAGGTCTGGGGTATGCTCTGTCAGGGTCTCGACCAATGCGTCGCCATCAGCGGCGAAGTCCCCGGCGATTTGGAGGACTTCTCCCGCCTATTTCTGCTGATTTTGGGGCAATACGAGCTGGGCACCATCCCCGTCTCCCTCGACCGCGTCACCATGCAGGAATACAGCCGCCTCGGCGCAAAACGCCCCCGCGTCCTCCTCCTGCTGGGCGCAGACGACGGCGCAATCCCGCAGGTCTCCCTGGCTGGCGGCATCCTCTCCGAGCAGGAGCGTGAGCTTCTCGGTCAAGCGGGCATCGAGCTCTCGCCGCCCACCGACCTGCGCCTCCTGCGCGAAATGACAATGGTCTACGAGTGCTGCACCGCCCCTACCGACCGCCTGCTGCTCTCCTTCGTCGAGCATGGCGAGCAGAGCGCACCCAGCTTCGTCTGGCACCGCCTGCGTGCGCTTTTCCCCGCCGCACCGACTACCCATGAGGAGCAGGAGAGCGACTTGCTGCGCCTTTGCGCCCCGCTCCCTGCGCTGGAAATTGCTGCCCGCCATCCGGCAGCGGAGCAGGCGCTCGCCGCCGTGCCCGAGTACGCCGACCGTCTGCTGCGCATGAAGCGCACCGCCGTCCTCCATCGCGGCAAGCTCACAGCGGAGACGGTGGGCCTGCTCTACGCCGACCGCCTGCCCATGTCGGCCAGCCGCCTCGACCGGCTACAAAGCTGTCACTTCTCCGACTACATGCGCTATACCCTTGCCGCCCGGGAGCGTATCCGTGCCGACTTCAACGCCCCCGTCTACGGCACCTTCGTCCACTTCGTGCTCGAATGGGTGCTCAAAGGCATGGGCGGCGGCCGAAGCGCTGCCCCCGACGCACTGGGTACGCTCATTGAGCAGGCGATGGACGCCTTTGCCCAAAACTCCTTCGGCGACCTCGCCGAGTACAGCGCCCGCCACCGCTACCTCTTCCTGCGCCAGCGCGAAACCGTGCGCACCGTGGCCGAGGACTTGGTGGAAGAGCTTCTGCGCTCCCGCTTCACGCCCCTCGGCCATGAGCTTGGCTTTGGAAAAAACCGCCAACTGCCCCCTCTTCTGGCGGGCGGCGGCGACAGCCTGCGCTTAGAGCTGGGCGGCTTTGTTGACCGCGTGGACGGCTATATGCAGGGCGAGGAACACTTCCTGCGTGTGCTGGATTACAAAACCGGCAGAAAAAAAATCGACTGGACGGCCATGCGCCACGGCATGGGCTTGCAAATGCTGCTCTACCTCTTCGCCCTGCAAGAGCGTGGCAGCGCCGCCCTCGGCGGCACCATCGCCCCGGCAGGCGTGCTTTACGTCCCCGCCCGCGACCCCGTCGTGGACGGCGATTACACCATAACAGAGGAAAAACGCTTCAAAGCCCGCTGGAGGGAAATCCGCCGCAGCGGCCTCGTGCTGGGCGACGAAGCCATCCTCGCCGCTATGGAAACCCCGCCCGACGGCGGGGAAGAGCGCTTCCTCCCCACCGACCGCATCAGTGCCGAGGATTTCGCCCGACTGAGAGGCCATGTCCACCATGTGCTCGACCGCACCGCCGCCGACATGACAGCGGGCGTCATCACCGCCGACCCTTACTACCGCAGCGAACGTGACACCGCCTGCACCTATTGCCCCTACCACAGCGCCTGTCACTTTGAAGAGGGCTGCGGCGATGACCGCCGCCGCTACCTGAAAACCGTTAAGACCGACGAATTCTGGTCTCAAATCACAAAGGAGGAGGACGCAGCAGATGGCACAATTTTCTCTCACTGACCAACAGCAGCAAGCGGTCAACAGCCGCAGCGGCAGCCTCCTCGTCTCCGCCGCCGCTGGTTCGGGCAAAACCCGCGTGCTGGTGGAACGCCTGCTCACCCTCGTGGAGCAGGAGCAGGCCGATATCACCCGCTTTCTTGTCATCACCTACACGAAGGCCGCCGCAGGTGAGCTGCGCAGCCGCATCGCCCGTGAAATCTCCGCCCGCCTGCGCACCGACCCGTCGAACAACTTCCTGCGCCGCCAGTCGGCGCTGCTCTACGCCGCCCAAATCTCCACCATCCACGCCTACTGCGCCCAGCTCCTGCGGGAAAACACCCACCGCCTCGACCTCGACCCCAACCTCCGCCAGCTCGAGGACGCAGACGCCGGCCGCATCCAGGCCGAGGTACTCGAGCTGCTGCTTGAGCAGCGCTACGCCGAGCCGGAGGCTTACCCCGGCTTCACCCAGCTCTCCGCCATGCTGGGCGGCAGCAGCTATGACGACAAGAAACTCACCGAAGTCACGCTGGACATTCACCGCCGCATCCAGAGCCACCCCGACCCAAAGGGCTGGCTGGCGGTTCAGAGCGCCCAATTCGCCGCCTCAGACTCCACGCGCGAGAGCGCATGGGCGCAAGTCCTCATGCAAAAAGCCCTCGCCAGAGTGCGGGAGGCCGCCGCCTTTGCCGCCCGTGCAGTAGACATTGCCGAGGAAAACAGCGTCCTGAACGAAAAGTGCGCCCCCCAGCTGCGGGAGGGGCTCGCCGCCCTCGAAGCCATCTGCGCCATGACCGCACCCGACTGGGACAGCCTGCGCACCGCCGTGGTGGACTTCGGCTACCCCCGCTTCAAAACCATCAAAAAGGACGAAGCCCCGCCCGAGCGGGAACAGATGGTTGCCCTGCGCGACCTCGTCAAAGACGAGATGAAAAAAACCGCCAAGCTCCTGCGCGACGATGCCGCCAGCGCAGCCGCCGCTATGGCGACCACCGCCCCGGCGATGGCGGCGCTCTACACGCTCGTGGCGGATTTCGCCGATGCCTTTTCCGCCGAAAAGCACCGCCAGGGCTGTGTCGATTTCGGCGATTTGGAGCACCTTGCGCTCCGTCTGCTCGTGCAGGACGGTGTCCCCACAGCTCTCGCCCTGCGGGAGCAAGCCCGCTTCGTCGAGGTCATGGTGGACGAGTACCAGGACACCAACGCCGTGCAAAACGCCATCTTCGCCGCTATCTCTGGTGACGGCGAGCGACTGTTCATGGTCGGCGACGTCAAGCAGTCCATCTACCGCTTCCGCCTCGCCGAACCGGAGATTTTCCTCGCCAAGAGCAAATGCTTCCCCGCTTACAGCGGCAGCGGTCAGACCGGCCCCCGCAAAGTGGTGCTGGGGCAGAACTTCCGCTCTCGTAGCGAGGTGCTCGACGCCGCCAACGAGGTTTTTCAAACCATCATGTCGCCCGCCTGCGGCGGCCTCGACTACGATGCCGAGGCCTGGCTCAACCAAGGCGCAACCCAGGAAAACCGCGACGACTGCGCCACCGAATTCGCCCTCATCGACACCCTCGCCGAGGAGGAGGACGACAACGAGGACGCCGACGCCGACCCGAAAACCTCCCCCTATCTCCTCGAGGCCCGCTACATCGCCGCCCGCATCGCCGCCCTCATGGAGGAGGGCATGCACTTCGGCGCAGGAGAGCGCCGCCGCCCCCTGCGCTACGGCGATGTGGCCATCCTGCGCCATTCGCTCTCCACCACCCTGCGCTACCTCACGCAGGCGCTCGACGAGCGCAGCATCCCGTGGTCAACCGACGGCGGCGAGGAATTTTTCGGCGCACCCGAGGTCGAAGTCGCCCTCTGCTTCCTGCAAATCGTGGACAACCCCCGACAGGACATCCCGCTCATCTCCGTCCTTCGTTCGCCGGTCTACGCCTTCTCGGCCGACCGCCTGGCGCAGCTGCGCATCGCCCACCCGCAGGGCGAGTTTTACGAGGCGGTGCAGGCCGCCGCCGCACGCAGCGAACCGGACTGCGCCGCCTTCCTCGCCGACCTGCAAGCCTTACGGCAGCAAGCGGCACAGCTGAGCGTCCACGCCTTTATCTGGGCGCTGTTCGACCAGACAAACCTGCTCGGCCTCTTCGGTGCCACCCAATCGGGACAGCTGCGCCAACGCCGCCTGCTCGCTCTCGCCGAGGCGGCGCAGAGCTTCGAGACCGCCGCCGGAAAAGGCCTCTTCGCCTTCCTCACCTACCTTGAAACCCTGCGGGAGCGGGGCGAAAAGCTCGGCCAGGCCGCCCGCCCCGGCGGCGACGGCGTGCAAATCAAAACCATCCACAAGTCGAAAGGCTTGGAGTTCCCCGTTGTCTTTCTTGCAGGCATGGGCGGGCAAATCAACCTCGCCGACACGAGAGAGCCCATGCTTTTCCACCCCAAGCTCGGCGCAGGCCCCCGCGGCTTCGACCCCGAACGCCGCCTGCGTTACCCCACACTCGCCCGTGATGCCGTCCAACAAGCCCTCAACAGCGAAACGAAAAGCGAGGCCATGCGTCTGCTCTACGTCGGCATGACCCGCGCCGAGTACAAGCTTATCATGACCTGCACAATGAAAGACGCAAAGCAAACCCTTGCAAAACTGGCCATGACCTGCGCCCTCCCACTCTCGCCGCAAACCGTGGAGAACCAACCTGCCACTGGCCGTTGGATTGCCCTCGCCGCCCTCATGCGCCCCGAGGGCGGGCAGCTGCGCAGCATGAGCGGCTGGGATGTGCCCGTGAACCGCACCCTCAGCGGCGCAGCGTGGCGTATCAACGTCATCTCCGGCACAGACTATGAGCAAGTGCCAAGGATGGCAGTGAACCCTTACATCCAAACAGAAGAAACCGCAGCGGTTACCGCTGATGAGCTCGCCGCCCGCTACCTCTGGAACTACCCCCACGCCGCCGGAGACATTCCCTCCAAACTCACCGCCACCAGCCTCAAAAACCGCTATCTCGACGCAGAGGTGCAGGCGGATGCGCCCAAAGCCGCCCTGCCGGATATGGACTTCGAGCCGCCCGCCTTCCTGCAAGGCGAACGCCCGCTCACCGCCGCCCAAAAGGGCAGCGCCCTCCATCTCGCCATGCAGTTCTTCGATTACAGCAAAACCGGACATATGACAGACATAGAATCGGAACTCGCGAGACTGAAGGAAATGGAAATCCTCACGCCGCAGCAAATCGCCGCCATCGACGGCGGGCGCATCCTGCGCCTCTTCGAGAGCCCCCTCGGCCGCCAGCTCCGCAAAAACCCTACCCTGCGCCGAGAATTCAAATTCTCCCTCCTCGTTCCCGCCGCCGACTACTATGACGGCGTGCCCGCAGGCGAACAGGTGCTGTTGCAAGGTGTGGTCGATGCCTTTTTCGAAACGGAAGACGGCCTCGTCGTCGTGGACTTCAAAACCGACCGTGTCACCCTCGACACTGCCGCCAAGCGCGCCGAGGAATACCGCCCGCAGCTCGAGGCGTACACCCGCGCCCTCTCCGAAATCACGGGCAAGCCGGTGGCACAGCGCCTGCTCTGGTTTTTCTCCATTAACCAGGCCTTTGCGCTGTAACTTCAGTCTGATTTCAGTCTCATGTGCTATCCTGTACGGAAAGGGGTGATGACCGTGCGCATTTTAGTGGTCGAGGACGAGCAGCGCCTTGCGGACGCACTGGCGCAGATTTTGCAAGCAGAAAACTACCATGTTGACGTGGCGCACACCGGCGCAGACGGTCTGTACTACGCCAAAAACAGCGAGTACGACTTAATCATCCTCGACGTCATGCTCCCCGTGCTGGACGGCTTCGCCGTCGTGCGCAGCCTCCGCACGGAAAAGCAGGCCACGCCCGTGCTGCTCCTCACAGCAAAGGGCGGCGTGCGCGACAAGGTGCAGGGGCTCGACAGCGGTGCCGACGACTATATGACCAAGCCCTTCTCTGCCGAGGAGCTCCTCGCCCGCGTGCGCGCCCTCACCCGACGACAGGGCGAGGTGATTTTGGACACCCTCGCCTACAGGGACTTGACCCTTGAGCTCGACAGCTACGCCCTGCTCTGCGGCGAACAAATCCTGCGCTTGAGCTTCAAGGAATTTGAGGTGCTGCGCCTGCTCATGAGCCGCCCCGGCATCGTCACCGCCAAGGAAACCCTGCTCATAAAAGTCTGGGGTGCCGAGTCAGAGGCGGAGGATAACAACGTGGAGGCCTACATCAGCTTCCTGCGCAAAAAGCTGAGCTTTTTGCAGTCAGATGTGCAAATTGAAACCATACGCAAGGTGGGGTATCGACTCAAATGATTCAAACGCTACGAAAAAAATTCATCCTCGTGAACATGCTTCTCGTGGCGGTGATCATCATCACCGTCTTTGCCGGCTTGACCATTTCCAACGTCACCCTCATCCAAAACCGCAACGCCGAACGCCTGCGCTCCCTGCTCAATGCGCCCGTCACTTCCGGCCGCACATGGCAGAGCTTCTACGTGGGCGACACCGCCAGCGTATTCCTCGTGGAGCTCTGGTATCGGCAAATTTACGTCACCGGCTTCGTCGATGCCGCCGTGCCCGCCGAGGCACTGATTGCGGCGGTGCTGGCGCACGGCGGCGAGGAGGGCATCCTTCCGACGCAGGATTTGCGCTTTGCGAGCAGACCCACCTTCGAGGGCATCCGCATCGCCTTCTCCGACTATGGGCAGGAGCGCAGCGAAATTCGCAGCACCATCGCCGCAGGCTGCGGCTTTGCCGCCCTCACGCTGCTGCTCTTCTTCGTCGTCAGCCGCTTTCTCTCCGCCTGGGCACTGCGCCCGGTGGAAAAAGCTTGGCAGCAGCAGCGCCGCTTCCTCTCCGACGCCTCCCACGAGCTCAAAACCCCCCTTGCCGTCGTCATGGCGAACACCAATATCCTGCTCACCAACCCCGATGAGCGCATCCAAACGCAGGAAAAATGGCTCAAAAGCACCGAATTCGAGGTAGAGCGCATGAAAGACCTCGTCGAGCAGATGCTCTTCCTCGCCCGCAGCGAGGAGGACGCCGACACGCCGACCGCCGAATCAGTCAACCTCTCTGCACTGCTCGAGGCTTCGGCTTTGAGCTTTGAGGCGCTGGCCTTCGAGGCGGGTGCAGCCATCGAAGCCTGCATTGTACCCGAGCTTTTCGTCCTCGGCAGCGGCGAAAAGTTCCGCCGTATGGCGGATATACTGCTCGACAACGCCGTGAAGTACGCCGCAGGCGATAAGCGGGTGCGCCTCACGCTCGAGACCAAAGACGGCTCCGCCGTCCTCGCCGTGCGCAACCCCGCCACACTGCAAGACCCCGCTCAAACCGACCAGTTTTTTGACCGCTTTTACCGCGCCGAGGAATCCCGCAGCACCAGCGGTTACGGCCTCGGTCTCTCCATCGCAAAAGCCATAGCCGAAACGTACAAAGGCAGCATTTCTGCGCACTACGCAACAGGAGAAATGACCTTCCAAGTCAACCTCCCCCTTTGACAACGTAGTCAAAATGGTGTACACTGACATGTATTACCAATATTTGCGAGGTGCTCCAATGAAACAAAAACTCCGCATCCCCGCCATCGTAATCGCCACCGTCCTGCTCCTCCTTTTGGCAGTCCACCTCTCCAAATCATGGGCGGCACCGAAACCGTGGCAGTGCTTGAGCTAACACACCTCGACAGTCGCACAGGCTTCGTCATCGAAGATGCCGATAAAATCGCAGAAATTCTCGCCCTCGTCGATGAGCTCGCATATTTCCGCATCAGCTTTAGCAACAATCTCTATACTTCCGGTCAAAACACCTACTCTATCCTCCCCTATGCGCCCGACGGCACGGAGCTGTTGCGCGACCTACTCGTCTCGCAGAACCCCCGCTTTAGCTACCTTTGGCCCTATGAGACAAACAACCGATACCGCATGAACAACACCGCTCCGCTTCTGGACTACTTCGATGAGCTTTTTTCTACGCAGGAACCGCTGAGCTACGCTCAACTAAACGAACGCCTAGATGAATTGTTCCAATAAAAAAGCGCCCCCTCCGTCTCACGGAAGGGGCGCTTTTCCTATTATATAAACCCTACTTCATCTGCTCGGCAATCTTCCCCTTCAAGAAGTCAATCACCTCGTCCAGCGGGCGCGTATCCTGCCAGGACTTATCCCGTGCCTTCAACTCAATCTCGTTTTTCTCCAGATTTTTCGGGCTGATCACCACCCGCAGCGGCACGCCCAGTAAGTCCGCATCCGAGAACATAAAGCCCGCCGACACCGACCGATCGTCGTAAATCACGGAAATCCCCGCCGCCTGCAAATCGGCGTAAAGCTTGTCAGCAGCGGCTTTCACGGTTTCATTGTCCGACCGCAGACAGCACAGCTGCACCTGCCACGGCGCCACGCTCATCGGCCACATCGGGCCGTAATCGTCGTGCATCGCCTCGACAAGCGACGCCACCAGTCGCCCCACACCGATGCCGTAGCAGCCCATAATCGGGTGTACGCTCGCGCCGTTTGCGTCGTCATAGGTCATGCCCATGCTCTCCGTGTACTTTGTGCCCAGCTGGAAAATATTGCCCACCTCGATGCCGCGTGACAGCGTAATCGACGGCTTGCCGCAGCAGGGGCAAATACCGCCCTCGCTGATTTTGGAGAAGTCGCCAAAGGCCACCTCGCCGCAGTCTCTCGCCGGCGAAAAGCCCATGCAGTGCGTGTCCTTCTCATTGCCGCCGCACACGAGGTCAGCCAAACCCTTTAGGCTGTGGTCATACAGCACAATCATGTCCTTCGCATCCAGCCCCACCGGCCCGATAAACCCGGCGCAGAGGGGATCCTCGTCCGTGAGCGTAGCGGGATAAATGGTGTCGCCGAGGTGGTTGCTCAGCTTCGTTTCGTTCACTTCCATGTCGCCTCTCGTGAACAGCACAATCAGCTTATCGTCGCTGTCCCGCCGATAAACCACCGCCTTGCAGAGCCTCTCAGCGGTCGTGCCGAAGAAGCCGCACAGCGCCTCAACCGTGCTCACGCCGGGCGTAGCAACCTGTTCCAGCGCAGCGGTTGCGGGCATTTCGACGTTGGTTACTGCATTCTCCGCCGCCTCAACATTGGCTCGGAAATCGCAGGCCGTGCAGATGGCGAGCGAATCTTCGCCGACGGGGGAGAGGAACATGAACTCGTGTGAGAGCTTGCCGCCCATCATGCCGTTGTCTGAGGCGACGGACACGACATTCGGCAGCCCGCAGCGCTCATAAATCCGCTCGTAAGCCTTGTGGCAGCGTGCGTAGTAGCCTTCTAAATCCTCCTGCGAGGTGTGGAAGGAGTAGGCGTCCTTCATCGTGAACTCCCGCACCCGAATCAGCCCGCCCCGCGGCCGCGCCTCGTCGCGAAACTTCGTCTGAATCTGGTAAATCATAAAGGGGTAGCGCTGATACGTGCTGCCGTACTCCCGCACGAGATGCACGGCGGCCTCCTCGTGCGTCATGCCCAACACCATCGGCGTGTCGTTGCGGTCGGTGAAGCGAATGAGCTCACTGCCCACGCCCTCAAAACGTCCGGACTCCTCCCACAGCGAGCCGGGCATCACGACGGGGAAGAGCACCTCCTGCCCGTCGATGGCGTCCATTTCTTCACGGATGATGCGCTCAATGTTCTGGCAAATCCGCTTGAGCAGCGCATACTGCGAATAGATGCCGCTGGCGACGCCCTTCATGTAGCCGCCGCGCACCATGAGCGCATGGCTGTCAATGTGGCACTCGCTGGGGGTTTCCTTGAACCGCTCGCCAACTAATTTTGATACTTTCATAGGGATGTAACCGTCCTTTCGACTGTCAGGCGGCATTGCCGCCCGCTGTATAATTCGTGTACTGTATTATATTGATTCGCCCGTCTCGATTATTATTGATTCGCCCGCCCCGACAGGGGAAGTTGTTTTTATCTTTCATTCTGAGCAATCTGCGCTTTTCCCTGCCTGTCATTCTGAGCACAGCGAAGAATCTTTTCTCCACACCCTTCTCGTATCTCCCGCAGGGGCGAGCTTCGTTCGCCCGCAGGCTTTCGCCCCGTCATTGCGGCCCACTCCGTCATTGCAGGCTCGCCCCGCAATCCCTGTCTCGTTTTATCTGCCATTCTGCGCACAGCGTCCCCTATATTTTCATTGCAAAAGTACGCAGTGCGCCCGGAATAGGGTTGCAAACACAAAGCCTGCATCGGATTATCTCTGAGCCTTACCGTAAGAGGATGAGCAGCATCTCAGTTTCCGCCTGCCAAACCCCCGCCGGAGCGATTCGACAAATCATGCTGTTTGAGGAAGGAGAGCTTATCCCAGTAGCCTCTTTGGAACACGATTTTTCCATTTTGAACATGAAAAAAACCGCAACCTCGCAGCCCAAGCGGGTCTTTCCACTCCATAATCGCCCATTCGCCATCCTCAAAAATATGTTCAACGATACAGGTCATGTCTGCTGCGGCAAATTCCTGTTCGAACATTTTTTTAATGGATTCTCTTCCGACAACGGGTTCATTTGCGACTTGATGATTGACCGCATCCTCGGCGTAAAGAACGGAAATTTTTTCAATGTCAGCGCTGTTAAATGCATCGACAAATTGCAGTAGTATTTCTCTCGGCGTCATTGCTGGTCTGCCCCCTTTTTGTCTGTGATGCCCTTTTTCATGTAAAAAAGCATATCGATAAACGATAAATTTTTATTGTTTATCGATAAATTTTTATCGTTTATCGATATGAAAAAATGGAAAAATCGCCGCTTCGGGCACAAAAAACGCCCCAAGCCGGATTGGCTTTAGGGCGAACAAGACGTCCGTGGTACCACCTAAATTCCGGTCGCAAAACCGGCACTCGAAACCCGATAACGGCGGGAGACCGTCAGGCTTGTTCGCCTGCC
>JGI994J12354_10004775_pt1 | contig 12028 bp, 7 predicted proteins | sample IntmicLarv3ML3BL_FD_12354 | JGI IMG/M metagenome (IMG submission 12354) | reverse complement strand
TTTTCACTTCTTAAAATGTTTATGTACCCATAAACATTTTAAGACAAGCCTGTCCTGCAAGCCCCGACGGGCGCAGCGGATAATCTTCGACAAACTTACCGACATTCGTTTTTGTGAAACGTTCATTCTCCGGAAGAAAATTATCACCGATAATCCTATTCGGCCACAAATTAACTACTTTTATTTCTAATTTGTTTTCTCCATCCTTTAAATATTTTGTAATATCTCCGGTAAACGGTGGTTGCCACCACACTCCGGCAGACTGTCCGTTTACATAAACCTCTGCTACATTGTACATTTCACCGAGATCCAGATACACTTGTTTGTCTTTATAACTTTCCTGTTTTATTTCGAATGTATTGCTGTAAGCCGCAGTGCCCGAATAGTAACGTATTCCGATGTCTTTATGCATATTCCACAAAACAAGCTTTTCAAATACCACATTCTCAGGACCTCCCCATTTCGGGTCGAAAGAGACCGTCCAAGGTTTATTTATTTGTACTTCAGATATTTTATCAATGGAAATCTCATTCGTTTCACCTGTTGAAGATGTAAGTTTATAATCACCGGGCTGAACAAAGAGCAGTTTTCCGTCAGTTTTCCAAATGAAGGGCGCGCATGAGAATGTATCTGCCGACAGTTCGGGAAACAGACTTTTACCGTTCATGGATATCTGTACATAATGCTCTCCGGCATCCTTTCTGAAAACAACGAACATGGAGCCGAACGGCTCTAAAAACATCGGCATTGAAGTAATCCCTTCGCCTGATGAATACACGCTGTTATCTGCCGTCTCACCGGTTATGGGGTTCCACAGTTCGGGAGTTTTCGAATTGACGCGAAAAGTTGCGTTTATATATTCAGGACGCTCGTTACGATTCACAACATAATAGATATCAGCCTCATCCGTCTCCCTGTGGATATAATCAATCAACGCATCCGGCTTATTGCTTTTATAAGAAAAATCAGGCTTTACTCCTTTATCAAGAAGAACTTCCCTCACCGGAATACCGGTATAAATAAAACCTTTTCCGTAAGAATTTTTCCCTTTCTTACTCCACATCGCATCAGATATTTTCTTTACTTTCGCTATGGCGTTTTTATCACCGCGCAACCCAACCGATGTTTCAGGTTTCGGACCTATAATCGTAGCTCCGTCTTTTACTAACTTTTCTAATTTTGCTATCACTTCGGGAGTCATTCCCGTGCGTTCCGGCAATACAAGTACTTCGTAGCTCATTCCGTCCGGAAGGTATATCTTTCCATCACGGGCAGTCATGCGCTCCAATATCACTTCCGTATTGCAAACATCATAGTCGTATCCCTCACCAAGTCCATCAGGTATATGCTTCAAAGGCACTTGATTTGGTACATTATCACCGTAATAAAAACAGACATCGCCTACAAACAAACCTTGCGACAACATAAACGAGATACGACTGTTCCATGTCAGGAACGCAGGCGCCTGTTTCCACCACGTCACATTAGGATTAAAATGTGTTCCCGCGAAATATTCGTTTCCGGGCTTGCCCGCTTCTTCGGGGGAATGCGTAAATGTGTGAATAACAAGTCGGTTAAGTCCCTCGCAATAAACCCTGTCAAGTGTAGGCTTCATATAAGCAAAATCCTCCTCCCAATGTGGGCCAATGCTTGTGGGACCTTCTGCTTGTACAAATCTCTTGCCGTATATATGTGCCGTCGATGCCGGTTGTTTTACATAAAAACGATTTTCGGGAGTAATCCTGTGAGTTTTGGCACGTATCCAGAACTCACCCATAGGAATAGCATTAAGTCCGACATTTTTCAACGCATCTATTGGCGCCGGATGAGGCCCTCCGCTCTCGGAATGTATCCCAAAACCATCGGCAAATGCCCTTTCGCTGAAATGTTTGTAATGATTCTCCCATATAAGGTCGGCAATAGTACGCCTGAAATCATATAAGAACCTGTTTGATACATCGCGGCTTTCAATGACACGCCCTGTCAGAATCGGCAAGTAAGGTATCAAATTATACCCGTTTGCCTTCTTAAAAAGTTTTTCAAACTGATGTGTCCAGTTTGCTGCGCCAAGCTCCCAACTGTCATCGTGCAGATATTTAAGGCTTTTCGAACCTGTTTTTTTCAACTCGACAAGAAGCTTGCTTACAGTATTGTCATATTGCAGATCCATTGCCGCTTTGCTCATATAATCGATCGCAAGTCCGCCGCCTCCGGGACTGTGTGTCGACACTTCTATACCTGTTCCCGTATAGCCGAAGCGCATTATTACATACTTTCCTTCCGGCACATTCCAATTAATATTTCCATCAGCATCTACCTTATCGGTAATATCAATTACATCTTTAAAAAACGCATTACAGTCGCCTTCGGGCGAAGGCTCTTCCTTCATAAAAACGTTCCAGTCTATTCCAAGTCCTGTCTTCGTTCTCGGTATACTTATAGAATGAACAGCCTTAATATTCATATTTTCAAGCGGTTTGACCGATTCACTGTTTGGCGTTTCTCTCATGGCTAAAACAACTATCGGCTCATAATAAACGCCTCCGTTGCGCTCGTCTTTCAAGAGACCTTCAGGCATATGCAATTTTTCAGAAAACTGTTTCGGTCCTTGTACGGCTATCTCGCTCCACACCATCTTTTTGGAAGCCTCATCGGGCGTTACCCACGGTCCGCCGTCGTTCCAGCCGCTACCTATATTAAGGCTTATTTCCATATCAAGACTATCTGCAACAGTGCATGTGTAAACAAACATTTCTTTCCATTCGTCGCTCATAAACACCGGACCGGGTTCTGTCATTGTCATTCCGTTATACGATGACGAGCCGGCATCGAAAATGATTGCGCCTTTTATGCCGGCCTTTTTCATTTCCGTCAAGTCATATAAAATGCCTTTTTTTGATATATTCCCTTCCAACCACCACCAATAAACACGTGGTTTCGCATAGTCAGGCGGAGACAGAAAATCCGCTTTCAAGTCGGAAGATGGAGTGAAATCCGGCTCTATTCCGGCAGTTTTATTATCAGGCTGCGTACAACCAAACAATAAAATTATTAAGGATAATAACAATGTGTTTTTCATAATACGCTTAATTAAATTGAAAGTTGAAAATTGAAAATTGAAAATGATAAATCCTTATTATTTCATAACTTCTTGGCGTAAACTGTTTTTTTCTACGCTTCGCCAAAAGACCTTCGGTTCATGTTCGTTTCATTATATGCTTGATATCTTACTTTTCAAAACGAGTATCGAAAAAAACACCGTTTAAACAAGTATTGAGGCAAGCTAACCTACCTCTCCGCTCGATTAAACGGCGTTTTCATTTTTCACTTTTCACTTTTCAACTACCATCCCGGGTTCTGCTCCAACACAACATCCTTATTTGTATCGATAACCACCTGAGGTATAGGCCACAAGTTAAAGTTACGAGTAAGAGTTGCGCGCGGGTCATCCCAGTACGAATATTTCTTTATACGATCAGTAGCAACAGTGCCTCCCATACGAAGTAATGTGTTCCAGCGACGTTCCTCGTAAACAAGTTCTCTTGCGCGTTCGTCAAGGATAAGGTCTACATTCACATCCGAAGCCTGAACCATATATCCGCATTTCGCACGAGCGCGTAATAAGTTGATATCATTTGCAGCGCCACCATTATCACCTGAACGCATTTTTGCTTCAGCGCGTAAAAGTATTGTCTCCGGCAAACGGATAAGGTATTCATCTCTGAAAAGATTACTGCGGTTCTGTCCGTCAGCAAGTCCTGTATATTTATCCGTATATATCTTACATGATACAGGGAAACATTGTGTTACAGCAGCATCGATTGCATCCTGGCTCTGTCCTTCTTTATAAATAACACTCCATGGAACAGGCTTTCCGAAATATTCCGAATTATCTACGTTTCCAAGGAACAATCTTCTGAAAACAGCGTCTGAATTACGAATATCATCGCCCCATTTTTCTTCATAAATTATATCGCGGGTGTACATTGTCGGCATAACCTGCACAATACCACGACCACCCACATCTTCCAACGTACCGTTAAGATGAGCAGATAACGGGTCACGGAATACAGGCCCGTAAACACGTGAATACTGTAGTCTCGACTTTCCGTCTTCAAGTTTATACGCCTCATAATCATACTGTGCAACCCAGATAGCCTCCTTATTTCCCTGCTGATAATCCTGATTACCTTCTTGGAAAAGGTCCCAGTAAACATTACCTTCAATAACATGTCCTGCCGCCGAATATAAACGTTCAGGTACTTGATTCGCCTCACTATTTGCATAATAAAAGTCAGGGTTTTCATCCTTGCGTGTACCAAAGCGTTCCGTCATCAATGAATAAACAGAACCGTCGATAAGATCATTTCCATAAGTAATAGCTCTGTCAAAAGCTGTTTTTGCTTCTCCCGATTTACCTTCAGCTTCCAATGCAATACCTTTATCAATATAAAGATTACATAAATTATGCTGTGCCGCACCTTTCACCAAACGTCCTGCTGAAGTGCTTGTTTCCGGCAAGTCATTAATTATAGCTTCCAGTTCATCAATAGCAAACTGATATGTCTCCACACGGCTTGATCTGGCGAAGTCATAACGCGGAGAAGTAGATATTTCAGTAACAATGGGCACACCACCATACAACTCTCCTAAGTTTCTATAACAAAAAGCGCGGAAAAAGCGTGCTTGAGCCACTTTATAAGCTTTGTCGGCATCCGATGCCCATGCTATTTGAGGTAAATCAGCAGCATACAATGCCAAATTGGCTTTGCCTATCAACTGATACCAATTAAGATAATTAACCCTAAAAACATCCTGACTTGTAGTTATTATACCATAGTCATTAAAACGCTGTCCACGTCTGATTGTTGCAACATCATACATATCCGTCCCGTTTCCGCCGCAAAATGCATAATAAGGATTATTTTCCTCGTCAAAGCCAAACATATTCCGTATTTGAGAGTAGCAACCGATAAGAACTTGATCTACCTGCTCCGATGTAGAAAATGCATTATCAACAGTATAAAAAGTTTCCGGTTTTTCCGTCAGGAAATCAGTATCGTTGCAACTTGTAAATATAAGCAGCGACAGTAGTAGCAAAAAGCTTTTATTTATTTTTATATTTTCCATAATTACTATTTTTCAATGGTTAAAAACTAATATTTGCACCAAACGAGAATGAAGAAATCACAGGGTAAGTATTCTCCCTGACAATCGACCCTACTTCAGGATCATCGCCTTCCCAGTTAGTAATAGTGAAGAGGTTCTTTGCTGTGAAGAACACTTTTAGATTATTGATATTCAAATCCTTCACCCACTTTTCTCTGAATGTATACGACAATGTCACATCCTGCAAACGAACAAATCCTCTGTTCTGCAAACCTTGAAAGCGTCCGCCGTCACCGGTAAATACTGCAGAAGGATATGTATTGCTTCTATTTTCCGGTGTCCACCAAGGTATATAGATACTGTTTGAATTAAATAACCCTGAGCCATTAGTCATATAAGCTTCCTTGTTTGATTTGAGGTAATATCCGTTGCCACCGAATGTACCGGTAAGCATCACATACAAGTCAAAATTCTTATAAGTAACAGTGTTACTCATATTCAATTTGAAATTAGGCGCTGCATAACCTAAAATATCACGGTCATCGGCATCAATCACTCCATCTCCATTTATATCCTTATATTTGGGTACTCCCGCACTAACTTTATTTTTATCCATATAATCAGCATCTGTCTCCTGAACGATACCATCCTGAACATATCCGTAGATGGCGCCCAATGGTTTTCCGATAAATCGGCTGTTTGAAATATCATCATCTTCTTTTCCGTCACCGTCAAGGTCTTCACCATACAAATGAGCAAGTTTATTGCGGTTTATCCAGTATGTGAGACTTGTCATCCATCTCAGATCCGACGTTTCAACATTTACTGTTCTAAGAGTTATTTCAATACCTCTGTTATCTATCTGTCCCATTGACGATTTTATTTTTTCAAATCCGGTCATCACAGGGATATTACGTTCGAATATCTGATCTGTAGTTTTTGAGAAATATGCATCTACATCAACAAATAGCCTGTTATTAAGCAGTGCCGACTCGAAACCGAAGTTCCATGACTCGGTTGTTTCCCATCCCAGATCGGCATTACCCAATGCACCGGGAGTCATTCCGTACAAAATATTACCGTTATTTCCGAATTGATAACGTGCGTTCGCTGCTGCTCCATTATTTATTGTTGACAAGGTTCCATAAGGGCTGAGGCTCTGGTTACCGTTCCTACCCCACGAAGCTTTAATTTTAAGATCGTCCAATATAGTAACATTATCCATAAATTTCTCTTCGGTTATTCTCCACGCGCCGCCAAATGCAAAGAAATCACCCCACTTTTGGTTTGCTCCGAAAATTGAAGCTCCGTCGCGTCGCATCGAACCGGTGAAGAAATATCTATTACTAAAGGAATAGGACGCTCTACCAAGATAACCGATATTAGCACGCCTGTCTGCTTCAACCGTAACTTTCTGAACTGTTGCTTTGTGAAGTCCGTTTCTTCCAAGGGTTGTATTGCCATTGGCAGAAAAATCACTTCCTGTTGAGTTTACACGCTTATAATCTCTGCGGTCGCGGGTTGCTACTGCTGTTAAATCTATTGAGTGTTTACCGAATGTTTTTGTATAGGCCAAAATATTGTCTACCACCCAACTGGTCGTCGTTCTGTCGTCAATATTACCATTGGAGTTAGTCAACAGGTTCTGGTACGCTGCAGGCGAATAGCGTGTCGCATCATCATACGCCCCTTCTCTTACATAATTAGTTTCATAATAGAAATCACCCCTGTCTTCTTTCATCATATTACCGGCATAGTTAAAACGGTAACTCAAACCCGGTAACCATGGTAACTTTACAATAGCATAAGTATTCATACGGAAGTTATCACGTTTATCCACATTGTCACGTGTACCGTCTGAAACGCCCCATAACGGGTTTGTGCCCGATTGCGTATATGGATATCTTTCCAACAGTTTATTAGCTTCATCCCTGTACATAACACCATAAGGAGACATATTGTATGCTTGTCCGATATTAGCGCCTGCTCCCGAATAATCGGACTTTGTATATGCAGCATCAAAACCTATCTGCAACCAGCTTGTTATGTCCGTATTTATCTTTGCCAATATAGACATACGACTATAATCATCACCCATGACAACACCCTCATTATCAGAAAATGATGTCGAAAGGTAATAGTTCATTTTTTCTCCTGCTCCTGAAACCGACAATTGATAATCCTGTACCCATCCGGTTCGTGTCGATTCATCAAGCCAGTTTGTCTCTCTTCCCGCATCTCTGTTTGCTGCCTCCTGAGGCTTCAACCAAGAAAGATCTGTACTGTTATTACGAGCCATTACAGACTCTAACCACTGATCGCCTTTCATAAAATTCGGGCGATTGTTCCATGTCTGCATACTTCCTGTAGCATTAAGTGAAATTACAGGTTTGCCCGTTTTTCCCTTTTTTGTAGTAATAATAATAACACCATTTGCCGAGCGCGATCCGTAAGCGGCAGCCGAAGTCGCGTCTTTAAGTATATCAAACGACGCAATATCATTAGGATTAATACTGTTGATGCTTCCCAAGAAAACAACCCCGTCCACAACTATAAGCGGGTCTTTTGCTCCTGACTGGGTAGATAATGATTTTTCACCGCGAATCTGCATGCTCGGTTGTCCTCCGGCTGAATTTGTAGCTCCGATATCCAATCCGGCAACATTTCCTTTAATTGTTTCCAGTGCGTTAAGATTCGACGCCAACGCCACAGGTGAATCTTCAAGTTTTACAGAAGAAACAGAACCCGTAAAATCTTTTCTTTTTGCAGTACCGTAACCAATAACGATCACCTCATCCAATGCTTGTGTATCTTCGATTAACGTTATTGCCATATTACTTTGATTTCCAACTGCCACCTCCAAAGTTATATACCCAATATAAGAAATTCTCAGCGTTGCATCGTTACCGACACTAATAGAAAATTTTCCGTCTATATCAGTAATTACCCCGTTAGTAGTACCTTTTTCAACAATATTCGCTCCGATAATCGTCTCTCCGAAGTTATCGACAACAGTACCGGTAATCGTTCGTTTTTGTTGAGCAACGACAGTAACATTCTCGGTTACAGCCTTTTTCGAAAGGATGATATTCACGCCTTCCATGGCGTAAGATAAATCCGTATCATTGAAAATGTTATCCAGAACATCCTTTACGGGTTTGTTTTTTGCTCGTACCGAGACATTTTGGTTCAGATTAATATCTCTGTTTGAAACAAAAAGATAATCTGTCTGGTTTTCAATCTCTTCCAATACATCCTTGAGCATAGCGCCTTGCTTGTTCAAGTTAACTCGGGCATTCTGCGAGTTTACATTATTTGCAAACGCAAAACCGGAAAATACCATTAGTAGAAATAATGTTAATCTCATAATTCTAAAAATATGTTTGGATTGTTTGTTTTTAAGCAATACAATCCCTGATAAAAAGTTTTTTTTCATACCTTTGTATTTGATTTGTAATTAATAAGTATATTTTTCACATGTACTTGTTGGAATCGGTGAATGTTGACGCATTTGCCGATTCGTTTTTCTGAAATGTTATTACGTCATAGGCATTTTGTTTTTAATGGTTAATGATATTTTTTTAAGATAAAATATAACAGTATCAATCTATATAAATTACATTCGAATTTTCTTCCCGTTTATAGGTGAAACGATAATCATTCTGCAAAACTCTTAAGGCGTGATCTACCCCGTCCACTACGCGGAATTTACCCTGATAGCCTAACCTTTTAACATTTTCTGTACGGATAATTATTTTCAGATCGAAATACTTTTCAAACAAAGTCATTATCTCCTCAAATGATTTATCTTCAATAACAAGTATTCCGTCTTTCCACCTGTACAAATTGTTATTAGTAACGGAAATGACGAGTTCATCTCCTATAAGTGTCGCTGTTTCTCCCGCAGCCAGAAAAACGGTATCACTATTCGCATGAGGTTTAAACAACTTCACTTTACCCGTAAACAGCGCAGTTTCAAAAACAGGACTATTATCGTAAGCTTCAATGTTAAAACTCGTACCCAGTACTTGCAAGCTATATTTACTCGTGTTTATGATAAAAGGTTTTCCTGTATCCTGCGCTATGTCAAAAAAACCTTCCCCGTCTAATTCTACAACTCGATCGTCACGGAAAAACCCGGGATATTTAAGCCTTGAATTTGAATTCAACCAAACGGTTGAACCTTCCGACAGAATCATTTCTGTACGACTGCCAGGCGGAACATATATATTTTGCATTGACTTGTTCAATTCATTAATCCGGTAATTACTATAAAAATAGCTGCTTGAAATCAACAACAGTATTACTGACGCCGCTTTCAATGCATTAAACAACATTCGCCTTTCCGTACTTGTATTCTTGTGTTTATCCTTCTTTGTAAAAACTTCCTCTTCATCGACAACAACAGACGCATCGAAGCGAATCCGCTCGCGGATAAACTGCTTTCGGTTAGCCTCATCACTCTCCAACCAACAACGAATCAAATCTTTTTCACTTTCCGATGATTCGCCGGTAAAATAGCGTAATAGTATGTTTTTGTCTATTTTCATAAATATGTCTTTCAGGTCGCTATAAATACAGAGCAACCGAGAAACAAAAAATCCCAAGTTTTATGAAATATTTTTCAGAAGAAATAATAACACCAAAGGCAGGTAATCTTTTAAATCCCTGTATAAATGATCGTTAGCCTTGTTTATATGATAATCTATTTTTTGCAACGACACCCCCAATTCGGCAGCGATCTCTTTTCTTGATTTATATTCAAAGCGATTTTTTCTGAAAATGTCCTGTGTTTGTTTAGGTAGTTTCGTTAACGACTTTGAGACAATATCCATGATATCTTTCGTGAATATCTCCGAATAGTTTTCTTCCTCCAATGTCATGATGCGGGCATTTATCTCCCACTCATACAAATCCTTATACTTCTTGCTGAATTCGACTTCCACCTGCATATGCTTCAGGTGATTCAGGCACTTATTTTTAACCATCAACAGCATATAACCTAAAACATCTGTTTCCGCAGGCAACCGTTTTTTATTCTCCCAATAATATAAAATTGCATCGTGCGTAATATCCATAGCCACATCCGCATCATTGACATAATAATATGCATAGCGATAAAACCGCTTATAGTACGAACTATAAAACGAACCGAAATCCTTCTTAGAATCAATATCCGGCGGAGTTATTATGGCTGACTCTTTTTTCAAATTACTTACTTTGTTTATTACCAACATGCCTTAGGTACAAAAGACTTTGCCCGGCAAAAATATTTTACCGGGTAATTGTCTAAAAACGAGAAAATGTATTATTAAAAAAATGAAATATATTATATATATTCGCGCGTAATTTAGATAGCCTGCGTCTCTCTCTCTCTCTCTCTCTCTCTCTAACAAATCTTTGCAATTAACCAACACATAAGTGTTAATTAACTCGAAACGAAACAAATATTTTTTTGCAATATTATTCATAATATCTTTCTAATAATATACTGCAAATATAACATCAACTTTTGATTTAACTAAATATGTATCGAATATTTTTCCCAAAACAAACAGAAGGTCTATTGTTTTTGACAAAAACTATAATTCAATAGAAAAGATATATCTGTAATATCTCCGCAATTTATGATCGTTTTCCTTCTGATAAGGCAGTAAATTCATCCCAATGTTTATTAAGGAATGATTGGGTTGGTACGCCTGTGAATGCTACGATACGGTAAGCGACGCGAAGAACATCATTCTTAGGCATTATAAACTTCTCATCGTTGGCAAACGCGTTGAAAGGCATAGGTGAAAAGTTACCATAGTCGCGTGTGAACCACATATTACGGTCGAACGGCGAACGTTTATAGGGGGGCGACATGATTGCTATACCTTCGACTAATCCGTCTTCACGACCGAAACGTTTGCCGTAAGAAGTCATCCATTTGGCGGGTTTGTCATGCGTATTTTCCATTTTTTGCTGTCCTTCGCTGTTAAGAAGTACTCCGCCGCAATCGACGGAAAGATCCTGCTCGGTACGCACACCGAAAAAACCATGATTCGTCTTATCGACGACAACATCGGTTAAGGCAGTCATCTCAATATAACTATCGAGCGTATACGTTTCGTCATTAATAATATTTATAACAAAGCGACGTTTGTCGGCAATAACCGGCTCTTTCTGAAAAGGTGTCCATAAACACTCATTTAATATTTCAGCAGATGTTTCGGTACATTCGCCTAATTCGAGTTTTTTTGATATTATACGATCCTTGTCCGGATTGTTCTGCCAATAGTTCGCACCGTTGACTTTGTCGAGACCGAAGAACACACTTCTATGATGCGGCCAAGGATGTGCAGTTTCCGTTGTCAAAGACAAACCTGATTTGAGCGCCCTAAGCGGAAAAAAATAAGGGTATTTCTGCATGGCTTCAGCCCTGTAACAAGTCAGAATCATATTATTCCAACGAATCCATATCGCTGAATTTTCTGAATCATAAATATAGGCCGTCAAATGGGTATCAGCAGGATCACCTGTTCGTGGTATTACATTGTCTGCTAAAAGTTGCTGATTGCCAAGCCCTATCGCTCCGGCAGTTAACAATGAAGTTTTTAAAAAATTGCGTCGTTTCATGATTAATTCTTTATTAAGGGATTTCTAAAAAACATAGTTGTAGATTTTCATAAAGTGTCGAAGTCCGTATAACACTAAAAAAAACCACGATAAAGTTACTAAAAAAAAATTAAATGAACAGTGTTTTATAAAAAATTGTTCAAACATTCCATAAAACTATCACTCAAAACTATTAATCCTGGTATTGAGAAGTTTTACTCTTTCATTCCAAAAACTCTTCATTTCCATTATTACAGATTGATAATTATTTTGTCCACGTATAACCCAAACAAGAAAGTCTTGTTTTTGCGATTTCTCTAAT
>JGI994J12354_10004774_pt1 | contig 12030 bp, 9 predicted proteins | sample IntmicLarv3ML3BL_FD_12354 | JGI IMG/M metagenome (IMG submission 12354) | reverse complement strand
AATCGAATGATTTCGATGATGAAATTTACATTCAAAACCAGAATCATGTTCGGGTTTTGCTTGCACTTTTCCTCACGGCTGTGCACTCCTCATAAAGAGGATACCTATATATAAAGGTTTTGAGATGCAACTCATTCTCTTTAAATAGTCGTCCAATTCACAGCCGTTTTTCGCAAAAAAATGAGCAAAAAATCAATGAAAAATGAAAAAATAATGAAAGAAAAAATAAAAAAATCGAAAATTATGAAAATTTCTTCAAAAAATTAAAAATTTAAAAAAAGAAAAAAATGGAATTAATAGAAAATACTCTGCGTTTCTACCGCATTATTAAATGTCAGATATTTGCCGTCAGGATAGACTAAAATAAGCTGATCGACAGGCATTCCGAGAGAGCGGCTGTTATGAAGATAATATTCGCCGGAAAACTTGGAAACATTCAGCAATTCGATTGTGGCGGTTGTTCCGCGAATTGAAATGATTTGATATTCTTCAAAATCAAACAAAAGCTCATCCATGTAGGGATTCAGATTCCGGCTTCCGAAGAAGAAAATATAGATTTCAGTCAGAAATCCGACTTCATAATCAATTTCCGTCAGCGCATTTTCATTGTTGAAACTCATTTCCACGCGCGTTATATGAATATCTGTTTTCATTTCAAGAGTGTATTGAAATGTGGCGGCAGCTACCAAAACTAAAGAAAGTGCAAAAAAGAAAACCAAAAAATGAGCCGCTTTCATTGTAATTTTTCCAAAAATTAAGAATATATTTACATTTTGTTTAACAATTTGATGCGTTTTGAAATATATAAAGTATTCATTCAAGCGAGAATGAAAAAAAGAATTAAATGAAAAATCGGCGAAGCGAAAAGATAAAACAGAAGAAAAACCAATGAAACAGGATTAAAAAGGAAAGAGATAAAAAAATAACAAAAAAATCAAAAACGAAAAAAGAAACAGGGAAAAGGGGAAAATGGATCAAAAAATAAAATGGATATTGATACTGATTGCCGGCTGTCTCATCGGCAGATTGGGCGTTTATGTCATTTTAGCACTGGTTTTCATCGCGATTTTGGGAACAATATATGAATTTATAAAAGCCAAAAAGGGAAACGAAATCAATCCATATACATTAATGGAGAAAATCAAATATTTTTCCGCGATTTTAGCAGTTGCCGTTTTTGTTTCTTCAATTTTCAGCGGAAAAATTATTGTCGGCGCCTTGATCGGAATCGGAGCAATACTGTTGGCAGCCACTTTAATTCACGCCATTCGGACAGATGTTTTAGCACTGGACGAATAATGACAAATGAAAACGAATGAAAAGAATTGAAGAATTAAATTCTTATATTCAGAATTTCTTTGAATTATCGAATATATAAATAAAATATAAACAAATTATAGATAAATACCATAAATTAAATAACGGATTAAAGGCTTGTTCATTCATTTGACAAGTGTCTTAAACGGTTTCGTTTTTAAAATTGATATTTAATGTTAAGTCAATGAACGATTTTTTAATTTTAAAATATGTGTGATAAAAATGGAAACATTCAACGAACCCAAAGAGCAAGCACCTGAAAATGATGCGTTCTCTGAGGATACAGCGCGTCAGGATGAAGAAAAAACGGAAGTGACCGCTGCTGAAAATCAGGAGCTGCACCAGCCAAAAATTAAAGATATCCCGAACGATAATGAAAATATCGAACTCGGTATCAGCTTCAGCAATACAGGGGACATTGATGTTCCGCCGCTTTTGATTGATCAGATTTTGGGTCAGGAGCAAGCGGTTGAAATCGTCAAAAAAGCTGCAAGCCAAAGACGCCACGTCATGATGATCGGAACACCCGGAACAGGAAAATCGTTGCTGGCAAAAGCAATGGCAGAATTGCTTCCGAAAGAAGAATTGGAAGACATTTTGGTTTATCCGAATGCAGAAGACAGCAACAATCCGCGCATCAGACGTGTTCCGGCAGGAAAGGGCAGAGAAATCGTTGCCGCTCACCGTGCCGAAGCACAGAAAAAATCACAGACGAAATCATTGATTTTAATGATTTTGATGGGCGGAATAATGATATATTCATTAATCACAGGCGCGATTTTAATTGGTATTTTTATCTGTCTCCTCTTAATGACATTCGGTCGGCAATTTATCGGCAGAGATGAAGCATTAATCCCGAAACTTCTTGTATCAAACTACAACAAGCAGCAGGCTCCTTATGTCGATTCAACCGCCGCACACGCAGGCGCACTTTTGGGCGATGTCAGACACGACCCGTTCCAGTCGGGCGGTCTTGAAACGCCGGCACACGACCGTGTTGAAGCCGGAGACATTCACAAATCGCACAAAGGCGTTTTGTTTATGGATGAAATCAATATATTGAGCATTGAATCCCAACAAAGCCTTTTGACTGCGCTTCAGGAAAAAGAATATGCAATTACCGGACAATCCGAAAGAAGTTCGGGCGCGCTCGTCAAAACCGAACCTGTTCCGTGTGACTTCATTATGGTTGCCGCCGGAAATATTGACGCGCTTGAAAAAATGCACCCGGCGCTTCGTTCAAGAATAAAAGGATACGGTTACGAAGTTTACATGCGCGAATCCATACCGGATACGCCTGAAAACCGCGACAAATTCATTCGCTTCGTCGCGCAGGAAGTCAGACGTGACGGAAATATTCCGCAATTTGATGAAAATGCGGTCAAGGAAATTATTCGAGAAGCAAAACGCCGTTCCGGACGCAAAGGTCACCTGACATTGAAATTAAGAGATTTGGGCGGTTTGGTTCGTGTCGCCGGCGACTTGGCGCGTGCGGAAAATGCACCGTTTACAACTGCCGAACACGTTCTTCGCGCAAAGAAGATTTCACGCTCAATTGAACAGCAATTGGCTGACCGATACTTGGAAAACAAAAAGGATTATGAATCATTCTTCAAAGCCGGCGGAGAAATCGGCCGCGTGAATGGTTTGGCTGTGATCGGCGGCGATTCCGGTATTGTTTTGCCGATTTTGTCGGAAGTAACACCCTCAATCTCGGGCGCACAAGGAAACATTATCGCAACCGGACAATTGAAAACAATTGCACGTGAAGCTGTGAAAAACGTTTCAGCGGTCATTAAAAAAGTAACCGGAAAGAACATTGAAGCTATTGATATTCACATTCAGTTCATCGGAACTTATGAAGGTGTTGAAGGCGACAGTGCTTCAATTTCGATTGCAACCGCTGTATTATCAGCATATGAAAAAATCCCTGTCAATCAAACAGTCGCTATGACCGGTTCATTATCCGTTCGCGGCGATGTTCTTCCGGTCGGCGGCGTAACATATAAAATTGAAGCGGCTGCGCAGGCAGGCATTAAAAAGGTCATTATTCCGAAATCAAACGAATCGGATGTTATGATTGAAGACGCTTACAAAGATGTTATCGAAATTATTCCGGTCGAAAACATTGTTGAAGTCGTCAAACATGCGCTTGTTGACAGCCCGAAAAAAGAAGAATTCATTCAAAGATTGGAAAACGCTTTAAAACCTGAAAGTTGAACAAAATAAACGAACCGGAGAAATCCGGTTTATCTTTTTTTTATTAAAAACGAACTACTTTCGGTTATAAAACTGATAAGCATTGAATTGTTATTTAAAAAAATGACAAAACTTTCAAAAAAGCTCAATTGTTTATAACTGTTACGGCAAGTTTAAATAATAGAAGCCGACTTATAGAGCTATATGTTCATTTGCGGAAAGAGCGCATGAACTGCATTTTCGATTTTTAAATCTTGTAAGATTCATCAAAGAGATTTAAGGATTTAAAGATTATTGTCCCCGAAATCAGGGGAATTTAAGAAAAGGATTTTTATGAAACGGCTCGGAACAGTCTCACATTTGCGCGGAAAATCTTGCTTTGTCGTAAAACACGACACGCCGGATGGGAACCCGCTGAGCAAAATGATGAACGTGCAAGTGATTGATAAAAGTGTCCGCCCGGTCGGAAAAGTTGTAACCGTCTTCGGATCGGAAAAGCAGCCTTATTTTTTGGTCCGCATCTATCGAGAATTGGATGCCGCACAAGCCAAAAAGCTGGTTTCCGAAAAGGTTTACATCAAGTAAAAATTCACGGATTTTTTCAATTATACTTCAAAAAATTATCAATTATCTATTATTTTAAACAATTAAATTAACCATTATTACAAAAACGAATGAAGAGAGAATAAAAATAAGCTGCACGCAGCGAAAATTAAACCGGTGATGACAATGGTAGAAATAGAAAGGGTTCGATACTCCGAAACAGTAAACAGAGATAAAATTAAAGAGATGATTCGCGCCAAAAAAGAGAAAGAGGCAGCACCCAAGGAAACAGAGATTTACTCTTGTCCCGAGTGCGGCAGCCAAAATCTTGTTCATGATTATGAACGCGCAGAACTTGTCTGCGGCGACTGCGGTCTCGTTGTTGATGCGGATTTCGTGGACGAAGGTCCCGAATGGCGTGCATTCGATCACGACCAAAGAATGAAACGCTCACGTGTCGGCGCGCCGATGACTTACACGATTCACGACAAAGGTCTCTCCACAATGATTGACTGGAGAAATCGTGACTCTTACGGCAAATCCATTTCTTCTAAAAACAGAGCTCAGCTTTACAGATTAAGAAAATGGCAGAGACGTATCCGTGTCAGCAATGCGACGGAAAGAAACTTAGCGTTTGCGTTGTCCGAATTGGATCGTATGGCATCCGCGCTTGGTCTTCCGAGAACGGTTCGTGAAACAGCTTCCGTTGTTTACAGAAAAGCGGTTGATAAAAACCTCATCCGCGGACGCAGTATTGAAGGAGTTGCCGCAGCCGCGCTTTACGCTGCCTGCCGTCAGTGCGGTGTTCCGAGAACACTCGATGAAGTTGAAGAAGTTTCAAGAGTCAGCAGAAAAGAAATCGGCAGAACTTACCGTTTCATTTCAAGAGAACTCGCGCTCAAACTCATGCCGACTTCTCCGATTGATTACGTTCCGAGATTCTGCTCCGGTTTGAATTTGAAAGGCGAAGTTCAGTCTAAAAGTGTTGAAATTTTAAGACAGGCTTCAGAAAAAGAACTCACCAGCGGCCGCGGTCCGACCGGTGTTGCGGCAGCTGCAATTTACATTGCATCAATTTTGTGCGGCGAGCGCAGAACGCAAAGAGAAGTCGCAGATGTTGCAGGCGTTACTGAAGTGACAATCCGAAACCGTTACAAAGAACTCGCTGAAGAATTAGATATTGAAATTATCCTGTAATTTGACAGGATAATTCTTTCTATTTTTCTCTTTTTCATCATTTTGTTTTCTATTTTGTTCTGTTTTTTTTCAGTTTTGTATTCATTGAGAATTGAAAATTTGATTAAAATTTCTCTGCTTAATCAATCCAAAAAAACAAAAATAAAATTAACGAGAAAAAGAACAAAATAAAAACGTAAGAAATAAAACGTGAAAAACTCAAAAAAATAAAAAACGAATGGATTTTTGAAAAATCAGAAATCCGGTTTTGATAAGGCGTAAGCTGCAAAGCAGATACCAATGCCGGTACCGACAAGTGCAAACTGAACGATGTCATTTGTCAAATCGAGTCCCAACAACGGTGCGCCGAATGCGTACCAAACGAAAACAACAACTGCCAAAGCAATTGAAGCAGCTGTAATATATGTGATTCCTTTTGTGCCAATCATTTAAGTCACCTGCTTCTTGATACATCTTTTAAATTTATATAGTTTACCATTTTTGATTTTGAGAATTATAATTAGAGAAAGAGATTGCTGCAAAAAAGATGCAAAGTAATAAATTAGAATAAAGTGAGTAAAACTAAAATCAAATAAATCCAACCGAAAAATCAAAACAGAGGAAAAAAATGAATCAAGTTCAATATTATGACGCCAATCAAATTGAAGGGCGTTCCGTGACAATCATTTTAGACAACGGAAAACTGGAAACGATTTCAAAAAACAGTTCAAAAGGCGCGGGAATTCGTGCGCTTTGCAGCGGTTCTTGGGGTTATACTTCAATTGATGGCGAAACGGCGCTTGAAGAAGGAATTAAAAATGCGTCAGCATTGGCGATTTCGATGAACAGAAGCACGCCGAAAGAAAAAATAATTCTCGGAGAAGTGCCGAAAAGGAAAGTCGGCAGCATGCCGGCGATTCAAAAGAATCCGGAAGATATAAGCATTGAAGAAAAAGTCGAGCTTCTTCGTGAAATTGAAAAACACGCCAAAGAAGAAGGAATTAAAAGCACGCGTGTTTCATATTCAGAATCCATATTGTCCACCCGATTCATGAATTCGGAAGGAAATGAAAGAGAATATAAAACAGTCCGATCCGGATTTTCAATTTCAGCCGTCGCCGCTGAGGGAAATAATTACCAAGCCGGAAGAGAAAGCCGTTTTAATATTTCCGGTTATGAAATTTTTGAAAAAAACGATCCGTTTGAATTGGCAAAAACAGCCGCAAAAACCGCCAAAGATTTACTGAAAGCAAAGACGCCGAAAGGCGGCGCAATTCCGGTTATTTTAGATCCGGAACTTGCCGGCGTATTTACGCATGAAGCTGTCGGTCACGCTTCTGAAGCGGATTTAGTATTGCAGAACGATTCGGTTTTGGCAAACAAACTCGGAAAACAAATTGCTGTTCCCGAAATTACAGTTATTGATGACCCGACGATTCACGAATACGGATTTTATCCGTTTGATGCCGAAGGCGTCGCTTCCGAAAAAACAGTTCTAATCAAAGACGGAATCCTGAATTCATATATGCATTCCAGAGAAACAGCCGGATTTTTCGGCGGCGTTTCCGGAAATTCGCGCGCTCAAAGCTATGCGATGCCGGTTGTTCGAATGAGCAATACCTACATTGACAAAGGCGATGCTGTTTTTGAAGAAATGTTGGAAGACATCAAAAACGGAATTTACTTAATCGGTTCCCGCGGCGGTCAAGTCAATACAGGAGAAGGTGTTTTTCAATTTAATGCTGAAAAAGGATACTTAATTGAAAACGGCGAAATCAAAGATTTGGTTCGCGACGTTTCGTTATCGGGACAAACGTTAGACATTCTCAATCAAATCAAAATGGTCGGAAAAGATGTCAAGCTTCATGCCGGACACTGCGGAAAATCAGGGCAAACCGTTCCCGTAACAGACGGCGCGCCGCATATATCAATTGCAAAAGCAACCGTCGGAGGTGCCTGAAATGTCAAAAACAGATATTGAAAAATTGTTTCCGGAAAAAGTCGATTGGATTAATGAAATTCAAGCCGGAATTGAAAAAACATTAACATTTGCAGAAAAATGGGGCGCAGCCGAAGCAGAAATTGTATTTTCGCTGGCGGAATCCACAAGCATTCAATTTAAAAGAGATATTATTGAAACCGCCAAGCAAAGCACTTCTGCCGGCTACGGTATTCGAGCAGTTGTCAACGGCGCTGTCGGATTTGCCGGAACAAACGTTTTGTCGGATTTGGAAAACACATTAAAAACAGCAATCGATTCGGCAAAAATAATGGAAGCCGATCCGAATTTCAAAGGATTCCCGGAAAAAAGCAATTACAAAAAAATTGGCGGTCTTTGCGATGAAAAAATTGTTGAAATGAGTTTGGACGAATGTATCGGATGCGCAACCGATATGATTTCCGGCGTTAAGAAAATCGAAAATATGACGCCGACTTCCGGCGGTTTTTCAAGATCAATTGCCTGCTTTATGATTATGAACACCAACGGGCTTTTTGCTCGAAAAGAAGGAACATCCATATCGGGCTTTGCCGATGTCACAACCGAATCGGGAGAAGTTTCAACCGCGTATGATTATTCTGTATCCAGACAAAAAGATGTTGATTTTACGGCAATCGGGCAAAATGCGGCGGAGCTGGCAAAAAAATCACTGAAAGGAAGAACAATCGGCGCCGAGAAAATGCCGGTGATTTTCCATCCGTTTTCGTTTGCCGACATTATTGAAAATACATTAGCATCATCTGTTGATGCCGATAATATTCAAAAAGAACGCTCGGGATTAATCGGAAAACTCGGCGAAGAAATTTCAAATCCCGAACTTTCAATCATTGATGACGGAACGCTTTCCGGCGGCATTTCAAGCGGACCGTTTGACGATGAAGGAACGCCGACACAAAAAACCGCCGTGATTGAAAACGGTGTATTAAAATCGTATTTGTATGACAGCTACACTGCCGGAAAAGATGATGTCAAAAGCACAGGAAACGGATATCGTTATTCTTATTCATCAGCGCCGTCTGTTGATTTAAGCAATTTCATCATTCAGTTCCCGAAAAGCGATGTCATCGCCGAAACAAAAAAAGGAATTTACATCAATACCGTCATCGGCGCACATACCGCCAATGAAATTTCCGGCGACTTTTCAGTCGAAGGCAGAAATGCCTTTTTGATTGAAAACGGCGAAATTACAGTACCGATCAAATCTGTCATGATTTCCGGAAATGTTTTTGAAATGCTGAAAAATATTGACGGCGCGGGAAAAGATGTCAGGAATGTCGGCGGCATTGTGACGCCGTCAATTCGAATTTCAGAGATGAGCGTCATCGGCGAGTAACGAATGAATGAAAAGAGGGGAATTATTTCCCCGAACTTTAATTCTATTTAATAATTTGCTTACAATTTTTATTATTTTTTTTCATTTTGAAAAAGCGAATTCAAATTTGTCATTTTTACATCCGAATTTGTCATTTTTTGATGAAATCTTAAATTTGTGAATTCCCAAAGGGCAACTGTTTAATATTAAAATTCCATTTTTGAACTTAATACATAATTCATGTAGGCAATTGAGAACGATTTGTGGCAATCGCTCAACATAATTGTTTTGAAATACAACTCATTCTTATTAAAAGTCCTATTATTTCGTGGAGAGGACTTTATCCGAAAATTTCTGAATAAAAACGATGCCACAGTAAAATGATGCAAGATTTAAGGAACGGAGGAAAACTTTTGGTAAAGTATACATACATGTTCGGCACAGGCCAAACAGAAGGAAAAAGTGAAATGAGGGAACTCCTCGGTGGGAAAGGCGCGAATTTGGCGGAAATGGCCAATTTGAATATTCCTGTGCCGCCGGGCTTCACAATTACAACAGAAGCCTGTACACATTATTTAGCGAACAAAGGATTAACAGAAGAAATGCGCGCAGAAATTATCACTGCCGTTGACAAACTGGAAAAAAGCACCGGCAAAAAACTCGGTGACAATAAAGACCCTCTTCTCGTTTCAGTCCGATCCGGCGCCAGAATTTCAATGCCCGGCATGATGGACACTGTTTTAAATCTCGGTTTAACCGATGAATCCGTTATCGGTCTTGCAAACAAAACCGAAAACCCCCGTTTTGCTTATGATTGCTACCGCCGTTTCATTTCAATGTTCGGCGATGTCGTTCTCGGAATCGAATTCAATGATTTTGAGAAAAAATTGGAAGCTCAAAAGAAAAAATCAAAAGTCGAATCCGACACCGATCTTTCCGTTGAAGACTTAAAAGAAATTATTGCTGAATTTAAAGCAATTATCAAAGACAGAAAAGGCTTTGACTTCCCGCAAGAACCCGAAAAACAATTATTCATGGCAATTAATGCTGTTTTTGATTCATGGAATTCTCAGCGCGCCATCACTTACAGAAAAATAAACAGCATCCCCGGAGACTGGGGAACTGCCGTTAATGTTCAATCCATGGTTTACGGAAACATGGGCGAAATGTCCGGAACAGGCGTTGCGTTTACAAGAAATCCGTCCACGGGCGAAAATAAATTCTTCGGAGAATATTTGATTAACGCACAGGGAGAGGACGTCGTCGCAGGAATTCGAACACCGTCCGAAATCTCAACGCTCGCGGAAAAAATCCCCGATGCTTACGCCCAATTAGTCAGTATCTGCCAAACTCTTGAAAACCATTTCAAAGACATGCAGGATATTGAATTCACAATTGAAGAAGGAAAACTTTTCATGCTTCAAACCAGAAGCGGAAAGAGAACTGCTAAGTCTGCGACAAAAATCGCCGTTGAAATGGTCGATGAAAAACTCATTGACAAAAGAACGGCTGTCACACGCGTTACACCTCAGCAAATCGACCAGCTCCTTCACCCGATGATTGACCCCGCGGCAGAGCAAAATGTGATTGCAAAGGGTCTTCCGGCATCCCCGGGAGCCGCTGTCGGAAAAGTCGTTTTTACACCGGAAGATGCTGAAATGATGAAAGAGAAAGGCGAAAAAGTCATTCTTGTCAGAACCGAAACATCACCGGAAGACATTGGCGGCATGTATGTTGCCGAAGGTGTTTTAACTGTTCGAGGCGGCATGACGTCTCACGCAGCTGTTGTCGGCCGCGGAATGGGCAAGCCCTGTGTTGTCGGTTGCGGCGACATTACAATTTCAGAGTCGGAAGACAAGAAATTCCATGTCGGCAATTTGGAAATTAATGAATTGGATTACATTACAATTGACGGTAGCACCGGTTGTGTGATTTTAGGTCAAATGCCTTTGATTCCGCCGGAAATCAACAATGAAATTGAAATTCTTCTCGTCTGGGCGGATGAAATCCGCGACCTTGGAATCCGCGCAAACGCTGACAATCCCGAAGATGCAAGAAAAGCACTTGAACTCGGCGCAGAAGGTATCGGTCTTTGCCGAACCGAACACATGTTCTTTGAAGAAGACAGAATTCCTGTTGTCCGCAGCATGATTTTATCAGAAACAAAAGAAGAGCGTGAAAAATTCTTAGAGCAATTATTGCCGATGCAGAAAGAAGACTTTATCGGCATTCTCCGCGTTATGCAGGGAAAACCGGTCACAATTCGATATTTAGACCCGCCGCTTCACGAATTCTTGCCGAAAGTTTACGAGTTAAAGGAACTCGTTGAAGAAATGAAAGCAAAGAAAGCGACCAAGGAAGAAATTGAAAAAATCGAAAAAATGATTGACCGCGTTGTGAATCTTCACGAATTAAACCCGATGCTCGGTCACAGAGGATGCCGTCTCGGCATCACATATCCTGAAATTTACAATATGCAGACACGCGCCATTATTGAAGCAGCCTGCGAATTGACAAAAGAAGGAATTATCGTGAAACCGGAAATCATGATTCCGCTCGTCGGTCATGTTCGTGAATTGGAAATCACAAAGAAAGATGTTATCGAAACCGCTAAAAAGGTCATGGACGAACTCGGAATCACAATCGAATACACCGTCGGTACAATGATTGAACTTCCGCGCGCTGCAATTACCGCAGACAAAATCGCAGCCGAAGCTGATTTCTTCTCTTTCGGAACAAACGACTTGACGCAAACCACATTCGGATTCTCCCGTGATGATGTTTCTAAGTTCACGCCGTTATACATTGAAGAAAACATTTTACCGGACGACCCGTTCGTTTCAATCGATCAGGAAGGCGTCGGCGAATTAATGCGCATCGGCGTTTCAAAAGGAAAATCCACCAAACCGAATTTGAAAATGGGCATTTGCGGCGAACACGGCGGCGAGCCGCGTTCCATCCATTTCGCATACGATCTCGGATTGGATTATGTCAGCTGTTCTCCTTACAGAGTGCCGATTGCCCGATTAACGGCAGCGCAAGCAACTCTTAAAAAAGAGAATCAGAATAAAACAGTTGCAGAATAAAAATAAAAAAATGTGAAATCGGTGTCAAAACCGATTTCGCTTGTTTTTTAAGTTTAATTTTTTTTATTTCGTTTTTATTTTTTTGTTGTTTCGTTTTTTATTTTGCTTTTCGTTTTTTTGTTCGGTTTTTACTTTTTAACTTCTTTTCTTTCGCTTTTCAACGTTGTTTTTTTCTGTTTCAAACTTTATTTTCGGCAAATCCTTCGATAACAACATCAATTTGAATCGGCGGTTTCCTCGGGTCGTAAACGGTTTCTTTCACTTTCACTTTGATATCGACATCGGATTCCGGAATTCCGTTTTCGCTCATGTATTTGAGAATATCTTTTCGGGCGAAAGTTTCAGCGTGGCGAACAGCATCGTTTTTAGATGAAAACGAGCGTTGTCCTTCTTTTGTG
>JGI994J12354_10004773_pt1 | contig 12032 bp, 9 predicted proteins | sample IntmicLarv3ML3BL_FD_12354 | JGI IMG/M metagenome (IMG submission 12354) | reverse complement strand
GCCTGAACGCCTTGGGATGATAAACGAAATATATATGTATCCCGAGCGCTACGAAGAAATTTTAGCCGTTTTTACCACATACAATCCATTTGTCCATGGCAGTATGCTGATTGACAGAGAATTATTGTTAGCAAGCGGGGGCTATAATGAACAATATCGTTATGTGCAGGATTACGAATTGTGGTCGAGGATTATTTTAAAAACTCAAGCATATAATTTGAAAACTCCGCTTTATGTCCGTTCTATTCATCAATCCGCCAGTCAGGTTCAAATACGCAAAGAGCCGATTTTTGAAGAAATTAATAATAAATTTAAAGAATTGAATGCGGATTGTTATTCGCCAAACGCCTGTTGTTTTAAAGAAATTGGTAGTATCAGTCTTTATCCTGCCGTCACTTTGCGGGAATCGTGGAATAAATCCATACGGTATTCGTATTATAGAATGAGCGTTGAAAGTCGTAAACAAGGTTTGCCGTGGTTGAGAATGTGGTTGGAGTCTTTTGTATATTATCCTTGGAGCGTAAACGCGAAAACTACGTGAAATTATGTCAAAAATTCCTCTGTCTTTTGAAAAAATCTCTTCTAAGCTATTTTCTTATGTATGCGATCTCTATCTTCCGGGGGAGCGTTTTCCCTATTCTTTGCAAAAAGGAGGCTACGGAACCCTACTCGGATCGGCTTTTGCCGCATATATTGCTTCTATGCTCTGCCGGGAACAAGAATTGCCTGGTAAAAAGCAGATAGCGGATGAAATATTGTGTTTGCGCGACCCTGACACCGGACTTTTTGTAGATCCCGCCCTTAAATCCCCCCACTTTTTGAATCCTTCGTCTCATTCTGCTTTATATACTACGTTGCAGTCCACCTGTTTTTGTTTGGCGGCTCTGCATGCTCTGGGCGTTGATTTCGACAGAAGAATAAAGTGGTTATCTCCGTTGCTTGAACAGGGAAAAATTGAAAAGTGGTTAGATGAGCTTGACTGGAATAATCCTTGGCTTGTGAGCAACCTTGATATGTTTCTTGGTATCTTTCTTTTAGAATGGCAAGCGCATGATCCGAATGAGCCGCGCATCTCGAATGCGCTGGAAGAGTATTTTAGATGGCATGACGCTAAACAGATTGAGACAACGGGTTATTGGGGTAGCCAAAAAGATGTATTAAATGCAATGGCGGGAGCTTATCATATAGTTCTGCATTATGATTATGCTGAAAAAACAATGCAGTATGTTGACAGGATGATTGACTCCACGCTTGGTTTGATCTGGAAAGACGGTTTGTTTGTATACGGAGGGGGCGGGGGAAGTTGCGAGGATATGGATGCAATTGATATTTTAGTCCGCCTGTCGCTAATATCTGATTACAGACGTGAAGATGTGGAAAAAACTTTAACAAAATCGGCGTATGCTTTGTCTCTTGGGCAAGCCGCTGATGGTGGTTACAGTTGGAAATTGCAGCCTAAGCCCGTAAATTTCATCAGATTGCTATGTTCTAAAATGGCAGATTGTTCTCTCGCTTTTGGAACATTGTATGCTTTTATGTATAAATTACGGCACAGAAGTTATTTTAACAGCACGCATTATTATAGTAGTTTGTCAATCTATCCGTTTAAGTCGGACTGTTCTGATATGTGGTCCAGCTGGTTTAGGCCTTTGGCGTTGGCTATGATTGCTCGTCGTTACCCGCATCGTTTTTATGGCGCATGTGACTGGAAAATGCCATGTTGGCCTGGTTTGGGATATGATCCATTTTTGTGATTATCCAAATTCGTACATTCTTATGAAATCTGCTTATCTGCAACAAATCTAAATACCTATGCTGAGATTATTTCTTTTTACCATAATGTTTATTATTGCGCTTCGATGCGCTACTGCGTCGACTTTTGGAGCGCTCCTCGCTTATCTGTGGTTCGCCTTGTTCCGTCCTCAAGAATGGGTTTGGACCGATATCTCTCAGTTGCGCCTGTCTTTGATTTTGGGCGGAATACTGCTTTTCAGCAGTATTATTAAAAGAACGTTGCCGAACATTTCGCATCCAATCAGCAAAGGAATATTTTTGTTTTTGGCTAGCGGACTTATTGCCCAAACTAATGCGGTTGACCAAGAAGTTGGTTGGTATTGGATTGATTTCTTTTTGCGTCTTTCGTTGGTCTCTTTGTTGTTGATAACATTGGTTAATACGGAAAGGCGTTTTTTTTGTGTAATTATTTTGATCTCGTCATGCCTTGGTTATTATACGGCCAAAGCTGGTCTTGTATCGTTGCTGGGCGGAGGGGTCCAGTTTTCGTCGGGATTGGCAGGTGCTTATTCAGATAATAATGCCTATGCTCTGGCTGCGGTAATGATTATGCCGCTTCTTTATGTAACAGCGCTCAATATGCCCCATGACTGGCCTTTTAGGAAATGGCTTGTGTTAGGATATCAGCTGGCTGTTCCCCTAACGGCATTTACCGTGGTGTGTACATTTTCAAGAAGCGGATTGCTTGCCATGATGGCTTCCTTTGTTACCTTTTTAATAATTAATAAAAAATCCATAAAGCTATTACTTGTTATCGCGGTGGCATCTGTTTTGCTTTTTCAGTTTGCACCACTGCCAGAAGGTTATCGCGAACGTGTTCAGACCATTAATACTTATGATGAAATAGAAGAAACTTCCGCTCTCAGTAGACTGCATTTCTGGAAAGTTGCTTTGGATGTGGCTCTCGACAACCCGCTTGGGGTTGGAATGCACAATTTTGAGCTCGTTTATAACAGGTATGATTTTTCTGACGGGCAGTTTGGTCGTGCTCGCTCTGTTCATAACAGCCATTTACAGGCGCTTACGGAAGAAGGTTTTCTTGGGGGAATAGCGTGGATTACTCTTTTTATTTTGTCTTTTCGTACGTGTTTCCGTGTGCGCCGTCTTGTGAAAACTAGCTTGAGTCAAGATGATAATGGAAAATTTTACGACAGTATGGCTGTGGCGCTTATTGTTTCAATGGTGGGATTTCTGGTCGGCGGATCTTTTATTGCGATGGCGCTTAACGATCTCACATGGATAACCTTTGGTCTGGTCGCAGCCCTTGAAAGACTCTGCCAAATGTCAATTTCATCAAAAGAACGCGAAGCTTCAAACACTCTCGCAGCAGGTTTTTAGAAATACTGACGCTGCTTTTTATTGACGAATACTGTAAGTCCGTTACGTATTACTCAATAGAGGAGGTCTACGCTTTTGAAGGCAAAGACTGGCAACGCTAAACGTAATCATCGCTCGAAAAAAACTAGGGTTAATAATAGTAAGCGCAATTCTGATAAAACGTATGTAAATGACTCTAGCAATAAGACTGCGGCGGAATTTTATGATATTAGATATCAAAATAATTATATGGAGAGTTGGCCAGTAGAAAAATGTTCGCGGGTTGAAAATCTGTTGCGTGTGCTTCGTCTTCCAGAAAATGGTTGTGTTCTCGATTTCGGATGCGGGGCGGGCGTTTTTACTTCCGTATTAAAATCAGCTCTTCCAAATTGGGAGGTCGCGGGAACAGATATATCGATTACTGCGTTGCAAATAGCCGCAGCTAATAATCCTGACTGTCGTTTTTATCGACTGGATGAATTAAAAAAAGTAAATGGTCAGTTTGATTTCATTTTTACTCATCATGTCTTGGAGCATGTGCCTGATTTGACAGCAACAGCGGAAATGTTTTCCCAGCTTCTTAAGCCATCTGGCGCGATGCTGCATATCTTGCCTTGCGCTGATCCGGGCAGCTTGGAACATTATATTTGTATACTACGAAAAGATGGAATGATTGGAGATTCTGAAAAACGTTTCTTTTTTGACGAAGAAGGTCATTTGAGACGATTAACTACAAAAGGACTGTCAGATTTATGGATAAGCAGTAACTTTCGTATTAAACAAGCATTTTATGCAAATAGATTTTATGGCGGATTAAAATTTATCACCACAAATGGGTTTGATTTTATATTTGATGTCACTGATACAAAGTCAGCTATAAATAGATATGCGGCTGCTAAACTATACCTGTTACGTTTCATGCTGATTGCTATTTGTGCGCTACGAAAACCTATTGATATTGTTGCTAATAAGAGGAAATATGGGCTTAAATCTTTTAGTGATTATTTGAAATTGGCTCTGGGAATCTTTGTATATCCTATTTCGAAATGTATAGATTGGGCCTTGCTGAAGTTGGTTGATTTAGAATGGAAGAAAAAACATGATGAAGCAGGCGGAAGCGAGATGTATATTTATTTTGTGCGAAGTACTCCTTGATTTATTAATTCCAAAATTTTGTCGAGTGTTGTAATTAAATATATGAATACTGCTTTAAAAATACTTTTAAAAACACTTGCTTTTCTCCTTGTTTTTCCATTGTATCTGTTTTTCCGTTTTACGGAGCGTCTGCTGAATGCTGGTCAACCGTTTCAAGCCTGTTCTCAGTTTTTAAGCCTTTTTCCGGGCATTATCGGTAATTATCTGCGTCGCCAGTTTTATTGTTTGGCTCTTGCAAAATGTTCTGACGATTGCTGTATTGAATTTGGCTCCCGGTTGAGTCAGCGAGATACCGAGCTTGGCAGACGTGTGTATATTGGCGCAAATTGTTCTATCGGACTATGCTGTATTGAGGACGATGTTTTAATCGGTAGTAACGTTGACATAATCAGCGGGTCAAAGCAGCATTATTTTGCCAGACTTGATATACCCATTCGCGAACAGGGAGGAGAACTGCAAAAGATCATCATTGGCGAAGACAGCTGGCTTGGCAACAGCTCGGTAATAATGGCTAACGTGGGTCGAAAGAGCATAGTGGCGGCAGGGAGCGTTGTTACGCGTGATGTTCCTCCCTATAGTATAGTTGGGGGTAATCCGGCCAAGATATTGAAGAACAGATTGCCGGATGATGTAACGAATAAAGAGGCGCTATCTTGAGTGAGTTTAAAAAACAGGTTCATATTGTTCACTTGATTGGCAGTTCTGGATTATACGGAGCTGAGCGCTGGATATTGGCTCTTATGCGGTCAATGGATAAAGAGAGATTTAAATCTACGTTGATAAACCTAGTTGATAGCGAGGGGGAAAATTCTTCAGTCGTCAAGGCGGCCAAAGAAAGGGGATTGGATGCCTTTGATTTTGTCACGGGTGGTCGTTTTAATCTTTTTGCGTCCGTGCGTTTGGCGCGATGGGCAAAAAAAGAGAAAGCGAACATTATTCATGGTCATGGTTATAAATCTGATATTATAGGGCTATTAACCGCCAAGCTGTCAGGTTGCCGTGTGATGACAACTCCGCACGGCTGGAGCCTGGAAAATGATCGTAAGCTTAAGATGTATGAAAAGCTTGACCGTTTTATTTTTAAGTTTATGGACATGGTTTGCCCTTTGTCCGAGGCGCTGTATACTGACGCAGAAAAATACTGTAAAGGCAACATTCGTTTGATAACAAATGGCGTAGATATCGACGAAGTGCGCTCATCCTTTGTGAATGCATACTTTCGCGATGGTTCGTATATTATTGGCTACATCGGAAGACTTGTTGAAAGCAAAGATATTGTTACCCTGCTGGATGCAGTTGCCGCTTTGTTCTGCGCGGGACGAAAGGTACGGCTTGTTCTTGTGGGAGACGGCGACTATTGCCAAAAACTCAAGGAGCATGCAAAAAGCTTAGCCATAGACCACCTGGCGCTATTTCCTGGTTTTCGGTCTGACGCCGTTTGCTTCCTGAAAGGATTTGATTGTTTTGTGCTTCCTTCTCTGTCCGAGGGAACGCCTAGGTGCGTTATGGAGGCCATGGCCTTAAAAATTCCGGTGATTGCGTCCGATATCCCTGGTAATCGTATTCTTGTATCCCATAATGAAACCGGTCTTCTGTTTCCTGTGACGGATAGCCAGTCTCTTGCGGAACAGATCCTTTGTATAATGGATCAGCCTGATAAAGCTCAGAAGATGGCGCAAAATGGATACAAGAAAGTTGAGGATGAATATTCAAGCAACCGGATGGCAAGGGAATATGCTCCGATCTATGAAGCGCTTGTTGATAATTAGCAAACGTTTCTTTGCCTTCTCGGATGTTGGTTATGAACCCTATCTTGGTTGCAGATATAACATAAAGTATAATAATGTGACCCTAGTCACTTTGGACCTGAGTTGTCTTTGGTAATATTCCAACATCAAACTAGGAGTATGCGAGACGTTACTAATTACAAAATGGGTACAAATAATTGACGTTTTGGCGGAATATATTAATAATTAATATTTTGCGGTCTAAAATATAAAATCAAGCGTTGAATTATACGTTCCCCATTCTCTTTGAAAAGGAGGAAACTATGCGCAATATGGCAAATAGAATATTTCTGATGACTGCTTCAATATCTCTTATGGCGAGCGCATCCATTGCCGCGAGTATTGTTAACCCCAGTAATCCTGAAGGGAAGCTCCTGCAAGGCAGTGATTTCATATACTTAGGAGCGTTCAAGGTGCCGCCTGGGGCAGGGGGGGGAGAGTCGACCCGGACTGATTCGCTTACCTTTGGCGGAGAACTGCTGACCTACAACCCGCATAATGATTCTTTATACATTATGGGTAGCAGGAATCAGGAAAGAATGGTGTATCAGATTACAATCCCCACTCCTGTTAAGAGTTCAAGTCTGTCCGCTTTAAATACAGCGAAATTTGTATCCGGCGGGTTTGATATTACTGGAACTACCGGTTGGAACAAGTTGGCTAAGAATAACACTGAAGTCGGAAACGGCGGATATCCCGGTGGTTTGTTGGTGTTTCCAGAAGCCGCCCAAGAGCAGATGATTGGAAGTTCATGGGCATATTACGATGGAGCGGGCTCTGCTGTAAATTCTCATTTTACTACCAAAAGAAAATTATCAAAGACTTCGCCTGTTAAATTTCATTCGGTTGGAGAACGTGTAGATAACCCTGGGGTAGCGGCCAATGGCGGTTTTGTTGGCGGATATATGTGCTGGATACCATCCCAATGGCAAGGCGTTTTGGGCGGTTCGGCTTTAACGGGTATGGGTGGAATATCGGTAATCACGCGCTCTTCATATGGCCCTTCGGCTTGGGTATTTGAGNCTGGAGACTTGTTGAAACCTAATCTTAGTCAACAAGCGGCAAACCCGGTAAATGCGAAGATGTTAATTGGTTATCCTTCGGCGCATACCTCGCTTGGCGTGTACGCTGCGGCAAGGGATATAAAGACTTCTTATGAATCCAGAGAGTTCTTCGGGGAACTTGGGGATGTCGCTAATTCCAAAGTAACCGGTAAACCGTGGGGATGGAATGGCACTGGAGCCCCCAGAGGTATTGCCTTCCCGGAAGGTAGTAAGTCAATCCTTATTTTTGGTCGCATGGGAATGGGTAATAATAACTACGGGGTTGGAGATAGAGCGGAAGGGACTCAGTGTTACGGTCCTGGAACTACTGTAAAAAGCGAAGCCGGGCGTGGTGGTGGCCAGTTATGTAATAATAATACGGTTGGAGCAGGAGATCGTTGTTGTTATGATCCCGCCAATACTACTAAAGGTAATCACGCATACCCGTATAAACCGCGCGTATGGGCGTATAACGCAGAAGATCTGGCAGCTGTGAAGACCGGGGCAAAATATGCGTGGGACGTGCTTCCATATGCTATATGGGATTTTGATTTTCCTTATATTGACGAAACCAAAAATGGTTTGCGTGATATAGGTCAGGTGGCTTATGACCCAGCAACGCAGAGATTGTTTGTTTCTCAGTTAAGTACAGATAATCCGGGGTATGCAAGGTTTCCGATCATTCATGTGTATAGATTGAACCTTGACCCGCAGATGGCGGCTCCAAATAATGACAACATCGCGCCGCCGGAAGGTTTTACTTTTATAGACTAGTGGAAATAAGAATGAAACAACAATGTAATTGCATGAGTTGGATAGGGGGTCTTTCCTAATATGAAGGGCGCGGCGATTTGTCTGCTGTTGCCCTTTTTAATATTGTTTCTAGATATCCCTTCTCCAGCGTATTGTAAAAAGCTGGAGAAAACGGCGGTTATTGTATCAAGCGTCAAAGAATTAGAATCTGCCGTCAGATTGGCGCAACCCAATGCTGTAATTTTGATTAGCGATGGTGTGTACAGCCTTAATGGCAGTATGTTTGTTATTGCCACAGAAGGTCTAACTATCCGTTCAGCCAGCGCAGATCGCAGCGCTGTTGTTCTGGATGGAGTTGACAAATCCCCGTCGGTGTTTGAAATATCCGCTTCCGATGTTATCATTTCTGACCTGACCATCAGATCGCCTAAAAGCCACGCCATTCATGTGTATACTCCCCGTTCGGGCGGAGACCTGCGTAACGTCCATATCAAAAACATCCATATCGTAGATCCTGGTCAGCAGGGGATAAAAATTAACCCCACTGTTTATGGCTCCTCGTTGGTCAATGGCGTAATAGAGCAGTCATTGATTGAATTGACCGAAGCTGGAAGAAAACGAATCCGGAATAACTGTTATACTGGAGGGATTGATGCGCATCATTCAACGGGATGGGTTGTAAGGAATAACGAAATTAGAGGTTTTTGGTGTTCTGAGGGCCTATCGGAGCATGCGATCCATTTTTGGAAAGGTTCGAGCAATACGCTGGTAGAACGCAATATTCTGACGGACAATACGCGTGGAATCGGTTTTGGAATGCAACCATATTCGGGGAGAACAGAGAATGAAAGTTGCCCGCCGGAATCAGACCATACTGGTGGACTGATTCGCGACAACCTTGTTACTATGACTGATCCGACTTTATTTGATTCTCAATTTGGGGCTGATTGCGGTATCTGTCTATGGTATTCCTGCGGATCCAGGGTAGAGGGTAACAGGATTTTTTCCGCTCAGCCCTTACGCACCTTTTCTTCCATAGAATGGCGGTTTCCGGCGACAAGAGCTGAAATAATTAAAAACACCACGAATATCCGTATGCTGGCGAGAGACGGCGCTTCGGCAACAACTTTGGATAATAGAACCGATGCGAAGCCGCCATTTAAAGATCAAGAATAGGACATTCGCAGATGTTTACTAAGTTGTTAGTACGCAAGGGCATACTTTGCGCCGTTATTGCGGCGATTGTTATTTTGCTTTCATCGGCTCCCCCGTTGCGAGATCTGGTCGCGAATCCGCTTGTTGTGTCAACTCCTGGCGCAAAAGGCGATGTTTGCTATGTTCTTGCGGGTGGCGGCGCATTATGGGAGCGTCTTGATGCGGCGGCGGATTTGATTCAGATGAATCGAGTTTCGGTAATCCTACTGATGCGTGAGGACAATTATGGTCAGTTTAGCTTCAAGGCGCACAGTTCGTGGACCAGAACGCAATGGGCTATGGATTATCTTGCCTGGCGCGGGGTTCCGAAAGATAAAATAATGCTTTTGCCGAAAATCGACGGCGTCTTTGGCACGTTGACTGAGGCGCAATTGGTTTCGAAAAAACTTCCGAGACACGTTAGAAAGCTAGTGATAGTGAGTTCGGCCCCGCATATGCGTCGTGCAACGCTGGCTTTTAGGCGATCGTTGCCATCTGACGTTGAAGTTGTGCCTTGCGCCGCGACCACAATGACTGACAGTTACGAAAAATATCATCCAATCTGGCTTGAATATCTGAAGCTCTTGGTTTATTATTGGGTTGCGTAATTTGCCGTAAACTTTATTTAGTATTATAAAAACGCTAGTGTTGTAGGTCGATAGTATTATTATTATGTCATCTATTCGCTCCAAGCACATTTTCTTTTTTCTTTATACCCTTTTCATTATATATGGCAGCTTGTTTCCCCTTTCTGGCTGGCGTATTCCGCGGGATTCCCTTTTAGACTCTTGGCATTTTGCCGCAGGTAATCATCTCTCTCGCAGCGACTTGATTGCCAATTTCTTGGGATATATACCGATGGGTTTTTTGCTCTGCTCAGTTCTTTCTGACAGATTTCGCCGCTTTACCCTGGTTTTGTTGACTATCATTATTGGGTCTTCGCTTAGTTTTAGTATGGAATATTGTCAGTTATACTTGCCTGATCGTACTTCGTCGCTATTTGATTTCTTATTGAATGTTTTTGGTGTATTATCGGGCGGGGTTTTGTATTGCTATTTGAAAAAAGAGATGAGTTTTGGACATGCCATTAAGTTATGGCGCGCCGCTTGGTTCCATGAAGGTCAAGCGACTGACATTGGTGTTGCGGTTATTGTTGCGTGGAGCGCCACGCAGCTTCTCCCTTTTATTCCCACATTTGATGTGGGGCAGCTTAAAAATGGGCTTAAACCGCTTTTTTTCGTTATCCGCGACATCTCTTGCTTCAATTGGAACTCTTTTTTTGTTTATATGCTTAATATTTGTTCATTAGGTATGGTTTTGTTGTTGATTGCAAAACGGCGCGTATGTATTTCTTTGTGGCTGGGTTTGTTTTGTGGAACAGTGCTGCTGACTAAAATAATGATTATTGGGCGTCAGCTTTCGCTAGAGGCGTTATTTGGATTGTTGGGCGGTATCTTATTAGTGACGTTATTACAGCCATTATCAAAAAAAACATGTATTCTGTTTGGGGCGATATGCGTTTTTACCGCATTCGCAATAGGTGAGCTGCGCCCTGAAATGACACAATCTGCAGCTTTCTATAACTTCAATATAGTCCCTTTTGCTAATCACTTTGGTGGTGAAAGCATTTCCGGAGCTGATAGCATTATTGCCGGACTCTGGCCTTTTGCTACGCTTGGTTTTTTTGCGCTTAACCACTCCTTAATCTCTGACCGTCAGATTCCGCTGATATTGACCGGTCTGGCGTTGGCTGGGATCGTTTTTTTTATGGAATATGCACAGTCATTTATTGTCGGCAGGTATCCTGATATTACTACTGTGGCGCTGGCGATTATCGGCTGGTGGATTCCATTTGTGATAGTCAGGTTAGATTGAATGTATCTTGCTTCTTCTAACCAGTTTTTTTCACGATGCAATCGCGTATTGAAGTTGAGACTTTTTCGTTTTTTTGGTTTGTTAGTTCACAAATATAAAATGTGGTGATTCCGATCACAGAGTTTTATGCGTATTTTGTAGATTCTTATATGCAAAGGAAAGATAACAATTAAACAGCTTCTGTTTCTCAAGAAGGTAAGCTTAGCGTAACCTAGGAAGTGTAGCAGAATGAATCTCTAATCCCTAAGTGGCGCCTTCTGGAGAGTCCGGTTTGTAGAGAAACACTTTAGTAATTGATTTTATTATATAAAATATTCGCGATCTAATTTTTCCTTTTTACCCAAACCGGCGATGAAGCAATAACATAGAGAAAAGAGGTGTTAGATGAAACTTAATAAGCGAATCTCCATGACCTTAGGTCTGGGGTTAGTATTTTCTCTCGCTTCATACGCAGCTAGTTTTGCCAATACTGTTCGCCTCCAATGGAGCCCTAATCAAGAAAGAGACCTTGCAGGTTACAAGGTTTACTATAACGCGGATTCATCCACGTTTCCGTTAAATGGAACTGGAGCTTCGGAGGGCTCGTCTCCAATTGATGTCAGAAACAACCCAACAGCAACCCTTACAGGCCTTAAGGCAGGCCATACCTACTATTTTGCGGTGACAGCATACAATACCTCAGGTAAAGAGAGTGCTTTTTCCAATGTGATTTCTAAAAATATTCTTGATACAACACCGCCAATTATTAACGCTTTTGTAATTCCTGGAACGTCGACAAACTTAAAAATTTCGGTTACCTTAAACGCTACCGACGATACTGGAACAGTAGCCGGTTATCTGCTCTCCGAAGATCCTTCTGCCGCTTACAATGGTAATGCAAGTTGGAGTTCCGTTCTCCCCACCAGCTATACCTTCGCAAGCGCTGGAACTAAAACCCTTTACGCTTGGGCAAGGGACGCGGCGGGTAACGTTTCCAGCGGAGTTGGCAAAACCGTGGTTGTTACTTTGTCAGATAAAGATACAGATAAAAATACAGATAAAGATACAACTAAGCCTGTTATTTCAGCTTTTACAGTTCCATCTTCGACGACTTCTTTTACTATTCCTATCACTT
>JGI994J12354_10004772_pt1 | contig 12033 bp, 13 predicted proteins | sample IntmicLarv3ML3BL_FD_12354 | JGI IMG/M metagenome (IMG submission 12354) | reverse complement strand
TTTTTATCAATTTTTAGGACCGAGACCGCCAAAGAAACCAAGGACAGACTAGATAGGAGTTGGGCAATGAAAATCATATTTGCTACGGGAAATCAAGGTAAAATGAAAGAAATTCGCGAAATCTTGAAGGATACAGGAATCGAAGTACTATCACTAAAGGATGTCGGCATTGATGTCGATATCGTTGAAGATGGTGAAACATTTGAAGAAAATGCCATCATCAAGGCAAAAGCAATCATGGAAATGACAGGCGAAATAGTGCTTTCTGATGATTCGGGATTAGAGATTGATTATTTGAACAAAGAGCCAGGAATATATTCAGCGAGATACATGGGTGAGGACACTTCCTACCGCATCAAGAATGCTAAATTAATCGAACGGCTTGACGGAGTGCCAGATGAAAAGCGAACGGCGAGATTTGTTTGCGCTGTGGCAGCGGCATTTCCTAACAAAGAAGTCATAACAACTCGTGGCACGATGGAAGGAATCATTGGTTACGAGGAAAAGGGTGAAAATGGTTTTGGATACGACCCAATATTTTATTTGCCAGAGTACCAAAAGAGTTCGGCACAGCTTGCACCAGAAGTGAAAAATGCGATTAGTCATCGTGGAAAAGCACTTCGTGAAATGAAAAAACGCTTAGAGGATGAAATTTAGAAGATGAAAGTACTGATAGTTAGTGACACACATGGCCATAACGGCAATCTTGAGAAAATCATAGAAAAGGTCAGCCCGATAGATGCATTAATACATTGCGGAGATGTCGAAGGGCAAGAGGACTACATCACATCTTTGGCAGGTTGTCCGACATATATCGTAGCAGGCAACAATGATTACTTTAGCAACCTAGAAAGAGAGATGGAGTTTAGTTTAGAAGGACACAAAGTCTTATTGACGCATGGACATTATTATGGTGTGTCAATGGGAACTGAAGGGATCTTAGAAGAGGGACGAGCGCGGCAAGTAGATGTGGTTATGTTTGGGCATACACATCGCCCTTGTTTGGAACAGCACGACGATATTACAGTCTTGAGCCCGGGTAGTTTGGTGTATCCGCGACAAGAAGGAAGGCGACCAAGTTTCGCAATTATGGAGGTCGATCGCGATGGTAATTCGCACTATACGACCAAATTCTTTTAAAGCCTTTTAAATAGGGCAAAAACTAGTATAAAAGGTGTTGACATTTATATATCCTTATAATATAATAAACCTTGCGTCAAGCAAAGACGACACAAAAATGCATAAGCTCGGGGTGTGGCTCAGCTTGGCTAGAGCGCCTGGTTTGGGACCAGGAGGCCGCAGGTTCGAATCCTGTCACCCCGACTTTTATTTTCTCTAAAAGATGAGAGGATAACCCGACTTTGCGGGTGTAGTTCAATGGTAGAACACTAGCCTTCCAAGCTAGATACGTGGGTTCGATTCCCATCACCCGCTTTTCTACCAATGTAGATTTAATCTGCCAGCGTAGAGTGATAATATGTGCTTGTAGCTCAGCTGGATAGAGCAACGCCCTTCTAAGGCGTGGGTCGGGGGTTCGAATCCCTCCAAGCACGTAGTATATGGTGGGTATAGCACAGTTGGTTAGCGCGCCAGATTGTGGTTCTGGAGGTCGTGGGTTCGAATCCCACTATCCACCCTCAGTAACAAAGCAAAGGGCTATCGCCAAGCGGTAAGGCACAGGATTTTGATTCCTGCATTCGAAGGTTCGAATCCTTCTAGCCCTGTATATGGAGCATTAGCTCAGTTGGTAGAGCACTTGACTTTTAATCAAGTTGTCCGGAGTTCGAACCTCCGATGCTTCACTCGTGGTATTGTTTAAGGACTTTAGGCAGTATCACGAACCTGCGGATGTGGCGGAATTGGCAGACGCGCTAGATTTAGGTTCTAGTGGGAGACCGTGGGGGTTCAAGTCCCTTCATCCGCACTAAGAAAGAGTTCTAAGCCTTTATTCATAAGGGTTTAGGACTTTTTTGTTTATCTAATACAAAATAGGTTGTATTTATCCTAGGTGTGAGATATACTATAAAAAAGGAAAGGAAGTGACAGTATGCAGGTAAATGTAAAGAATTTAGTCTCTATGACAGAGGCGAACCAAAACTTTTCAAAGGTGGCAAAGATGGTAGACGAGAATGGAACGGCGGTTATTCTAAAAAACAATAAGCCTCGTTATGTTGTGGTTGAATACGGCAAACTTTCCGAACAAGAAAAGGCTGATAACCAAACAGTAGCGGATATTGCACAGAGAATACTCAAAAAGCATACAAAGGCATTTGAGGAATTAGCTAAATGATAATATTAGAAAAGGAACAAATCATATTATTACATAGTATGTTGATACAACAATCTGGAGGTAGTGATGGCGTTAGAGATGAGGGGTTGTTGGAGTCTGCCCTGAGGGCGCCATTTCAGACGTTTGCAGGAGAAGAGTTATATCCTACACTTAAAAGGAAAGCATCTAGTTTGTGCTATGGATTAGTTAATAATCATTGCTTTGTGGATGGCAATAAAAGAATTGGTATTTTAGCTATGATGACATTCTTAGAGCTGAATGAAGAACCAGTGGAATGCACCGACGCTGAGATGATAAAGTTAGGATTGGGCATTGCTGATGGAACAATAAAACACTCGGATATCTATTTGTGGATAACGGAACATACAGAGGAATAAAAAGCGAATGATAAAAATGCCTACTTTATATAATAAGATATAGGGCGATTTTTACCGTGGAATCTAATACTGGTTCTAGGTTCTAGTGGGAGACCGTGGGGGTTCAAGTCCCTTCATCCGCACTAAGAAAGAGTCTTAATTCTTTAAATAAGAATTAAGACTCTTTTGCGTTTGTAATTATTTAGAAGATTTAGAGAATGCCCAACAGCTTCGCAGCGATAGGTAGCCACACAGCAGTCAATACACAAAGGATTAGCTGATGAGGAATCGCAGTCTTAGTTAGCTGCCCCATCTTATAATAGCCCGTTAGATAGGTGAGAAGCGGAACAGGGTCTAATGGTAATAGATAACAATTTGATACACAAAGACCAAGAACCATCATCATTACAACAGGTGAGATTCCAGTATTAGCAGCTAATGCAACTAATGGTGCCGATAGCATACCAATTAGTGCTGGTGCTACAGGAACAGGAATCAACAGTACGAATATCAACAAACCGACGAGCATGAGGATGAGTGTATGAGATAAATCCAAATTTGCAGGTATCAAGGCTTCGGCAAACCAATTACTAGCCTGTGTAGATACCAGTGCGTTCCCGATACACATAACAGAGCCGAGCATAAAGTACGCTTCCCAACTGACATTTTGTTTATATTCATCCCAGGAGAAGATGCCTACTTGTGGAACCATCATTAAGCAAACGATAATTGTAGTAACAACCGTTACTTGAAGGAAAGGTACCCAAGAACTTAATATCCATAATACAAACATAATAGCGATTAGGATAACNACTAATTTCTCTTTTTGACTCCATTTTCCTGGCTTTTCAACAGATTCTAAATAAGAGTCAATGTCTACTTTAGAAACTTCAACAACAGGGTTAAGTTTTACAACAATCCACCATGATAGTGGTACGAATACAACAGAGATTGGAAGACCAAATGCCATCCACTGAGCAAACGTAACAGATATTCCGGTCAGAGTTTCTAATTGAGCCATAATCAAGAGATTGAGCGAAGAACCAGCAGGTGTCATCATTCCTCCTATCATGTTGGCAACGGTGATACCAATCATAAAGGCACAGCCAGTTTTCTTTCTATCTGCTTCATTAGGGTATAGATTAAGAAAATCGATAACCAAAGGAATAAAAGCCGAAGCTGTAGCAATATTACTAACCATCGATGAAACCAATGCTCCACACACCATCATGGCAAAGAGAAGCATCTTAACACTTCCGCCAAAGGCATTCATAAGAGCAATCAGCATACGACGGGATAAATTCACTTTTGTAATTGCCGTTGATATACCGAATGAGGCAAGTACGAAGAACATCAAGTGGTTGGCAAAACCCGAATAAGCATCTTTAATTGGAACACATCCAAAAAGTACAAGTAGTGCCGGTAATACGAGGCAAGTAATTGGAAGTGGCAATCCTTCCGTAACAAACATAAGTAGCATGACGATAAGAATGCCGATGGTATTACGTCCAGCTGTAGTTAAAAGTTCAGTAGTCGGAACAAAGTTCATGCCTATGATGACTATGGCGGAAAGAATTAGTCCCAAAAGTTGCTTCTTGCTGAATTTCATTTTAAAGTCCCCCTTGTTTTTGAATTGTCGTAAATTTACTATAGTAGTATCTGTAAAATGCGAAAAATTCATGCTACAATCTATTTTAAAGGAACAGGGCATTAATGTTAATAATACATGGTGTACAATGTTGTGTAATGGTATTGTACAATATGTTCAGTCGGAACGAGGAAAACGGGCAAAATAGAGGCTTTTGCCCCGAAATAGCTAGGACATATAGTAGGAAAGAGGAAGCAAATATGATAATTGCAGGGATTATAGTGGAAGTGCAAAGGAAAGTAATTAAAAATATTCATATTCATGTTAAAGCGCCAATGGGTAAAGTGATAGTGACGGCTCCTAAACGCACAAGTGATAGAACTATTATCAAGATAGTCGAGGAGCGGAAACGGTGGATTAAAGACCAGCAGGCTAAAATGGCGATGCGAATGCAAAACCGCATGGATGACGATATAGATTGGGAAGAACAAAGGATTGAGCTGCGAGAAAAGATAACTAAGCTTTTGCCCAAGTGGGAAGAGATAACAAAGTTATATAGTTCTTCATGGCAAATTAGAAAAATGAAAACACGATGGGGTAGTTGTAATATCAAGACAAAAAAAATATGGTTCAATTTGCATCTAGCGCAAACGACCAATAGTTGTTTGGAATATATTATTTTGCATGAGTTACTCCATATCAGAGTGCCTAATCACGGCAAAGAGTTTAAAGAGCAGATGGACAAATATATGCCCCAGTGGCGCGAAGTGCGCAAAGAATTAAACCAATATGTTTTATTTTAAAACCGTGCACCTCACCTCGAATAAATCCCATAGACGTTACCTTTACAGTTAACTCAATTCAGGCACCCTCGCGGCACACAAAAGCTTCTACTTAGTGCTGCTTCATTCCTGACCTGACACGATTCATAGATTTTTGTTGCGCAAGACCCAAACGTCATCGCCACTTATAAAGGGCAGCTCAACGAAAATAAACCCTCAGATTGGTATCACCCCTGCTGTAGCGGATTGCAGGTATAGGGCACCGCTAACTCCCCGGCTGCACGGATTTTTAGTATAGCTCATTTGAGTTATATTGTCAATCAGTTGTCGAGTGGTTTAAGGTGGTTTTGGTTGTTTATAAATTGAAAATAATGTATAATATAAAAAGGTATGTGCCTATATAAAAGAGATAGGAAGTGAGCATATGAAAAGAATAGGATTATTGACAAGTGGCGGCGATTGCCAAGCACTTAATGCGCAACAATGCGAGGCGTTGTAAAGGGTTTGGCCCACAACGAAAAGGATTTAAAGGTATTCGGATTTTTTAATGGCTATAGAGGATTAATCTATGGAGATTACAGATTGCTGACGGCTGAAGATTTTTCGGGTATTTTAACCAAAGGTGGAACAATCATCGGAACCTCTAGGACACCTTTTAAGGATATGCGCAAGCCAGACGAGAATGGACTCGACAAAGTTAAGGCCATGAAGCAGACATATTATGATCTGAACCTTGATTGTCTAGTTATTTTGGGCGGCAATGGGACGCAAAAAACAGCCAATTTATTAAGTGAAGAGGGACTTAACGTTCTTCATCTACCAAAGACAATAGATAACGACATATCGGGTACAGATATGACGTTTGGATTTTATAGTGCGGTTAATATCGCGACAGACGCGATTGACTGTATTCATACAACAGCAGCATCTCATAGCCGAGTGTTTATTGTTGAAGTTATGGGACATAAGGTAGGGTGGTTGCCGTTATATGCTGGAATTGCCGGCGGAGCGGACATTATTCTGATTCCGGAGATACCATATGACACTGAGAAAGTCATTGCGGCTATTAAGGCACGCGAAGAAGCGGGCAAAGGATTTACCATTTTAGCAGTGGCTGAAGGTGCTATTTCCAAGGAGGATGCTAAACTTTCCAAGAAGGAATTAAAGAAAAAGATGGCAAAGAACCATTATCCTTCAGTTTCATATGAGTTGGCAGATATGATTGAAAAGGAAACGGGGATGGAGATCCGCATTACGGTACCGGGACATACACAAAGAGGCGGCGGGCCTTGTCCATACGACCGAATTTTGTCAACTAGGATTGGTTCAACAGCAGCCGAACTGATTATGAAAGAAAAATACGGATTCATGGTTGGGATAGTTAATGGCGAAATCAAAAGGGTACCACTTATTGAAAGTGCTGGAATCTTAAAGACGGTTTCACCGAATGCCCAAGAGGTTCAAGAGGCGAAGAGAATTGGTATTAGTTTTGGTGATTAATTTAAAATGATGAAAAAGAGGCGAATAGTATGAGTTATACTGCACTGTATCGCAAGTTTCGGCCAGATTCATTTGCCGATGTCAAGGGACAAGATGCAATCATAACAACTTTAAGAAATCAAGTAAAGGCAGACCGTATTGGGCATGCTTACCTTTTCTGCGGAACCCGTGGNACAGGTAAAACAACNGTAGCGAAAATCTTAGCAAAGACAGTGAATTGNGAACGNCCTGTAGAGGGNAACCCTTGTAACGAATGCGAAATGTGCAAAAGTATTCAAAGTCAAACATCTATGAATGTAATTGAAATTGATGCNGCATCAAACAATGGTGTAGACAATATTCGGGAGATTCGTGAAGAGGTTGAATATCGTCCAACACAAGGCAAATATAAAGTATATATTATTGATGAGGTTCACATGTTGTCAACAGGAGCATTCAATGCACTATTGAAGACATTAGAGGAACCACCAGCGTATGTTATTTTCATCTTAGCGACAACCGAAGCGCACAAGATTCCAATTACAATACTTTCTCGTTGTCAACGCTATGACTTTAAGCGAATTTCGCTTGATACGATTACAGATAGATTGCGTGAACTAATGAACGAAGAGCAAGTTGCAGTCGAAGATAGAGCATTACGCTATGTAGCGAAGGCGGCTGATGGCTCGATGCGTGACGCCCTGAGTTTGTTAGACCAATGTACGGCCTTTTATTTGGGCGAAGAATTAACATACGATAAAGTTTTGGAAGTTTTGGGAACATTAGATAGCGAAGTGTTCAGCACGCTTTTGCGAAAAGTTATAAAACGTGATGCAGCGGGATGCATTCAGTTATTGGAAGGGCTGATTACTAAAGGGAAAGAAATGACACAATTTGTCACAGATTTCACTTGGTACATGCGTAATCTCTTGCTTGTAAAATCATCAGAAAATGTTGAAGAAGCTATTGATACGACGACAGAGAATCGCAAACTGCTCGAAGAAGAGGCACAGATGGTTGATGATGCAACGCTGATGCGTTTCATCCGCATATTTTCAGAATTATCCAACCAGATTCGCTATGCCTCACAGAAGCGAGTATTGGTAGAGATAGCATTGATTAAGCTATGTCGACCAGCGATGGAGCAAGATATAACCGCAATGCTTGACCGCATTAAGGTGCTGGAAAAGAAAGTCGAAGAAGGTGTTGTAATCGGAGCTAGGACAGGTGTAGTTAGCAGCGGAAATGCGGGAGATTCATCTGAAAAAAAGGTGGCAGAAGTTAAACCATTAAAAGCGGCACCGGAAGATATTCAAAAGGTAAAGGGCGAATGGAATATAATTGTTGGGCAGACCAGCGGAATGCTTAAAGGGTTCCTTAAAAATGCCGCCCCTAAGTATAATGGACAAACGGGAGAAGATAAGTTATATGTAGAGTTTACAGATAGCGTGGCTCAACACCAAGTAGAGAATCCAGCGACTAAAGAAGAACTAGAGCGAATTATTTTGAAACGAATTGGCAAACATGTCGAAGTGGAGACAATATTGGCCAATGAGGCAAAGATAGAGGGACTGACAGAAATTTCGGTCGATAATATCTTAAAAGATAAGATTAAGATGGATGTAACTGTAGAAAATGATTTCGAAGGATAAATGACAGGAGGAAAAGAAAGATGGCAAAACGTGGAGGATTTGGCGGTGGCATGGGTATGCCTGGCAACATGGGGAACTTGATGAAACAGGCACAAAAGATGCAAAAGCAAATGGAAGAAAACCAGAAAGCTTTGGAAGAAAAAGAATTTACAGCAACGGCTGGTGGTGGAGCAGTAGAAATTACTGTATCTGGTAAAAAGGAAATCATTAAAGTCAAACTAGCAGAAGAAGCAGTTGACCCTGATGATGTTGAGATGCTAGAAGATTTGATTATGGCAGCAGCTAACGAAGCATTGCGCAAAATGGACGAAGAAGCTAGTGCGTCGATGGGAGCACTTGCAGGTGGACTAGGCGGAGGATTACCATTTTAATTATGGAATATTATAGTGGTTATATCGGAAAACTAATTGAACAACTTTCGCGACTTCCAGGGATTGGAGCAAAATCCGCTGGACGTTTGGCATTTCATATTATACATATGCCTAAAGAGCAAGTGGAGTCGTTGACGACATCCATAGGGGAGGCACGTAATAACGTAAAATATTGCAAGGAATGTTTCACCTTAACTGACGAAGAAATTTGTCCGATTTGCAAAAACCAAAAAAGAGATCACAACACCATTATGGTAGTAGAAAATACTAGGGATTTGGCGGCTTACGAAAAGACAGGCAAATTCGAAGGAGTATACCACGTTTTGCATGGAGCCATTTCACCAATGTTGGGGATTGGTCCAAACGAAATAAAACTAAAAGAATTAATGCAGAGATTACAAGGTGATGTTGATGAAGTTATCATTGCGACAAATTCAAGCCTTGAAGGAGAAACAACAGCAATGTATATTGGCAAATTGATTAAACCGACAGGTATTAATGTTAGCCGTATTGCAAGTGGTGTACCAGTTGGTGGAGATTTAGATTGCATCGATGAAGTGACGCTGCTTAGGGCATTGGAAGGGCGAGTTTCATTATAATGTTTAAAAGTACAAGTAGCAAGAAGATGGTGGAATACCAAGAGTTTTATGATAGCATTAGCGATATTCTTCGCCATCCAGTAGTTAGACAGATGAGGAATTATTCGCAACATTGTGATACGCATTGCTATCGACATTGTTTGGCGGTAGCATTTCATAATTTTCGAATTTGCAAAAAATTAAAATTAGATGCAGTTTCAGCAGCCAGAGGTGGAATGTTACACGACCTATTTCTATATGATTGGCGTAAGCATTACAAAGAGACAGGAAATAGATTTCATGCTATGAGTCATCCTGGTGAGGCATATGAAAATGCAAGCAAATATTTCGAGCTGAATGAAGTGGAAAAAGAAGTGATTAAAAAGCACATGTGGCCAGTCACTCTTATCCCACCAAAGCATCCAGAGACATATGTTATTTGTTTTACAGACAAATATTGCGGAACACTTGAAATAGCAGAACACTTTGGGAATAAATTGAAAACTGCAGTGAAGAAGTTAAGGCTGAAAAAATAAGGGTGTATATGGAAAACAATAAATTATTGGGAAAAATTGCAAATAGCATAAAAGATGCGATAAATGTTGTTAAAAGGAAAGTCTTGTCGTTGTTAGGAAGAGAAGTAATAGACAAGGAGCAAGACAAGCTTGATAACATCGTAGATTACAAGAACAAGGAACTAAACAAAAAGAAGCAACGCATGATAGGGATTACTGTTTTAGTGTGCCTGATTGTCGGAGGAGCATTGGGTGGACAACAGAGAATACGATAGTTACAAAGTGCTAGCAGAAACGCCAGAGGAAGATACAGCAGCGTCAAAATATACCGAATTCGATGGAAATATTTTAAAGTACAGCGGTAATGATGCTATTTTAATGAACGGTTCAGGAAAATCTTTGTGGTCGCAAAAGCTAGATATCGAGACACCAGATATTGAAGTGTTTGAAGGCATGGCGGTTATATATGCAAGAAGAGGAACCAAAGTGGTTGTTCTAAATAAAGACGGGAAAATTGGCGAGTTTAATACGGACAAACCTATTTTAAAGGCTAAAGTAGCAAAGCAAGGAATGGTTGCGGCTATTTTGGAAGACGGCGAGAACACATGGGTTAATTATTACTCGGCAACAGGTGAGCAAATTGTTGCAGCAAAGACTAGAGTGGATAGCCCAGGATATCCTGTTGATCTGGCCATTTCACCAGATGGAATGGTGCTGATGGTAACATATTTCCAAGTTGAAGGAGGCACAACCAGAAGTTACGTGGCTTTTTATAATTTTGGTAATGCGGGGCAAAACCAGATGGACAACATGGTTAGTAGTTACACATATACAGGAATATTGGCACCACAGACAGAATACTTAGATGATTCATTGGCGGTGGCATTTCGTGATAATGGTTTCGTATTATATGAAGGAAAGCAAATTCCTAAAGAAGTTAATACGGTAGAAGTCAACGAAGATATTATCAGTACCTTTTATAGTGACAAATACATCGGCATGGTTTTTAGAAGCGATGAGCAGGATAAGCAATATAAGTTAGCGCTATACAATAAAAAAGGTAGACTGAAGTTTGAACAAAGTTTTGATGCAGAATACAATACAATTAAGATAAGTAATGACCATATCCTCATGTATAATGAAGCAAAGGTGTGCATCATGAGTGATAAAGGTGTCGTGAAGTACAATGGTAGTATTGAAGAGGGCATGATTTTGAATTTGTTTAAACTGGACATGAATCGTTATCGTCTGGTAACAAGTCGAGGCGTTAAGACGATAAAATTAACTTAGAAGAGGCACAAAATGAGTTGGTTGTTTTTCATTATAATAGGATTTATAGGTTTCAATGTATTTATAGGTGGGCGCAAAGGATTTTTTAAAACGGCAATATCAATGCTATTTTTAGTACTTGTGTTGATATTGGCATCGTTGTTGAATCCCTATGTGGCTCAATTTTTGCGAGAAAATACTCCTGTTTATGAAACCGTTCGAAATAAAACAGAAGAGGCTATGACGAGTTACCTAATAAAAGAAGCAGAGGATAAATTCACTGAAGAAGACAAAGCCAAGATGGAAATGGCAGGAATTTCACCTAAGGAAATATTGGGTCAAGAAATTCCAGAAGATATGCAAGCAACGATACTGGAGAATCTGCCATTACCAAATATCTTCAAGCAAAATATTATCAACAATAATAAAATAGATATATACGAGCTGTTGGGAGTAGACAAGTTTATTGATTACGTGGCAAGCTATGTGGCATACAGCATCACTAACGGTATTGCTTTTTTGTTATCCTTTACACTTGCGATTGTAATCATAAAAGTAACATTGTATGCAATTAATATCTTGACGGCACTGCCAGGGATTAGCTTAGTCAACTCATTAGGGGGAATGCTTCTAGGAGGAGCTCAAGCCATTCTTTGGATATGGGTATTCTTTATAGTAGTAACAGTTATTTGCAATACGTCCTTTGGAAATGTCTTAATGAATGAAATAGAAAACGATATGTTTTTGAGTTTTATGTATGAGAAAAACGTCTTTTTACCAGTGGTTATGAAGATATTCGCGTAACATTTAGTAAGTGCACACCAAATTATAAAACATCTTCGGAAGTTACTTCTGTAAGATGTTTTATAATTTGCTGTATAAGCGACTTTGTCGCGACCGAAACAGCGTAGCTGTGAGGTTACTTACTAAAATAAAACACACTAGAATACTGTGAAAAAAAGGTCCATTGCAGATAATGCAAAGGGCTTTTTATTTACTGTTAAAAAAGAGAGTGAAAAAGTTGATAAAACCTGTTGACACTTATAAGTATGTGTGATATTCTTTTATAGCTGTCCTTGAGAGGCGAAACCTTGAAAAACAGCGAAGAACCTTGATAACTAAATAGTGAAACACATTCCTTGAAAATTCAAAT
>JGI994J12354_10004771_pt1 | contig 12033 bp, 10 predicted proteins | sample IntmicLarv3ML3BL_FD_12354 | JGI IMG/M metagenome (IMG submission 12354) | reverse complement strand
GACCGAGACTTTATAAGAGTGGTGTTGTTGAAAGAGCACTGGTTTATCAAGAGGATGCAGAAAAATTTATAGACAGTAAATATTTTGATGCGTTTACAGTATATGGTTTTAAGTTAGTCGAAAGTGAATATTTTACAAATGAAGATAAAAATTCTGTATTAATTTCAGAAAGACTGGCAAAGAAAAACGGACTTGAAGTGGGAGATGAAATAAAGATTCGTTCTATTGGTCTTGGACGTTCATTTGTCGAAATATCTGAAAATGATATTAAATATGCTACTGTAACTATTTCAGGTTTGTTTTTTTCTCCGAATGTATATGAAGTGGGTTATGATAATACTTTTGCATGGGAACAGGCTGATAATATGATGTTTGGTTCGTTTGAAATGGCATCATATTTAATTGATTTTAAAAGTAGATATAATGTTCCTCCGATAGAAAGAGTGACAGTGTACCTGAAAAATTCAAATGATGTGGATGCTTTTATAGAAGAGATAAAAGTGAAAATTAACATTGAAGAGGTCACAAATGTTGTGAGTGAATATAATCAAGGAGTTTTTAGTGGATTAGAAAGAGACGATTTCCTTGCCGCTTTTGATATAAATCGTAATTATACTATACAGATAGACCAAGAATGGTATAATATAGTTGCAAAACCAATGGAAACAATACATAATATTATAGGTATGTTTATTTTGGGAGTACTTCTTGGAAGTGTTATAGTCATGGTGTTGATAATATCAATATCACTAAAAGGAAGAAAGCGAGAGTTTGGAGTTTTGCTTTCAATGGGAGAAACAAAAGGTAAAATTATGGGACAGGTGTTTGCTGAGATATTATTGCCACTTGTTTTGGCAGGGTGTATTGGAATTGCACTTAGTGCAGTTACTCAGCCTATTGTGGAAAACTTCTCAACTCAAACCTTAGTAACGGAAGCAGGAGAAATGCAGAGCAAAAACAGTGAACTTCTTGATGACAAAAAATTTGAAGTGGAAGAAGAAAAGAATGATATTAGTTATCATATGTGGGGGCGAAATTCAAAGGGTATTGTGATTGATTCTGACCTTGAATATCAAACAGAACCAGCAGTGTATTTCTTATATTTCGGAACAGTCTTTGCTTTAGCAATTCAGATATTTGCAGTGTTGCGAGTTAATCCTGCAAGAATGCTTACGAAAAAGGAATAGTTTGTTGTTTAATGAAATCAAAAACATTTTATAATAAAAGAAAAGGAGAAGAAACATGGAGAAGATTTTAGAATTTAAGGACATCACGTACTACTATGAAAGCGGAGAGAGGAAAATCTCAATTTTTGAGGAAATATGATGATTTTGAATCTAAAATATATATTTTTTATTCTTAAAGAAAAAAATATATACTATTCAGAAGAGATGGGACAGGAAATTATTGAATATATTGCCATTGGTTGGGATATCTTATATCCTATAAAACGAGAGTTAACTGATTTTTTTGTTTCGTCTAAATATATTGTGGAAGGTGATTTGAGAAAAGAAAAAAGTTACTAAGGAAGTGATGAGGAATATGTTTATTTTTATCCGGATTATAATTTTATCTCAATATAAGGAGAAGGAAAAAAGAGTAGTGAAAGATTTATTGTGATGTTCTTTCAGCCAGATGGTTCTTATGATGAAAATAGAGACATCATGGAATTGAAGGAATTACAGAGATATCAAGACGAACTGAAAGCATTCAAGGAATTAAATGATTGGTATGATGGGGTGCTAGAGTGTGATGAATAAAAAAAATATTTTTATAGTAATCTTATTTTTAGGAATTTCTGGTGTTATAATTGCAAATAAATTGGATGTGATGCAAGAGGTGGAAAAGATAGATGCCAAAATATACAGGGAAGAATCAGAGGAGGTGAAAGCGGAGGAAATAAGAGTATTATCGCAATACTTTGAAGGAAGCACTAATTATTATGTAAAAGAGGTGCCTAAATATATGAGTTTTACACTCAATGAAAAATTCAGAGAATTAACAATTCCAGATTGTTTTATATTTAGAGAAAAATCTGATGATATTATAGGCGTAAAGGGATATTATGGTTATATTTTTTCGTCAAGGGCAGAAGGAATAAAAATGTTAAACAGGTTAGAAGAGGAAGGGATAGGGATATGAAGAATTTACTCAGTGTCCAGATTCCCAGCCTAAACCTAAAAAAAGGTATGGTGGAAACCATGGACATGGTTCTTAGGAGAATAATAGAATGAATAGACGACAACGATTTATATTTATAGTTCCTATCTGTATTCTACTGTTTTTAGTTATCATAGCCATATGTGCGAACCTTTCTGATAATTGGAAAGAGTTTGGGCAGATAAAAAACATTATAATGCAGATTAAAGAGATACACCCCTATCAAGATAGAGAAGTACTAGATATTAATAGACCCGTAGAGGCTCGATGGCATCCTAAGGGTGTACATGTGATGATTATTCCGCTAGATGAAGAGGGTGATTGGATTGTAGATGATTATTTGGATTTATCTCTAATATTATCATTTGATGGAACACCTACATACGATAATTATAGCATTAACGGTTCTAAGGCTAATTATGTTGAAAAATTTATTGATGAAGTAAACGAAAAACATTTAAATAATATTGATCTTAAAGATTTTATCCAAAAAGATCTAATTGTGACATTAAATTTTTCAGATGATAGTCAAATAGTTTTTGATAGATACTACAAGGAGATTGAAGAAAACATCGAAATTTACCATAAATACTTTATAAAGCAATAAAAAATGAGATGTTTATTAGAAAACAATAATAATAGACAAAAATGACTTGTATGATGATTGACAAAATGGTTAAAATTTTAGTATAATCTAAATACGATTTAAAGCAGAGAAGTTTGAAAAGGCTTATTTGCAAATTTAAAATAAAAGGAGAAAATTGATATGGCAGCAGGACAAATTAGAGTAACCCCGGAGCAGATGAGAACACGTGCAAGTAATTTTAGAACAGAAGGTCAAAATTTTGATACAGTAATTAATAAAATGCAGAGCTTAATTAACCAGTTGCAGCAGGAGTGGGAAGGACAAGCAAGTCAGCAGTTCGCACAGCAATTTGCAGGTTTAAAGCCTAATTTTCAAAAAGTTAGAGATTTAATTAACGAAATTGGCGGACAGCTTGATGCAACAGCAACTTCTATTGAAGAGCTGGATATTCAGATTTCTCAGAAATTCCAATAAGATATTGTGCCTTCATAATCTCTGAAAGTTGTGAGGTTATGGGGGCATTTTTTTAGCATAGGAGGAGTTTTAATGAGTACAGATTTGCCAATGTCTCCGGATCTCATAAGGGAGTATAAATACGCAGCTCCCGGTATTACTAGTGTGTATGAAATTGATATTTTAACTGAAAAGAGCAGTGAATTAAAATTTTTTGCAAAACAAAACGAGGAAAATCAGCTTAAAGAAACACAAGATGGTATAACTTTTTTAAAAAAGGGTGATACCACAGAAGAATTGATTATTAAAGAAACGCTATCATATTCTGTTTTTTCAAAACCTAGCAGTGTAAGTGGCAGTAATGCAAATAGAGCCGAAACATATTCATCACAATATGTTTGGATTTTTGTTTTGTGTGCTATTGGGGGGTTCATTTTGGCAATGTGGAATAATAAGAGAAAAAGGAAAAGGCTGAAAAACAATGTTCATAACAATTAGCTTGGCGATAGAAAAAGAAAGATTTGATTTACAGATTGACAGCAAACAACAGATTAAGGATATTTTGGAAGTACTAAACAGCAGCGGAAAGATGAGCTGTGCGAAAATACCTGATTTTTTTAGAAGTAATATTTTACAAAGAGCAGTTAGTTCGTATAAAACTTTTGAGGAAGAAAAAATATATAGCGGAGATATTCTCACAGCGATATTTTGAGAGGTTATACATGAATGTAATAGAAAAAAATATTTTGAACGGACAGTCTGCACTTTCAAAAAGGGAGCGGGCATTTTTAATTTTTTCAAGGGATGAACTGGTGCCATGTACACTCGCGGAAACTGAAGATAATTTTACTCTTCGTTTTAATATTGATGGACTCTATTCTGCTGAAGATATTAAAACAGAAGATTTAGTAAGTAAATTGCAGTTTTTAGCAAATTGTGCTGATTTATATTTATTGCGTGAAGAATATCAGTTTTCGTTGTCTTCGGAAAATATATATTATACATATAATCTTGCTCCAAAGGTTCTTATGAGAGATAAACAACAGTCGATGGAGGAGGATTTCATAAAAGAATATAAGGCTTTTATTGCGTATATTATTGCACCTAAATATAGCTATGAAAATTATTTAAACGGCGGAGAAAAACTGTACAAGCGAAATAAAACAGTAAAATCAATTGTCCAAAATGAAACTGTTGATGAGATAAAAAACCAAATTTTGGACTTATTTGAAAAGAAAAAACAGGAAAATAAATCTACAAAACAACTTGTGAGAAAAACTACAGTAAAAAGCTTTGCGATTTTTATGCCGTTAGTTGTTCTGTTTCTCGTAGCGAGTTTAGGATTGTCGGGATTTTTATATTTTATGGAATTACCATATAAAACTACCCTTTTGGGTGGAAATTCAGCCTATTTGAATGAGGACTATATTGGTGTACAGGAAGAATTATTGTCGTTGTCTATGAACAGATTACCTAAGGAGACAAAATTTATTTTGGCAAAATCCTATGTAATAACTGAAAGTTTAACAACCGCACAAAAAAATAATATATTATTAGGTATTTCATTAAAATCAGACGAAATGATTTTGGATTATTGGATTAGTATTGGGCGTTTGGATTTTGACGGAGCAGTTGATATTGCGCAACGTCTTGGCGATAACGATTTACTTTTGTTTGCATATATAAAGCAAAAAGCCATACTTGTAGACGATACATCTGTAGATGGCGCTGAAAAAACTGTAAAAATGAAAGACTTGGACGATAAAATTAAAGCAATTACAGAAGATTTAGAAAAAAGTCAGGAAGAAATCTCCAAAATTGAAGTTCAGCAAATCCCGTCATCGGAGGAAGAAGATTCCGATGGGGAAGGTGAAGTGACAGAAGCTGATAGCGAAAACTAGTTAGTTGTAATAAAGCTGAATACATAAGTAAATAATCATGCAATCAAGGGATAGGGTTATAAATTATGCAAACAATTTTTGTTATTGATAAATTAGGACTAAAAGAGTTACCGACGGAGCGTAATTGGAAAATTTCACAAATTGAGGGTTTGGTTACTGATAATGGATTTTCGGTTAATGGAACTGATTTAGTGAAAAATCAAATTGAAAATATCGGAGAATATAAAGTTTTGTGGCTTGACGCAACAGAACAGTCATTTGTCACAAAAAATATTAAGGCCATTAATGTAAGTAATAAAAAAACTGCACATATACAAATAAATAACGAAACCGAATATTTTATTCAAGATAAAATATTGTATGCGCAATCTGAAAATATTTATGTGAATGGTAAGCTGGTAACTTTGCGAGAAATACCTCTTGAATATGGAGATGTTATTTTTGCAGATACCATATACATGATATTTCAAAAAGACAGAGTAGTTGTAAGTGGTATAAATTTTAAATGTAATCTGAATATATTTGTTGAAATGTCAGATATTAAAGATAGTTTTCCGGTTTATCAGAGGTCGCCCCGTATAATAAAACGAGAGCCAACCGATAATTTTTCGCTTTTATCACCTCCTGCAAAAGAACAAAAGCAAAAAAGGAAATTGGCAGGAGTTATTTTACCCCCTCTCACTATGGTGGCTACGACTATAGTTATGGGTTTATTAACCGGAGGCGGATTAATGGTTATGGTAACCGCTGCCGCAACATTAATGACTACAGTGTTTTCTATAACTTCATTTTTTAGTGATAAAAAAGAAGCTCAGTTAAAAGAAAAAAATCGTGTTATCGATTATGAAGCATATCTGTTGAACGCAAGAAAAGATTTATCAAATTTGTATAACAAACAAAAAGAATCATTAGGTTATCATTATCCCACAATATCCCAAATAGAAAAATTAGTTATTTCTCAATCGGGACGCATTTATGAACACGCTGCTAATGACAGCGATTTTTTGACGATTTCACTTGGGGTATCAGATGTTTCTTCGAGTTATGCTATTAAAAGGGACGATTCTTTATCGCGTAAGGATGATGATGATCTATTAATTGAAATGCGAGAAATTGCTGATGAATTTTCTTTGTTAAAAAATGTCCCTTCAGTAATTGACTTGAAAAAATCACATTTAGCTTTGGTTGGAGAAAAGAATAATATACATACACAGCTTAAATCTATTCTTGCCCAAATATGTTTTTTCCAAAGCTATCATGATATTGAAATCATCACTTTGGTAGAGGAAAATGATTTAAAAACTTTCGATTGGATGCGTTGGCTTCCGCACTGTAAAATAAAGTCTATTAATATACAAGGATTAATATCCGCAGAAAATCATCGAGATTTGGTTCTCGGAAATTTGGCACAAGTATTGAAAACAAGACTTGCTCAAAAACAGGAAGAAAAGAAAGATCGTGCATTTCTTCCTCACTATATTTTTGTTGTTGACAATCCAAAGTTACTTACAAACCACAGTATGATGGAGTATTTACAGAATAAAAATTCAGATTTGGGCTTCAGTATAATTTATACTACACATTTGAAAACAAACGTTCCTGAAAATATAGAAACAATCTTTATGATAGAAGGTAAGGAAAAGGGAACATTGTTAATAAATAATGGACAATTGGTTAATAGTAGTGTAAGTTTATCTACCAATGAAGAAGTTAAATATGAGAAAATAGCGCGTTCTCTCGCGCCAATTGAGCATAATAAAGGCGTTACAACACATATTCCTGAAAGTATTACTTTTTTTGATATATATAATGTGAAAACCCCAAGAGAAATACCCATTGAAAAATTATGGGAAAAGAATGCATGTCATAAATCTCTTGCGGTTCCGCTCGGAATGCGAGCAAAAGATGATTTGGTTTATTTAAATCTACATGAAAAAGCACATGGTCCGCATGGTCTTGTTGCAGGCACAACAGGATCAGGAAAATCTGAGATAGTGCAGTCCTATGTTTTATCACTTGCAGTCAACTTTCATCCTCATGAGGTTGGCTTTTTGTTAATTGACTATAAGGGCGGAGGTATGGCGAATTTATTTGAGAAACTACCTCATCTGCTTGGAACTATAACAAACCTTGACGGAAGCGAAAGCATGCGTGCACTTGCATCGATAAAGAGCGAGTTAGCAAGGCGCCAACGTGTTTTTAATTCCTGTAATGTTAATAATATTAATCAATATACGAAATTGTTTAAGTCTGGTGAAGCTGAAGAGCCATTACCGCACTTATTTATAATTTCTGATGAATTTGCAGAATTGAAAAAAGAACAGCCGGAATTTATGAACGAGCTTGTCAGTGCGGCCCGTATAGGAAGAAGCTTGGGTGTACATTTGATATTGGCAACACAAAAACCCTCCGGTGTGGTTGACGATCAAATTTGGTCAAACTCTAAATTTAAGCTGGCTCTCAAAGTTCAAAACGAAGGTGATAGTAATGAGGTTTTGAAAACACCGGATGCGGCCAGAATAACTCAACCCGGTCGCGCTTACTTACAAGTTGGAAATAATGAGATTTATGAACTTTTTCAGTCAGCTTGGAGTGGTGCGTCCTATAATGAAAATCAAGCAGAACAATCTATTGATAACAGAATATATGAAATAAATAAGCTTGGACAAGGAGAATTGATAAACGAAGATTTAAGTGCCGGAAATTTATCAGATTCTAAGCTCACTCAGCTTGATGTAGTAGTGAATTTGATCAGTGAAATATATGAAAAACAAAATCCGGTTGCTGTTACAAAGCCTTGGATACCATCACTTCCACAGAATTTGCTTTCACCGCATGTGAAAACAGGTGATGATGTTGGGCTAATTGGAGAATATGATTTAGATGTTGCAATAGGCATGGTTGACGTACCGGAAGAACAATTACAGACAGAATATAAGCATGATTTTACAAAGGATGGAAATATTTCGTTTTTCGGAGCAGCAGGATTCGGAAAATCTATTGCAGTTACAAATATGGCTCTTTCTTTATCATGTAATAATTCACCATTATTATTGAATTATTACATACTGGATTTTGGAAACTCTTCTTTAATTCAGTTGAAAGATTTACCGCACACAGCAGATTATATAACATTTGATGATTCTGAAAAACTGAAAAAACTTGAAGTTATTCTTTCTGATGAGATGAAAAAACGCAAAGAGTTTTTTGCGAAAAAGAGTGCAATTAATTTCACAATGTATAATCAAATCGCTGATGAAAAACTGCCGGCTTTGATTATCTTTATTGATAATTATGATGTTATACGTGAGATGGATCCTGAATTTGAAGAATTCCTTACAAGGCTGACAAGAGATGGAAACGGTGTGGGAATTTATACTGTAGCATGTGCATCACGCTCCAGTGCAATTCGCTATACGGTTGCCAATAATTTTAAAACTAAAATTTCACTATTTATGCATGATGCTTCAGAGGTGATGTCCGTAGTTGGTAGAAGTACATATGTCTTGCCGGAAATTCGTGGACGTGCACTGGTAAAATCACATGGTATAAATATAATGCAGTGCTATTTGCCAGTGTCGTATGAGGATGATATTTCATTCACAAAAAATATTGGTGATGCGGTAAGAACACTTTGTGAGACAAATTCTGCTGCTGTGCCAAAGAAAATACCTGTTTTACCGGAGATGGTTACATTTTCTATGTTGGAACAAAAAGAAAATTGTATTGCACTTGGTTTGGATTCTGATGAAGTTGTGACACAATACTGTGAAACAGCTGCTATGATACAATTGATTATAGGGCCTCCTCAGTCTGGAAAAACTAATATATTAAAACTATTTTTGGAGCAGAGCGAGAAAGATCGGATATTTATAGCAGATTCTAAAAGCTATGATTTACAAGATTATCAAAATAAAGAAAACGTTACATATGTTGTCGATGCTCAGGATATACAGGATTTTTATGATAAGTTGGATGAAATGGTAACAGAGCGTGAGCAGTTGTTTAGAGAAAATGGTAACGGAATGCGTCCAAGAGAGTATTATTCTACTCTTCCGGCTGCAAAATTGATAATTGATGATATTGATAATTTTATCGATATAGTCAGCTCTATTTCATTTAATATGGAAACATTGATAACCAGAGTTATTGACACAGGAATTTCAATTATCTCAACCGGTCTTCAGTCTAAGCTTCGAGGTTATGATGGTATAACAAAGATCTTAAAAGATACACAATATGCAATATTACTGGGTAATCCCACTGAGCAGAATATATTTACTGTTCCGTTTATGCGTGGGTATAAAACACAAACGGGCATAGGGTTTATATTTGCGAGAAATGCTGTTGTGAAAATAAAGATTCCGTTAGTGAAAGAAAGTTGATAATTAAAGGGAGTGCTTTTTGTGAAATTTTTAAAAGGGATTATAAGTATGGTGATGGCTGTTCTTTTGTTAGCGGTCGGAATTTGGGTTGGATTACAGCTCGAAATCCAAAGAAAGGGCGAACAAGAGGAATTAAGCGAGAAAGCCAGAACAACAGTTGCTGTAGTGAATCTTGATATGGGATATACATTGGGTGATGAAACTCATAATTATTCGGAGGCAATTATACAAAATTTGTTGTTGAATGATTATGTTGTTGTTTCTGCATCAACTGCTCAAAGTGGATATAATAACGGCATTTATGGTGCTGTTTTAACATTTCCAAAAGATTTATCAGAATCCCTTGTAACAATTAATACAAAAACACCAACTCAAACAAAATTAGAATTCGTAATAAATCCTAACCTACAGGAGGATTTATATATTAATTTACATACGCAGTTAATAAATTTGCAGTCTGAAATTAATAAAACACTTGCAACAGTTTATGTTACCTCAATTTTTAATGAATTGCATTCAGCACAAAATCAAGGCTCGGCTTTACTTGAAAATGATTTTATCGATATGGCTGCTTTGGAGTTAGTAAAACTTGATAATTTTACTCAGACATTGAAACTTGGAGATATTCCAGAGGAAGAATTTGAGCCGGATGAGGCTGAATATAATAAGTTTGTGGAGGAAGCAAGTGTTTACGGAGATAATATAGCAAAAGAATATATAGACAGCTATACTGTTGCACAGCAAGATTTCGATATTATAGAGCAGAAACTTAAACAAGAAGTTGAGAATATTAATGCTACGCAGAATGAATATATCGAAAATATTGAAAAATGGGCATTAACGGTAAATACATATAAGGCTGAGATGAATACACACCAAGATGAATTAGAAGCTTGGGAGAAAGATGTGATAAATTGGGGTAACTTTATATCAAATTGGCATGTTGATTTGGGAAACTTTTACGATAATTTAACGGATTATTATGAACGCCTGACTTTATGGAAGCAGAAATTATCGGATTACAAGTTAGCACAAGACGAATATGTCATTGATATTGGTACATATAAAACTGAAATTGGAGATTATTTGTCAGCAGGTGTTGACTATTTTAATGAAAGTTTAGATGAAATTAATTCTTCCATTGATAGCACAGTTTTAATAATACAGAAAGCTAAAGATAATGAAACCAAAGCTATGGATTATTCTAATCAAATAAAAGCTGATGTAGCGGCTGCACAGACAGCAATTGATAGTTATAATTTGGTTGCCGGAGATTTAAATATTTATTCTCAAAATTATAATCAGTGGTTGGCAGAATATAATGATTGGGAAACCGCATATTCAGACTGGCAGACAGAATGTACTACATGGCAAACAGATAATGAAGATATTCTTCAGGAATGGTTTGATATAGGTTTAATTGATGAGGCTATTTATGATCAATATATCGAAGATGGCTATATTAGTGAATTAAACTTTACACCGCCGGAGATAGATACATTTGCACCAACTGTTTCATTTGAAATAGTAGATATTGAAATGATTTCAACTGTCATTTTAAGCAACTTGTTAGATATAGAAGAACCAAGTTTTGAAGAAAGTGAAATATTGGAACCACTCGAAAATATTACCGCATATGACGGTGTTGTTCCTGTATTCACAGCAGCGCTTTCACCGCTTATAGATCAGGTTGGACCAGCTTGGGATCCTGAATTCACTAACCCCGAGACACCGGTAAAGGAATTACCTGAGATACCTGTTACACCTGATTATATTAAAATAGAGAAAGTTCCGGATATTCCTGAGAGTTTGGAAACTCAGCAGAAAGATTTTATTGCAACAGCAGAATCTTTCAATCCGCTGGAGTATTTGAATGAAGAAACGAAAAAAAGAGCAGACAATAGCATTACTAATTTCAGCAGTTATATGGAAATGGTAAAAAGTGGTGTAGAGGCTAACGACTCAATAAATTTACTCAAGCTTTCAGATATATATTCTTCCTATAACAGCTATGTTTTGGAGCTGTCATCTGAAGCAGTTAGTCAAAATTCACAGGAGCAAAAAGCGTTAGAGGAGCGTTTGGGTATTTTTTATGATGCAAAAATGTCAACGAGTGAAGCAAATAGATGGTTGATAGAAGATTTCACAACACGAATGCCAAACAGCAGAATAGGTGGTGTAATTAACACCAGTGTTGTAGATGCAACTCTCACCCCTATTGAATTTATAAATATCAGACCGCGTAATATGCAAGTTACAAGTGACAGCTCGCAACAGGAGCAGCTGTTGTTTTTCCAGAAAATTATCTTCATAGTTTTAATAGCTTTGTTTTGGATAATAGTAATTTTTGTATCAATTAAAATCCTAAAAAGAAGACAGGCGAGGTATAAACATATGTCTTAATGTATTAAAAAATATTATTTTGGAGAGGAAAAGTGAAAGTTATGAGTTATTCTAATATTTTATATTATAAATCGTTGGCGGTAGGTTACGGAAGTAAGGCGGAATATTATTCAAGTCTTTCAAAGGATTTATCAAGAAAGGCAAA
>JGI994J12354_10004770_pt1 | contig 12037 bp, 15 predicted proteins | sample IntmicLarv3ML3BL_FD_12354 | JGI IMG/M metagenome (IMG submission 12354) | reverse complement strand
GCCGTTGTATAGCACAGTGCTATACTGTATGTCAAGACCTTTAGGTCTTGACATACATAAAACAAATTATCAGAGAGAGGACAGGACAATGAAACGGAAGAATAAAATTTTGATTATTGCCACGGCGGCAGGATTGCTTTTAGTTATTATGATAACAATATTTGCGATTTCTTGCAACCGCAAGCCGTGGACAGAAACGTTTGTGTCTATAGAAGAGAGCAGTTCATCAGAAGAAACAACATCTGTGGAAGAAAGCAGTGCAGTGGAAAGTTCGGAAGTTGAAGAAGAAAGTAGCATAGTGCCGTCAAGCGTAGCGTCAAGTTCAAAGGCTGCGGTGGCAAGTTCAAAAGCGACAACTGTATCATCAAAAGCCCCCGAACCAAGTAGCGCGGTGTCGCAGACCCCTCCGCCGGTTGATAATAACTGGCCGTTCAAGGAGGGAGTGACCTACGAAACTGTGTTGAAACCGTATGCAGAGGGTCTGGGGTATGCTTGTTCATATAGTACTATTCGAAGCGGATTATCATATCAAATAGAGTTTGTCAAAAACGGAAAGGCAGTTTCCGTCAATTGTTTGACATATGAGTGGGTGACGAAAAATGGAGGAGATCTTAGTCCGTTCTATGCCATTTGTGGTTCGATTGAGTCTGTGAGGGAAGAAGTAAGAACAGGAACATTCAATGCAGGAGTATCCGTTCGTAAATCTATCCGCGATGTAGCAACACTAAAATCGCTCTTGTCAGAATGGTCGAAAAAATAACTATAATAAAAAAAGCAGACTGTAGTTTCATAACTACAGTCTGCTTTTTATTACGTTACACTACCCACTTATACCCAAGACCCCAAACAGTTGTAAGGTGCTTCGGGTTGGCGGGCGAGTCCTCAAGCTTCACGCGAAGGCGGCGGACATTAACGTCAACAATCTTCTCGTCACCTGTGTAAAGCTCGCCCCATACTTCTGAAAGTATCACATCGCGCGAAAGGCATTCGCCCTCTTTTCTAATTAAAAGTTCCAGTATCTGGAACTCAACAGTAGTAAGGTCAAGATTTAAGCTGTCCTTCAAGATGACTTTATTCTTTCGGTCGATAGTAAAGTTGCCGAGGGTAGTAATAGTCGGCTGTTCCATTTTCGCGGCGGCAGAGTCGATACGGCGGCACAGAGCGTCAATGCGTGCAACAAGCTCACCGGGGGAGAACGGCTTGGTCATATAGTCGTCCGCGCCAAGCATAAGACCGTTTACCTTGTCCATCTCTTGCGTTTTCGCCGACAGCATTATTATCCCCAAAGTGGCAGAGGCTTTCCGCAGAGTTTTGCATACCTCGAACCCGTCGATTCCGGGAAGCATTATGTCAAGTACTGCTATGTCAAAGGGACCCTGGCTTTCGAAAACCGAAATAGCCTCTTCGCCGCTTGATGCCCCGACAACGTCATAGCCCGCGCGGACAAGGTTGATTACGACGAACTCGCGTATTACGCTTTCGTCCTCGCAGATTATGACTTTCTTTTTATCCGTCATTTTTAGCTTTCTCCTATGCTTTTAACTTGCTTTTTAGTTTAGTGAAATTTGTTTGAATATGGTACAAAGTGTTTGTACTTCCTGCTTGGTTGTTATGTCGAAACGTAGGCTTCGTGATTCTTGTGTCATAAAGCTGCCGCCCGGCAGATTGCAAAGCTCTATGCCATGAGTCATGATGATGTTTCGTTTATCTGTACATTTCCCGCAATTGGCACAACCGAATCTGTCAATACTTTGATTAATGCTTGGTGGCAGAGTGCTTCTGTCTGCGGCTTGCTTGCAAGACGCTGCCACAATGTCTTTTGCTATTTCAAATGGTAACTGAAAGCGTAAATGTAATCTATTTACATTAATTTCGAATTTGCAAACGCTTTTTTTGTTTTGCTTAAATGCAATTGTTCGATATGGAAATACATAAGGCTGAAACGACATTTCGGTGGTAAAGCCGCAGTCGTTCGCTGTGCTTACAAGCTCTTTCCACAATCCGCTTAGAGAACCAAGTGTGTTCAATATATTTTGCTGTAAAGGATTTTGATTGGCTTCGCCTGTAAGAATGAAATGATAGTCCGCAGTCATGAAAGCGACCCTTGGATCTTTTGCTTTTTCGCTTAGCTGTTCAGCGATGAGCTTCATTGCCGAAAGCAGATTTTCGCTGTCTTCGTTGCGGACATCAAAGTGGTCGCAGCGTTTGTAATCTGACACTTCTTTGTCTGCTTTATAATAAGTAAAATAAAAACCGTATTTTCCGAGCATTTCAAACGGAAATGCAGCGGGCTTTTTGTAACTGATTTTGAAAAGCGTTTTACCAACGCTTATACAATCCGAACGCAATTCGCCTTTGCAGGCGATAGCACAAAGACACTCAAGAGTGTATGTCAAGTTGTGATAGTTCTCAAGGTCGTTGGTCATTATTCCGATTTTCGTCCGCTCGCTTGGAACGGTTGACAATTCATATGAACGAAAATCAGCATAGATTGTGCGAAGTAGATTGCTGAACTCGGCGAAGCCCGCGATGATTGGCTCTGTCAAAACGACATCGCTTTTTATGCTTGGGTCATAGTCGCATACATTCAGGCGATAAAATGTTGCTTGATTTTCAATTGACATTTTTACTGTCCTTATTTAAGACTCATTTAAGCCGAACTCTTTAATGTATCTTTCGTTCTCTCTCCAGCCGTCCTTTATCTTAACAAACGTCTGTAAGTTTACCTTCGTGTTCAAGAAACGCTCGAGTTCTTCGCGCGCAAGTGTTCCCACCTGCTTGATTACCGCGCCGCCCTTGCCGATTATCATTTTCTTGTGACCTTCGCGCTCGCAGTATATGTCAGCGTATATCGATGTGAGCTTTTCGCCCTCTTCCATCTTAGTGATAAGCACAGCTACGCCGTGTGGAACCTCTTCGCGGAGTGCAAATAAAAGTTTTTCGCGAACGATTTCTGCCGCCATAACTCGGACGGGCTGGTCGGTCAAAGCATCGTCAGGGAAAAGATGCGGCGCTTCGCTTGCAAACTTTTCTGCTTCTGCAAAAAGCTCGTCAGTTCCTGTTCCGGTAAGAGCGGATATCGGAACGACCGCCGTCCATTCGCGTTCGGAAGTGTATGCTATAATCTGAGCGGCTATCTCCGCAGGGGTAGCCTTGTCAACTTTGTTGAGCACCAGTATAGCAGGAGTGTCGCCCGTTGCGGGAAAGTCGAACTTGTGTTTTGTAACGTCCGCTACGGCAAGCACGAGATCTGCTCCGTCAAGGCTTTTTCCTGCGGACTTTATCATGTTTTCGCCAAGCTTGGTTTTCGCGTTATGCAAACCGGGAGTGTCAACAAACACGAATTGAGTTTCGCCTTTGGTGAGTACTCCCATAATCCGCGTGCGGGTGGTCTGCGGTTTTGGGGTTACAATTGCAATCTTCTCGCCGCAGAGGCGGTTGAGAAGGGTGGACTTTCCGGCGTTTGTTTTGCCGATTATTGAGATAAAAAGGGATTTTGTCATGTTTGTCTTTCTTTTGTTAAGTGTTTGTGGTCAAGTTTACTTACGGCAAAGACGTACTTGACCAAACAAGAATTTCAATCAACTTATCATTTTCATCAAAAGCGTATTTTGCACCAATAGAAGAACTAAGCCCCCCGCTTCCCAAATAAAAATGAATTGATTTTTCACCAACAATGGTATAAGATTTGTCCAGATAATATATATATCTTTCTCCTTGGTCATTTATTTTATAGCCGCTTTCCATATCCACCCCTATGTCGGAATCAGCGAGTTTGAAACTCTTTTCAATAGCAACCTTCGCCTCCTCCATGCTTGTGCCAATGGGGGTTATCTTCAGCAAATGTCTTTTTAATGAATCATGCGATTGCCACAAAGGGTTTAATTCGAAAAATATGGAAGCAAGTAACAAGATTATTAATACGCTTGCCAGTGTAAGAGATATGGTAAAGATAACAATCTTTTTTATGTTCATGGGTTTATCCTATCATAAAATCAGTAAAAATAATGCGATGGGACGGGGTTGTTCCACCCAATGCATGCCAGACTTTTGTTGAAAGTTTTTAAACCATATGCATTCAATAAACCTCGCATATACGAGCTTGAATTGTAATGCTGAAGCCCGCCGTGAAACGTGTATATTAAAGGTCCGTGCGCATTAGTTTTATTAAAATTGTCCACAAGGGCAAGCAATCTTGTTATGTCAGTTATCGGGAGTTTTTCCCATTTTAATTTTATTCCCAATTTACGGTCGGCTTTTCGATTAATTTCGCCTTTTACATAACCCGAAAACATTTTGCTTAAAGCTGGTACTGATGCTGTTTCTAACGTAGAAGTTCCGCCGACGGTCATGTACTTTCGCCCGCCGACATTGCCGAAAAATCTTTCGTCGTTTTGATAATGAGGAGTATCTTCAGAAGCAAAGACAACCAAAGATGCGTGAAAGAATTTTTTCGGAACAGCAACAAACGGGCTAAGAACTGACAGACCTTGCCACGTCCGCGGCGACAATTTGAATTCATGCCAACCTAGGTATACTGTGTACGTTTTGTCTAGTGTAATCTTTTTTGTTTTCATGTTTTTTCGTTAAAGTTTACTTATGGTAAATCCGCGCCAATAAAAATATCAATTAGTACATCGTTTTCGTCAAAAGCATATTTTGCATATACATATGTCATGAAGCCATAACCTAAATGCACATTAAGTGTTTTTACCCCAACAACGGAATAGGGATTAGAAACAGAGTAACCATAAGCATCCCCTTTTTCATTTATTTCACACCCTTTTGGAATAATTTCTGTCAGGCTTTCCCATTCTTCTTGTTCTACTTTGCTTTCCACAGTTGAAATAACATCATCTAATTTCGTGCCAATGGGAGTGATTTCCAGCAATTCCCTCTTAATTTCATTAGTAGGTCTATCCAAGGGACTTATCGAATGCCAACACGCAGTGCAGGCAATCGGCAAGGAAAATATCACAAGTGCTGTAAGTAATATAGAACTTACTACGCAGATAATAACAGTGTTTTTTGCGGTTTTTTTCATAGCTTTTTCCTCGTTATATGCCGTATATAGTGAAACAAATACTGCTGTACAATCCCGCTGAACTCGGTTTCAGGAAAACCGTCAGGGAAATATTCCGCAATGACTCGCTTTATCCACACGTCTTTCGGGTAGGCATCTATCTTATGAAAACCGTATAACAGCACGCAATCGGCGACTTTCGGACCTACTCCGCAGATTGACATAAGCTGTTCGCGGTTGAGGGTTTGACCGTTCTCCCGGGGCAGGGTGCCCCAAAACTTTCCCGCCTCTATCAGATATCTCGCGCGGTAGCCTGCGTGGAGATAGGCAAGGTCGCTTTCGCTTAATTCGGCAAGCTGTTCGGGCGACGGAAGGAATCCGCCGTAAGTTTCGCAGAGTTTGCCGACAATTCCTTTAATCCGCGGGATATTGTTGTTCTGTGATATGATAAAGCACAAAAGAGCGTTCCACGGGTCTTGCCTTATAATGTGTATGCCTCCGCAAAAGTCCGCCGCTTGCTTTAAGATTTTGTGCTTGGATTTTGCGCAAAATTGTAACGCTCTGTCATAGTCAGTATCAGTGTCAATATCAAGGAAGTTCTTCCAGAAATCCAACTTGTTTGAAGGACAGTCGAGAAAGACTATATCGCCTTTCTGCCGCATTTCGCAGGAGTTTCCTGCGCTTTTTACGAGGAAGGTTTCGTCGTCAATTTCGGTATATAAAAAGAACTGACCGCAGGTAATTGTATCAGAAAGTGAAAAGTTATTTACTTTAATGTGTTCCATTGTAACATATTATCACATATTGTAGAAAAAGTCAAGGTTAACCGCACAAAACACGCAATATATTGTGTCTGGAAATATTAAAAGTTGTAAGGGGAGAGAACAAGAGTGGCACTAAACAGCAACTTTTTTGTGTAATACTTGATTTTTATTACTGTTTGTGATATAATACTTTAGTTTATTAATAAAGATTATAAAGAAGTAGTGAAAAAATGAAAATTCTTGTTGTTAATGCAGGTTCGTCATCAATGAAGTATCAGCTTATTGATACGACCACGGAAAAAGCGATTGCCAAAGGTATATGCGAGCGTATCGGTATCGGCGGGGCGATCTCGCACAAAACTGCTGACGGACGCGAGTTTGAAGAGGCGATAAATCTTCCGACACATACAGAGGCTTTTGCTCAGACATTAGAATTGCTTACAAGCGAAGCATACGGCGTTATCGGAAGTCTTGATGAAATTGATGCTATCGGACATCGCATCGTCCACGGCGGGGCACTTAAAGAAACCGCTCTTGTGAATTATGAAGTATACGACATGCTGTCTGCCGCTTGCGCTTTGGCGCCGCTTCACAACCCCGGCGCGCTTAAAGGAATTGATGCTTGCATTGCATCATGCCCTGACACTCCGCAGGTTGTGGTTTGTGACACGGTGTTCCACAGCACCATGCCCGATTATGCGTATACCTATGCTCTTCCTGCTGACCTTTGCAAAAAACATGCCATCCGCAGATATGGGTTCCACGGGACATCACATAAATATGTATCGGAAAAAGCGGCAGAAGCTGTATGGGATAAGCCCGAGAATTTGAAAATTGTTACCTGTCACTTGGGCAACGGTTCTTCTATCTCGGCAGTTGACGGTGGTAAATGCGTTGACACAAGCATGGGATTTACTCCTCTTGAGGGAGTGCTTATGGGTACTCGTTGCGGTTCTATCGACCCTGCTATCGTTGCGTATCTTGCTAAGGTAGAAAATCTTTCAGGGGAAGAACTTGACGATTTGCTGAACAAGCAATCAGGTCTTTTGGGATTAAGCGGAAGCTCTGCCGATATGCGTGATATTACCGAGAGAGCAAACGCAGGAGATAAGCAAGCTTTGCTTGCGAAAAGCACGCTTGTATATCAGATTAAGAAATACATCGGAAGCTATGCGGCGGCAATGAACGGACTTGACGTTCTTGTATTTACCGCGGGAATTGGCGAGAACAACTCGCGCCTTCGTGAAAAGGTTTGCGATAAGATGGACTTCTTCGGCATAAAGATAGATAAGCTTGCAAACAGGGATTTCAAACGCGGAGAGATTGTCGACATTTCGGCAGCGGGCAGCAAGGTGAAAGTTTTGATAGTCCCGACGAATGAAGAGCTTATGATAGCGAAAGAAACAAAGCGCCTTACGGAAAAGACAAATTAATTATGGTTAATCTTCATGATAAGGCGAGAAGAGCACATATATCCGCGGCAGTTATTGCTGTTTTATATGGGGCGGCAATATTCACCGTTGCAATTTGGCTCTTTCTTATTGGTATCGGTGATATTGCGATTATAGTTGCGCTTTTTGGTTTTATATCCTGCGCGATTGTGCACTGGATTGTAGATTCCATTGCGACTATATTTAAAAGTCACGCAGTTATGCATGATAAGCTTGATAAATTAAGCGAGATTAATAATAAGGAGAACATTTAATATGAAGTATTATATAGGTATCGACCTCGGCGGAACGAACATCAAGGCGGGGATTGTTGACGAGAACGGCAAGAAATTTCCTACATACTCTCAAAAGACATGTTGCGCCGACGGAGTAGAGGGCGTTGCTAAAGATATGGCAGCGGCCGCTCGCGGAGCTTTGGAAATCGCGGGAGTTACTCTCGATGATATCGTTGATGTTGGTATCGGCGCGCCCGGGACGGTTGACGGCGAGACGGGCAACATAATTTATGCGAATAACCTCGGGTTTTATAATGCTCCGCTTGGTTCTCTTGTGTCTAAAGAGCTTGGCAAACCTGTGCGGATTGCTAACGATGCTAATGCGGCGGCATACGGCGAATATATTGCAGGAGCAGGCAAGAACAGCAAGAGCATGGTTATGATAACGCTTGGCACCGGAGTAGGCGGCGGAGTTATCATTGACGGCAAGATGCTCACCGGCTTTAACGGAGCGGGCGGCGAACTTGGTCACATGGTAATCAAAGCGGGCGGTCGCAAGTGCACCTGCGGACGCAAGGGCTGTTTCGAAGCATATTCTTCTGCGAATGCTCTTAAGGCGCGCGCTAAAGATGCTATGGAACTTGATACCGAGAGCCTTCTTTGGAAGCACTGTGACGGGAACGCTGATAACATGACGGGCGAGATACCGTTTGACGCCATGCGTGACGGCGACGAAACTGCGCGTGAGGTCGTTGAGGAGTATCTTAGATACCTTTCTATAGGGCTTACTAATATCGTTAACATCTTCCAGCCTGAAATTCTTTGCATCGGCGGCGGGGTTTGCCACGAGGGTGATGCTCTGATTAATCCAATTATCAAGCGGATTGCTCGCGAGGGGTATAGCCGTTATTGCGAGAACAAGCCCAAGTTGGTATTGGCAGAGCTTGGGAACAATGCAGGGATCATTGGCGCGGCGCTGATGAAATAGAGAAATCGAAAACAGAATTTAATATCTGAAACTCCCTTTGCGAATGCAGAGGGAGTTTGTCATTCTCTTAATGTCAACGAAAGCTTGACATTAAGTATACCATATGGTAAACGATTTTATTTAATTAATATAAGGAGAGAAAAAATGAAAAAGGTAATAGCGGTTTTAATGTTGGCGGTTCTCGTCATATCACTTTCGGGTTGCGGGGAAGAGCAGATTGAGAAGTATCTGGAAATAAGCGATGTGAGTTATTCGCTTAATCATGGTAGCCATGATAATATTCCGTTTTCGGCAAAAATGAAAACAAAGACTAATATTAAAATAGAAGTAGTTTATGTTGAATGTACGCTTTATTATGTTCCAACAAATTCAGGGCTTGAAAAAGCGAGAATTACTCTACCTCTGGGGGAAGAGGAAGAAATAGAAGGATATAATAAAGAAAAAACATATACATTCGATATGCGCCTTGGAAACATTGTTTATGGTGATCTTGTTGGAATTGACATTGATGCTGTTTCGATTTTCTACATGGAAAATGGTAAAAACAAATTAACTGAGAAAAAATTCAAAAATCTTTCAAACAAAATTAAAGTAGTAGAGAAGAGTTAATAAATAAGAAAAAGAGCGGGTTTTCCTGCTCTTTTTCTGTTTTTCAAAATAAATTAAACTTTTTTCTAAAAAACTATTGACAAACCACCCCCGATGTGATATAATACTCTAGCACGCGAAAAATCTGGTGACAAATCGGTCGTAAAAAGAAACACACGGTCGGGGTAAAATCGAAACCATATTGTGTGCGCCCTTTCGAATGCTGAAAGGATATCCAGCGTATGGGGGTATAGCTCAGCTGGGAGAGCACCTGCTTTGCAAGCAGGGGGTCGTCGGTTCGAGCCCGACTATCTCCACCACCGACCACGGGTCGGAACTCTACGGTTATTGTGTCTGCTGTGTGAAAGCATGCGGCGCGGTAGCGAAGAAAATATTTTAATTCTTAATTCTCACTTCTATTTATTATGGCTGTTAAAGAAAAAATCCGTATCAAGCTTAAATCTTATGACCACAACCTTGCTGACGCTGCTGCTGCGAAAGTAATCGAAGCTGCAAAACGCTCCGGCTCGTTGGTCGTGGGTCCTGTGCCTCTTCCTACTAAAAAAGAAGTGGTTACGATTTTGCGCGCTGTGCACAAATATAAAGACAGCCGTGAACAGTTTGAAATGCGTACATATAAACGTCTTATCGACGTTGTAAAGCCCAGCAACAAGACTGTTGAAGCTTTACAGAGCCTTGACATTCCTGCGGGCGTAGAGATAGAGATTAAGCTGTAACGCACAGGCTTTTGCAAATCAGCGCCGCGGAGCGGCGAAATGCCCCCGGTGGCTCACCGGGTCGGGTTAAGTCCCACATGGAACATGAGGGACCAATGACAAATAAGGATATAATACAATGAAAAAAGCAATTATCGGTCGTAAAATCGGAATGACCCAAATCTTTGACGAAAAGGGTAACGTTATTCCGGTAACAGTAATCGAAGCAGGACCTTGTCCTGTAGTTCAGAAGAAAACAGTCGAGAAAGACGGTTATTCAGCAATTCAAATCGGGTTTGCTGATGCTAAGGTTCACAAAGTAACCAAGCCCTTGGGCGGTCACTTCAAGAAAGGCGATGTCGCTCCGAAGAAATTTCTTAAAGAGTTTCGTTTGGAAGATGCTGACAACTATAATGTAGGCGACTTGATTTATGCAGGCGACGGAGAGGTCAGCAAGACTGTAACCGAAACTGAAACAATCACGAAAACAATCGAAGAGAAATCTACTGACGAAGAGGGTAACGAAGTTATCACTACTAAAGAAGTAGAAGAGCAGAAAGAAGTCGAGAAAACAGTTACCGAAACTATCCCCGGAATGTTCGCTGTCGGCGACATCGTTGACGTTCACGGAACATCTAAAGGTAAAGGTTTTGCAGGAACGATTAAGCGTTTCAACACTCACCGTCTTAAAGAAACTCACGGTTCGGGTCCTGTTGTACGTCATGCCGGTTCTATGGGCGCGGGTACTACTCCTTCGAAAATCCGTAAGGGTAAGAAAATGCCCGGACATCTCGGAGCAGAAACTGTTACAGTTCAGAACCTTACTATTGTTAAGATTAATGCTGAAAACAACCTTATCGCTATAAAGGGCGCTGTTCCCGGACCGAATAAGGGTATCGTAACAATCACAAACGCTATCAAAAAGGGCTGATAACTCTTTATATAATTTACTTATTGCTAACAAGCTATAAATTGGATACAAAAATGGAAACAAAAATCTTAAACATCAAAGGCGAGCAGGTTGGTACATACGACCTTGCGGACGGCATCTTCGCTGTCGAGCCTAACGAGGCGCTCCTTCACTTTGTTGTGAAGTCGCACCTTGCGGCGGCCAGACAGGGAACACAGTCCACACTTACCCGCACAGAGGTAAGCGGAGGCGGACGCAAGCCATGGCGCCAAAAAGGCACGGGTCATGCAAGACAGGGTTCTATCCGTTCACCGCAATGGACTCATGGTGGAGTTGCACTTGGTCCTAAGCCACGTTCATATCGTGTAAGCATTAATAAAAAAGTTCGTGTTGCTGCGATTAAGCAGGCTTTGTCTGACAAAGCAATGAACGGGAATCTCGTTCTGGTTGATGATATCGCTATTGAAAGCTATAAAACCAAAGACGTTGTGAGCATGTTCAAAGCTCTTGACGTTCAGAAAAAGCCGATGGTTATTACAGAAAACGCTCAGCCGGTTTTGGTTAAGTCTACCGCGAATATCAAGGGAGCAAAAATCGCTTTCAGCGGCGCGATTAATACTTATGACATCTTAAACGCGAACAAGCTTGTTTTGACAAAAGCTGCCGCAGATAAGATCACGGAGGTGTTCGCATAATGGCAAACAAATTACCAACTGATATCATTATCAAGCCCATTGTTACTGAAAAATCAATGGACGTCCTGACACAGAAAAAGTACACTTTCAAAGTTGCGAAATCCGCAAATAAGATTGAAATCGCTAATGCTGTAGAAGCTCTTTTCAAAGGAACGGTCGTTGACAAAGTTACGACAATTTCTGTGAAAGGTCACTTCCGCCGCCAAGGTAAATTCGGCGGGCACAAGCCCGATTGGAAAAAAGCGATTGTCAAGCTTACAGAAAAAAGTAAAGGTATCGAGTTCTTCGATAGCATGCAGTAAATAATTTACAAACTACATTATTATGGCTATTAAATTTTACAAACCTACCACTCCCGGGCGCCGCGGAATGTCTGTTACTGATTATTCAGTACTTTCCAAAGTGGACCCTGAGAAAAGCTTGCTTGAAAAGAAGAGCAAACACAGCGGCCGCAACAGCTATGGACGTATTACTGTTCGTCATCGCGGCGGCGGTAACCGTCAGAAATACAGAATTATCGATTTCAAACGCGATAAAAGAGGTATTCCGGCGACTGTTGCAACACTTGAATATGATCCTAACAGAAGCGCGTTCATCGCTCTTCTTCAGTACGAGGACGGCGAGAAACGTTACATTGTTGCTCCGAACGGACTTAAAGTAGGCGATACCGTTTTGGCGGGCGAGGGC
>JGI994J12354_10004769_pt1 | contig 12038 bp, 12 predicted proteins | sample IntmicLarv3ML3BL_FD_12354 | JGI IMG/M metagenome (IMG submission 12354) | reverse complement strand
TTGGAAGCTGAAAACCCCCTCGGCGAACGCCGTGAGTGTCACGAAAAGTCTTTTGCCGTCCGCCTCAACGTGCAGGCTTGCGGGGTCGCGGTTGTAGTCGTAAAGCGCAATCATTTGCGGCACCACTACCTCGAAGCCGTTGAGAGCCACGCCTGTTATCAGCGTCTCGGGAAAGGTGCTGTTTTCTATGTCGTAGGTGTCAACGCGGATAACCCAAAGATTTTTGAACCCGTACGGGATTTCTGCCAATTCCGGCGGCATGCGTTCTCGTAAAGCCATTACAGCCCCTCCTTTTAATAGATTAAATAGAACATCGGGCGCAGTTGCGCCCGCAGCCATTGCAGAGGCAAGAGGTTCCGCGCAGTGTCAATCGCCCATTGCCGTTCCTGCATGAACATTTTGTTGGTCAACTCTGAATTTTCAACGCCTGTGTTCGTGTTTTGGTCGGCACTGTTGTTCATGAGCGACGTCGAAACACTGCTTGATTGCGATTCCGTAGCCGATTCGCTGTCTGTTGCGCTCTCCATGTGCTGATTAGTGTCGCCCGCGCGACTGCGCACCTCGCGCACGTTGTCGGCCGCATCGCTCCAGTTGTAATCAATGTCGTCGGTCAATTGGTCGGCGGCACGAACAACGGTTGCATTCGCTTCGCGGCTTGACGCATCCGTACTTTGCGTATTGTCTACGTCCTGCACGGTGGTTGTATGCCCCGTAGTCTCGCTCTTGCCTGTCTGCTCCGTGGTCGTGGTCTGTCCGCCTGTGCGCGACGCGTTGCCCGTGTTTGTACGCGATACCATGTTGTTGTCCATCTCAAGCTCGTGCGCAAGCATTAGGTCGTGCATGTTGACTTGCGACCAAAAGCCCGCCGTGATGGAGCTGCACAGATTTCGAAAGAGGTCAGCCCATCGCAGATAATCCTCCATGCCGAGTAAATTGTGGCTAAACTCGTCCATGATGTAGTTGACGACGCATTGCCGCGCTCCGTCCTCAATCGGCGTAATATCTGCGGCGAGTTGGATGTAGGCGGGTATCTGCATAAAATCGTCGTCGTACATAAACAGCGATTCCGGCTTGCTTAGAAATTCGTGAAAAGTTATCGGGGTGAGGTGATAAAAATCGCCCTCGACCAAGTCGAAGTAGTTGTTTGTGCGCCGCAGACTAAAATTCCCCTGCTTATTCGGATTCATCAGATGTCGCCTCCTCTGCTTTTGGTATCGCATCAGACGGTGTCGGGTCTGCCGCCATAACCTCTGCGACGATGTCTTGAAAATCGCTCGCTTTGTCGCACCATATTCCAAGCCCGAACTCTGCGTTCAGCTTCTCGCACCACCGTTGGCGTTGTGCAAGGCGCGAATTTGCGAGAGCAAACGTCTGCGAGTAGTTTATTATGGTTTCGCCCATACCCACGCCTGCGGCCTTGTTTTGCTCAACGTTGAACATCGTACCAAGAAGCGAGTACACCTCGCCCTCAACCTTGTTGTAATCGTTCCAGAGCGCGTCGAATATCGTTGCATTAAAGCCCGTGTTGAACACCTGCATAGAATCCGCGTCAAAGGCTTCATCGACGAATATCACGGGCCAGCCCTCGTCAATTTTGCTTTGGAATCGTGCAAAGGATTCCTTGTCTGTCTCGCTGACCTTTACGATGGACGGGTAGCGCGACTGCCGCTCCACGATGGAGATGCTGCGCTGTATGTATGCCAGTCGCTCCGCAAAGGCGCGCAGATGATGCGCGAACGTCTGCCTTGCGCTGTTGTCGTACAGTATGCGCGGCATCGTGTCAAGCTGCCGCAGCTGTGCGCCGTTTCGCGGTACGGCAATGGCGGAAAGCAGATTACCGTACACATCAACATGTCCGTCGGACGTGAACGGTAACACATAGTGTCCGACCTCCGTGTTGAAGAACGCAACCTGTCCGTGGTCTATCAGCATAAGTTCAAGTACCTCGCTGTCTAAGCCTGCGGGAAGATTGACCCACTTGAACATGTGCGACGCGAGTATGCGGTACTGAAAGTATTTCATATTCGATATAGTGTTTGAAATTAGCTCAAATTGCTGCATTACCGGCACCTCACTTTATCAATTTACCGCGCTCTCGGTAGTCCGACAACGCCGCGTGCGCGGCCTCTGTCATATCCGTCGCGGGCTTTTCGCGCGTGAGTGCATCGCACAAGTATTTAAGCGCGTTTAGGTGGTCTCGCTCGTCGGCGATTATGGCGCGCACCGTCTCTACGATTGGCGCAGCTTCCACCGTTTGCGCAAAAGGGCTCTCCAAGAACAAGTAATATGCGGAGATCGCCTCCGTTTCGTCCTCAATCAGTTTCCACAGAATTTCGATACCCATTTTATATTCTCCTTTAATAGTTTTCAGGTTTTACAAGGGTTTTCCACACGCGTACGCCTGTGCGGAACTGGTTAAGTATCTGTGCGTTTGCGTCTTGCAAAACGGTATTCGCGAGGATTGCATCCTCGCCGACCATCGTGTAATTGTAGTTATCGCGCACGTCGGCAACGAGTGTGTTTGTATACTCATCGACCGCGTGCCCGAAGTGGCTCAAAAACAGGTCGAAATTAAGCTCATCATCGGGGTGTAGCGAGGCGACCAGTATCTCAAATTTCCCCGCGAGCTTGTTGTAGTCGTTGTAAGCTCCGACCAACGTCACGTTTTTGAACAGGTTTGCGACCTTGCCGTTTTGCATATCGTTCTGCAAGCTGACCCAACGGTTGACGTAATCGTTGATATTGCCGAGCATGAACGCATGCACCTCGTTGCGGTACCCGTGAGCCAGTACGTTTTTGAGCATTCCCCACGGCGTATTTGTCGGTATGCCCGGCACGGGGTCGGTTATGGGCGGTACGCTTGCCGTCTCGTAAACGCTTGAAATGCCGTCGACGGCTATTTGGTTGCCGTCGTCCACGCTGCGGCTCGAACCGTCCTGCGTTGTGACCGAACGCGTATCTTGCGGCGCAATCCACGTGCTTTGTGTCGAGCTCTGCGTGTGCGCGCTCTGCGTGGTGGTGCCGGAGATTGAGATGTTGTGCGCGGGAATATTTACCGTTCCCGTTGTCGTCTGTTGTGTAAGCGGTGAGTTTATTGAGGTCGTGCTTGTGGACGTGTAGTTGCTTTGCCGTGTGTTCGTTGTGGCGGGGGTGGTGTGTGACTGCGTGTAACTGTAAATCGTAGGCATTATTACGGGGTTCGCTTGTGCGTTGTAGCTGTACGAGTTTTGCTGCGAGGATACCGCCGGAACGGAGGTTGACGATGTGCTGTTTCCGTACACCGCCGGCATATTTTGCGTAGTTGTTTGCGTAGTAGAATGCGCGGGGCTACTCGTTGTTTGACTTTGCGACTGCGAATACCCCGGCGTGTATTGGCTTTGCGAAACGCTGCTTGTAGTGGTCGGTATTGAGGTCGCCGACGTGCTGTTTTGCCAATGCCCGTACGTCGTAGTGACGGTTTCGGAAACTAAGCCCAACAGCTCAGCCGCAAAGGACATTACAAGCCCTTTTTTCGTGCCGACATCAGAAATGTACTTCGCGAGCATGTTCTGATACTGCATGGCGTTGATTTTGTCCGAATACGCCTTATACAGCGCGTTTAAGGCGGTGTTCAGCAGTACGGTACCATCTGATGCGTACTTCGCGGGAGTGTCGCCTATGGCGTTGTATTGAACCGTCTCGAACGGGCTGTACACGCCGTCTAAGTACGTGTAAGCGTTTAGCCCCGTGTCTCTGATGGTCGTCGGCAAAACGTAAATGCCGCCGTTTTTATCCGGCGCAATCACGACGGCCAACGTCTGCTCCGGCTGCAAATTCGTGTCCGTGTCGGTGTATGTATGCGCAGCGTTTGCTGCCAGTGAGCGTATCGTAACGGTCGTGTAGAACCTGCTCGCCTTTGGATTTGTAACGGTCGGGTTGCTGAGCTCGCCAAGCGAGATTGTGTGCGTGCCGCCGGGGTTCGGCAGATAGTACGGCGTATCGACAAGGTCTAACGCGTTGTACATTTTCGCCTTTGCCAAAAAGGTTGTCAGCGCGGAGCCGTTAAGCGTGTAGTATGATTCATAAGGCGTGACATATTGCACAGCACCCCACGGCGTGGCGATTGTGTGCGTCGTGTCCGCTGCGGGGTTCGGGTAACCAACGGGCAATTCCGCGTGGAAGCTCAAGCCGTCCGTTGTCGTGGTTAGGTTGAGCGGAGAGTTCGGCACCTCGACAGTTACGGGGTTCGGGTCGGGCTCGATAACCGTCAATTCCTCTTCGAAATTCTGCGAGACATGCGACGGTAGCAGTATGTTTTTGTTGACGTTGAGGTCAATTATCATTCTGCGCGTCAATAGCGGACGTCGCGGAGCCCACGGCTCGGGCAGCAACGGGTATGTTGCGCGCTCGGAGGCCGATAGACTGCGCCGTGCGACGTTGCCGAAAAACGAGATATTATCAAGCCCCACGGTCGCAAACGCGTCAAGCGCGACGCCGAGATGCACGACGAGCCCGTTCACTCGCTGGTGCCCTGTCACGTAATAGTACCAACGCTCATTGGTGTCAACATCACGGATTTTCACAAAGTCTATTTTGCGCAGGTCGTCGTCGCTCAACCGAACCTTTAGGTTCTGTATGCTGCGCGGGTCGTAGTCTTTCAGAAGCGGGGGCGCAGTCCAATGCGCGTTCAGATTTATTACAGCATCGTTCGCGGGTTCGTCGGACGGGTTATAACCCGTCCGTTCGTAATAAGTGATTTCAAGCGTATTTGCCACGCCCTCGCCTCCTTGTCAATTAGTGGTTTTCCGTTCTCGACCTACGAGAAGAAAACGGTGTTGCTCTGCGGCTTTGCAACGCACAGACGTTCGGTGTATCGCGCGGTATTGGTGTAGCCGCCGCCGAGAATGAACGCCGCCGTCTGAATAGTGTCGTTGACAGGGAACACGTTGCCGAAGTCGTCCTCGGTGAGCAGCGCGCGGAAATTGTACCCCGGCGACTGCGCCCACGATTCGACCTCGACCGACACCGTGCCGCCTTGCGTCGCGGAATACGTACCGGTGACTGCGCCGTCTGCGTCGAAAATCGGGAACAGCTCGTTTCCGCTCACGTCAAGAGGAATCAAGCCGCCGAAATCGTCGAGGATGCGCACAGGCACGCCGAGGAAGTTCGAGAGGTTGCCCGCAACGTCGGAGTAGTTTTCCTCAACGCCCATGTTGTGGTCGAGGCGAAGGTTGTCGACAAGCGCGTTCGCAAAGGTATCGACGAGGTAGAGCCGCTGACGGTCGGGCGCGACGGTGTGCGCAAAATTGACCGAGTTGAACTTGTCAGTTCCGAACATGAACGCCGTTTTGTAGTTGCGGATAGTGTTAATAGCCGCGATTGCGTCGGTCTTGCCGTCAATGGCCGCAGGCAGCGTGCTGTCGACGAGCATACCCTGTTGCGCGGCAGTAAGGTCGGTGAAATACTTGTAGATGATGTTCTTGTACAGGCGATAAAGCGTGTCGTTTACACCATCACTGAGCGACTGCAAGACCGCAGCAAGGTACAATCCGATTTCCTCGGGAACGGACATCGCCTCTTTGAGTTGGTCGGCAAACTGCGTAACCATAAACTGCGTGCGGATTTTGAACGGGTGGTACGTCGCGTTGACGTCGGCCTTGCGAATCTGACCGTTGTCGGGCACGGAGCCGTTTGCGAACGTCGGGGGGTCGAACGGGCGAACCTGTCCTATGCTGACAGAGCGGATAAACCCACCGTAGCTGTAGGGTCTATCCCACTCGCTGAGATAGTTCTGCAAGTTCGCGATTTTAATCATGTCGGGACCCTTGGTCTTGATTAGCGAGGTATAAATCCAAGACCATTTGTCTTGGAAGTTCGCGAATGCTGCGGGGTCGTACACGATTTGGTTGTTGGTGAAGTAATCTTGCACCAATTCGTTGAGATTTCCAACGAAGCCTTGATAATTGGTAGCCATTTTCAGTATCCTCCATTTAATTTTTGATAAATAAAAGAGCAACACCAAACGGTGCCGCTCCTGTGCGCGGGTGAATTAACCTGCCGATAGTCCGAATGTCGCCGTGTAGCCTTGCGATTCGTAGATTGCGCCGCGTGCGCCTTGCCCGATTACAAGGTCGGGATTGCCTTGTGGGACTTGGTCGCGCCGCTCGCGCTTGCGTTCGAGCTCCACGGTGGCTTGCGCGGCTTTCGTCCGCGCTTGCAAGGGCGTCCATATCTGTGCCGCTCTTTCCTCGGGTGAAAGCTCCGCAGGGGTGGCACCCTCAGTTGCGGAGTGCTCGGGGTTCGGAGTGTTCGCTGTGGGAGTGCGCTCCGCCGTTGTTGTTGCCGTGACAGCCGCTGTGCTCGTATTTTCCTCAGCTGCACTTGAAACGTTGACCGACGTTGCGGTTTCTGATTCTGTTGAGAGGGGTTCTGCTGAAGCCTGCGGTGCGGAGGTGCTCTCGGTAGCGGCTTGTTCTGCGGGAGCAGATGCGCGTGCTGCTTCGGGTGTCGCTGACAGCTCTGCCGTAGCCGTTCGCTCTGCGCCTTGACGTTCCACGCCTACAGGCGCATTACTGACGGCTTCTGTGCTGATAAGCTCTGGCACGACGTACTGCCCCGCAGTGGATTCTGTTGCAGTTTCCGCCTCCGTAGTTTCTGCCGCCACCTCCGACGCAGCTTCCGACGCAACCGCTCCTGTCGGACCATATAAGTCCGTAGAGTAGGCATCAAGCGCAGAATAGACCCCCGCTCCCGCACCGACCTCGGGTGCGCTCTGCGGCACAGCCTGCGGCGCGGAATCACCGCTTGTCGCGTATTGAATCGGTGTAGCGTCTGCGACGGTCGTGCGACCGAAAATCAAACCTGCCGCCGATATGTCGGCTGGGTTGTTGATTACTTCGGTGATAAGTGCGCCACTGGGGGAGTATCGAACCCTGCGTTCATTCTGCGGGACGACATCAGCACTTCCCGCTGCGAACTCGGCTTTCTGCGCCGACTGCGTTTTCCTTTCAAGTGGAGACTGCGTCTCGTTTAGGTTCTGCGCCTGTTGCAGGATAACGCCAATTGGCGCATCAGACAGAACGGCCGGCTGCGGTACACCGACATTTTTGTACGGGTTATCAGCGAGTTTGGTTGTCGGACCGTATAAATCCGAAGAGTTGGTATCGAGTGCGGAGTAAACCCCGCTTCCCTCGTTGGACATGCCCGCGCCCGACGCAGGGATTGCCCCCGCCTCTTGCGACGTCCTGTAGAACTGATTGGCTTGTCCGCGATAGGTAAACATATTGTCGCCGCTCGTGTCCGTGCCGGGGCGCAAGAAGATTTCCCCGTTTTGATCAAACTGGTATAGTGCTCGCGGATTTGTGGTCTCCACGTCATTCGGGTTGACCGCCGCCCTATCTATTGACGATACATCGGGTGCAGAAAGCCCTCGCGCCAACGGGTCAACGATACTCTCGTACGACCTCACGGCAATCTCAACCGGTGTTCCGCGCGCACCTTCGCTTGCGGGAACGAGACCGAACCGTTCGGCAGTAGCGGGGGATATGTTGTTTTCGGTTCGTATTTCGTTTATCGGGTTCGCCACTTGCCGTTGCAGCGCGACTAAGGAATCGTTCGCAACTACTGCATTTGCAGTTGACGCTCCCGCACTGTCAATCAACGCCGAAACATCAGCAATATCAGCGTTTGCGGCAGCGGCAATCGGTGCGTTTTCCGCGTTTTCCACCTGCGCGGTTATGTTTCCTGCGTTTACTGCATTCACCGCGTTCGTGCCGCCGCCGAGCGCACTGCCGACAACAGCACCGATGCCGAACTCATAGGCAGCATCAGCGAGGCTGTATGCATCACCTGTTACCAACGACTGTATACCGCTGCCGATAACTTCCTCAATCCCCTCGCCGATAGCGTCAACCACAAGCGAGCCTGCTTTGCTCGTGATTGCCCCTGCGGCTTTGTTGAACGTCGCGCCACCTATTGCTTCGCTCGCCCACTCTGTAGCACCTGCGAGGACTGCTCTGCCGAAGTCGCCGGAGCCCTCTACAAGCTCGGTACCCACGGCGTTGAGTGCGCCGATAGCGTGACCGGCGGTAGTTCCCGCAAGTACCGATGCCGTGCTTAGTCCACCTGTCGCCACAGATGCCGCAACGCCGGGGATTGCTTCACCGAGCGCGTCAGCGGCCGTTGCGACGAATTGCGCCACGTTGGTTTCAGGCGCGGGAACCCACGAGTTCGTCCAGTTTTCGATTGCCGCATTGGCTTTTGAGATGCCCTCGGTGATGGGGCGCGCGGCGGGTGCTGTCGTGTAGCTTGCGTTAACGGCAACGTCGAAAGGATTGCCGCCCGCCCGCCACTCGTTGATGGTGTTGTCGTATTGCTGTTGTGAGATATGCCCCGCTTCGCGTGCGTCAATTAGCTGTGCCTGTGTGTAAATCTCGCCCGAGGCACGAACTGCAGCGGTGTTTTCGTTACGCGCTACGGGGTCTAATCGGCTGTCTTTCATCGCGTCGAACGCTTCTACCGCCATAGGAATCGCGCCGACGGTTTTGAGCACGCCCTGCGCAGCGCCGCCGGGAATGCGACTGCCTTGCGCTATCACATTGTTTTTTATCTGCTCAACTTGCTTAACCGCCTCAACGGCTTTGTTTCTGCTTGCGGGCGGCTGATTGGTCATAGTTATCACCTACATGTCGTTTAATTTCCTCGCGATGTCCGCCCACGACAGCTTGGGCTTTTCTTCGTTGTCGGGCTGTTTCGCGGGGTCGGGTTGAGTTCCGATGCGCAGGAACAATTGCTGATTGGCGTTTTGCAACTGCACAATTTGCTTGTCTTTCTTTTCTATCGCCGTTTGCAGCTTCACGATTTCGGGAACCTTGTTCGTGACGCTTGAACGTAGCTCATTAGCCAGTGTGCTCAATGCGCCTTGAAGCTCGCCGAGGTCTACGTCCTCGGGAACGTCGGGGTGCGACGAAAGCAACTCCGCGATTGTGTTCAAGCGCGGAACCTCCACGGATTCAAACGCTTCTTTGGTTAGGCTTCTTTCGTCGAAAGCCTGCTGTTCTTGATTGCTCATACTATTGCTTATCCTTTCTATTCCGCTTCAGGGGCGGATTCGTTCGTTGTTTCTACTTTGGGCGCGGGGGCGGGCTTCGGTTTTGCCTCGCGGACAGGTTTCTCGGTTGACGCTTTCGCGGGGGAGGCTGCTTCGAGGGTTTCAATGCGTTTTTCGAGCCCCTCAATGTAGCGGCACATCTGCATCATCGCCTCTTTCGGTCTAAAGTCCTTTGCTATCTGCTTGTACAAGCTCGTTTGACGTGGGGAATCCATGTAATTCGTCCTCCTTTAATATTTTGTAGTCTTTTATACTGTGTGCGCCGTAGTCGTCAGTTTGCCACGTCGCAAAAAGTACCCAATGTAGCGCGCGTCCGTCGTACGTTTTCACTACGGCGGCAACCATTGCGTCATATCCGCTGGTTTTTATCACCTTGTATACGTGGAAGTAATTAAGGCTTTCCCGCTTCGCGACGTGCTTCCCGAGCAGCGCGGCGAATGTCCTTTTATTCCTCATTTTTTCAGCTCCTCCAAAAAGTCTTGCAGCGTCATTCGTGGCGCAAGGTGCGGTGTGTTGTGGTTGCCCTCAGCTTCGCGCACTCGCGCGTACAGCTCTTGCGTTTTGAGTGCCGTTGCGCCCCAGTTTTGATTTGCGGCCTTTATCGCATCAATGCATTTATCACGGCACGCATCGTCCATCCGCGCCACCATAGCGTATATGTAAGCCAAATCGCCTACGGCATCATAGGCTAAACCGCGCCGCCGCCGCTCGTCTCGCAGCATACGCAACACGCTTATGTACTGCGGGAACTCGCGCTGCCAGTAGCTCCCGCCATCGTCGCGCACGGTGCTTTGCGGATTTGCACGCCATAGATATACCATGTCTCCGTGGTTTAGGACTTGCGGGTTGCACATCTCGGCAAGGCGCACGAAATACGAATCCTCGTGTACGCGCAAGTCGGAGCGGAACTGAATTTCGTTGCTTCGCAGAAACGCGCGCCGAAATATCTTCCCGAAACACCATGTGCTGTCGCCGGTGGTGACGCTGAAACCGCCATTCGGCATTTGCTCCAGTATTCCGAATTTCGCAATGTCGATAATGTTCCCGCCTTGCCAGTACACATCACGCAAAAACAGCGAATACCCGAGCAGGTTGTACCAAATGTCGTCAGCATCTAAAAACGTGACGTACTCGCCGCGTGCCGCGTCAAGCCCGCGCTGACGCGCAAGCCCTGCACCTGTGTTGGTTTCGGCCTGTAGCGTCACGACGTCGGGATATGTGAGCACGTCGCGCTCGGGGTCGTCCATACAGAGTAGGATTTCAACGTCACGCGGGTCGTAGTACAATTGCGCCTTAATGCTATCAATCGCTTGTGTGGGGTCGTCCTTGTAGCAAGGGATTATTACACTCAATTTCACGGCTGCCACCTCAGCGGACTTTCGCACTGCTCCGCCGCAGGATCAACCGTTACGCCGCTAAAGCCCGAACAGAACTCGCACGCGGCGAACGGCTCCGGCGGGTCGAGATATTCATAAATTCGGGACTTATCCACAGGTGCCGACAGGTCGATACAGTCGCTTTCGCAGCCTAACGCGTAAGCATTGGCGGCAAACTCACAGTACCACAGCTTTGCGCCACGCAGCGTTACGCAGGGTGACAGCGCGTGACGGCAAGCGCGATAGAACGTGTCCGGCGTTCCGACCGTGCATTGCGTGGATAACGTCCATTGTCGCGTGTGCAGCTCAGCTATTGCGCCTTGTGCTCGCAACGAGCGGCACGCTTCCGCCTGCTGCTGTGCGAAGCGCGGATATTCCGTTATGTGTACAGGGATTTGAGCCGCACGCAACGCCGCTACAGCTTTTTTGTCGGCTGTCGCGACGCCGTTTGACGCAACGCACAGGTACCCGATTTTCCGCTTGTACTGCGCAATGGCGGTCACAATCTCATCGAGAGCAGGGTGCAAAAAAGGTTCCCCGCCCAAAACGTAAACCTCATCAATCCAACTCACGGCAGCCATCAGCGCGTCGATGCCCGCAACAACCGCGTCGGTGTCCTCGTGCCGCTGCAATTCTTCGGGATAATACTGCATCAAATTCGCGCAGTGCTTGCATTTCAACGTGCATTTCGACGTTATCTCGATATCCAAATGCACCAGTCGAATATCGTCTCGCGTTGAGCCATACCACATTTTTCAGCCGTCCTTTACTTTACTTGAGTATCGCCTACCAAATGATGTCGTGATACTCGTCAAACTTGTTTTCGGAGTAAATGTCCGTAACGATAAATCGCCTGTCGTGTCCCGCCAAGAATTTTCCGTCGCCGTGCCCCTTGTGATGCACGGGCGCAGAGACCATGTCCCCGACGCTAATCGGGAGCTGCGTGGAACCTAACTGATACTCGTAATGCTTCGTGTGCGCACCGGACGAGTAGTAATATCCCGACACGAAAACAGCCCTGCCGGGGTCTGTAGTGAGCGTCTCCCAGTGTTGGTCTCTGTCGGAGGTGCGATACATCGGCGTGTCTGTCTCCTGTGTTAAAAGCGTACCTGCGGCCTCTATTGTGCGCGCGACGGTGCCGCTGTCAGCTGTAGACTTTAGCCGCGTGTTGCTGTCGACGTCGCGGAACTGGTCGTACTGCGATTGGAAAGTCGCGCCCGTCGACTGCCCGAGATTGGGCGTTGTCTCGGAGCTGCTTGTAAAATCCTCTTGTGCCTCGCGCATTTCGTTGAGGCGTTGAATTTCAAGCTCAACCTGCTTCGCCATCTCGGCGCGCATTTTCTCAACGCGCTCGAGCTTCTTTTGCGCTTCTGCCAGTGCGCGTTCTTGCAGGGCGACGTTTTTGGGTCTGCCCGCGAATGACCGATTGCCTAAATTGCTCATGAATATATTCCTCCCCTCATTTTAGGGGAGCAAGGCGCGGCGCACGTGTCACCGTTTCCCGATGCGACGCTTCCGGCGTTTGACCCGCACAAGGACGCGCCCCGCCTCACTCTCTGATTGTTATGCCGCTC
>JGI994J12354_10004768_pt1 | contig 12038 bp, 12 predicted proteins | sample IntmicLarv3ML3BL_FD_12354 | JGI IMG/M metagenome (IMG submission 12354) | reverse complement strand
CGAAACCCGCCTGCCCCAAAGTGCCGAGAAGCGCGCGGGAGGTAAAGCCGCACTTGCAGGCATGGCGCTCCAGGCCGGCGGCCAGGGCGGGCCGAAAGCCATACAGGATATCTAAGGGCGCCACAGGACCAGCCGGCGACTCGTACGCCACCTCCAGCAATTTGCCTTCCGCCACAAGAGCGCAGGCGGCCTGAATATCCGCGCAGGTCACTATGAGGTAACCGTCATCTTTGAGTACCCGCGCGATGTTGGCAAGCGCCTTGCTCACTTCGTGGGGGTAAAGACGTTCGAGGGTATGGGCGGTAAACACCGCATCGAAAGAAGCATCCTCAAATGCGGACATATCCAGCAGGGAAGAAAGCACATCGGGCTTTACGTCCTGCTGCGGATCCATGCGTACTTCCGTCCACTCCGGACTGTTAAACTCGCGCGTGGTGCGGTCTTTGGTGGCGTTGCCGCAGATAGCGTGAAGTAACTTGGGCATATGCGTTCCTTCAGAGACCTGCCGAAGCAGGGTTCAACAATACCTCCTGACCATATATCTGAAACGGTCAACGAATCAAGATAATGGCGCAGTTTGGCGCAATACCGTGTCAGGCAGCAGTTTGTGCTCCGTCCGAATGCCGTGAGGAGATACTCCCCAATCGCTCATATTGCATACAACCTGCATCAGGGCCACGCTTCCTTGCTCCATAATGGAAACCGGTCAGGAGGAAGAGGCAAGCCTGCGCAAAATTTCCTTGGCCGGGATGATGCCGGTTGCCGCGGCGGAAACGATGTTGCCGGATACGCCGGGGCCGTCACCGGCAACAAAAAGGCCCGGCAGGGCCGTTTCAAGATGCGAGTCCGTTTCCACCTGGGTGGCGAAGAATTTGATCTCCGGGGCATAGAGCAGGGTTTCTTCGTTGGCCACGCCGGGCACAACGCCGTTGAGCTGTTCCAGGCCGTCCACCAGATTGTTGACGATACGCTCCGGCAGGGCCATGGCTATGTCGCCGGGAGTGACGTCGCGCAGGGTGGGCTCGATATAGCCCTTTCGGATACGGTTCCAGGTGGAGCGACGGCCCCGCTTGAGATCGCCGAAACGCTGCAATAGGGGTTTGCCTCCACCTATGAGCGTGGCCAGCCTGCCGAGAGCCACTCCATAGCCCTGGTTGTCCGAAACCGGGTCGGTGAGCACGACCTTGGACAGAAAGGCGAAATTGCTGTTCTCCGACTTTTTGTCTCGAAAGGCATGCCCGTTGACGCAGACGTACTCCCGATAATTTTCAAGCGTGACGAAACCTTCCGGATTGGTGCAGAACGTGCGTGTCTGGTCGTCATATTTTCCGGTCTGTATAAAAAAGGTGGGATCATAAATCACACGGGTAAGTCCGTGCAGAATATCCTTGTGCACTTCCACCCTGACGCCGACCTCAATGCCCCGCTGACTCATATTGAGTCCGAAAGCGTGGGCAACCTCGCCCACCCACTCGGCCCCCACGCGCCCAGGCGCAAGAATGACTGCCGGAGCGAGGTATTCCCGTCCCTTTTCCGTGCGTACGCCGCTTGCGTGGCCCTTGCGCGTCAGAACCTCCACCACCGTCTCGCCGGTGCGGATAACGACTCCCTTGTCGGCCAGCCACCCGCACATGCCCGCGATGTGGCCGGGCAAAAAATCGCTGCCAAGGTGTTTTTGCCGGATGAGCAGAAGATCTATGCCAAAACGTTTCGCCATACGGCGCAGGTTCTCGGCCTCAACGATATCGGAGGGAAAAACCTGGCCGTCCATATTGAAGCGGGTGAAAATGGTTTCCGTCTCGTTGATAAGGGCTTTGGCCTTGTCCACAGACAAAAACTGGGTCAGATCCGTTTTGCCGAGTTTGTGGATAAAGTTAAGTTTGCCGTCGGAGAAAAGACCGGCCCCTCCCATGCCCGACAGAATATGGCAGGGCTTGCAGTCAACGCACCTGTCCTTGTAATTCATGGGGCAACCGCGTGTGGCCGCGTCCTTGCCTTTTTCCACAAGACAAACGGAAAGATCGCCATATTCCGCAAGCCAGTAAGCCGCAAAAAGCCCTGCTGGCCCTCCGCCCACAATGACAACGTCAAATCTTTCTTTTTCTTTCCCGCGCATACATATCCAACCATCAGTAATGAGGAGGCAGAGACAACAAATACTGCACCAAGGATTAAGGGATGAACGCGCAACTCCGGGGCAGTACCCAAANCTTTATAGCGGATTGCGCCGTCGCATGGAATACATATAAAAGGAATGCCGGAATCGCTCAAGTCGAGCCGCCGCCCCATACGCCGACGCCTCAATTCATCTTGCCCCTTCAGCGTATGCGCGGTATCAAGAAAAAAATATCCGGAACATTTACGGCACGTTCTCCCAAACGTAAAACAGAGACAACAGCAGCGGCCTTCCAGCCCGGCAGTTTGCGGCATGTGGTCCGGTGTCACACCCGACCGAACTGGCTACCTTTTGTTATTTGTATATGCCGAAACCGTTCCCGTCCGTGTCAGGCGGTCTTCGCCCCCCTTGCAGGAACAATCAATCGCAGCAATGGCACTACCGGAAAAATCATGCCTTCAAAACCTGACGCCGACATACTGAATACAAGCCACTACAATCGCATCGGTTGCGAAACCTGCAAAGCCGTGGGCAATACCCCGCCGAAGGTCTGAGATGCGCAGATACCTGCAGGGAACTCTGGATTTCGCTTGCGGCATATATGCCGTAATCAACGCTCTCTCCTGTACCCATACCATAGACCTTGCCGCCGCCAGAAGCATATTCCAGAGCGCCTTTATGGATCTTGCCGCCGATCCTTCCCTGTTCAAAGCCTTTTGCCGCAACGAAACAGACCACTACTGGCTGGTGCGCGGCATGCTGGCCAGGATCGACACTCTGCATGGCTACAAATTGGAGCTTGTCCAACCCTTTTCCAACTGTCTTCTGCCCGGCTCGAACGAGGAAGCCTCCCTGAGCAAACCGATACTGGAACTTTTTCTACCCGAAACTGAAGAACCAGAAGGCCATCCCTGTCTTGACGCCGTGCGCCGGGAAAGCATTGCCGTGTGGCAGACCCTTGCCATGTGGCTGGATACGCCCCGAAAACACAGAAAAAAACACGCCGCCATATTTCGATTCCATCGCTTTCTGCCCCTGGTTCCAGGGCCGGTCGTATCGCACTGGACAACGGGCTACCAAATAGTTAATAATACACTCCATCTGCATGACGCCAGCTCCGAACAGGGAGCCATCATGGAGATGCCCCTGGACAGTCTGCTGCCTTCTAACAACAGTCGCCCCCTTCTGCGCATTGTGCCGGAGTCTCTTGTGCTGATAGCCACCTGCAAATAACGCATGGAGCACCCCACGCCGCCGAAGACGCCAGCCCGCTTGTCCCTACACTTTCCTCCGCTGATACCCAAATTCCCCGTTTGACAGTCAGGCTGAAATTCCAGTACATTATCTCGTTGGGGGAAATAGCAACCTAATAAATACAGGTATAGTCCTATATCATTACATATGGGAAGCACCGACAATGGTTGCACCTTGTCTTACAAAGCCGCATTTCCGCCGGGGACGGGAATTTTTCCATTTGTACAGCAGTAAGAGAGATGTCGTGAGTAAAAAAAGCAACACTATCCATAAAATAGTGGACACGTATGATATGAGTTTGTTATCTCCCTCGCGGAGAAGGGCTGTCGGCATGGTGATCCGGCTTGTCTGCAACGCAGCCGCCTTGCTTTTGTGCCTTGGCCTGATCGAATTACCATCTCCCCGGCCCGCTCTGGCCGACAACATGACCGTCAACAAGGCCCACGCATCGTGGTATGGGGCGCAATTCCACGGGAACCCCACCGCGAACGGCGAAATGTTTAACCGCCACAACCTCACTGTCGCTCATAAGGAACTTCCTTTCGGTGTGGTGCTGCGCATCAAGAACCTGAGAAATGGTCGCCAGGTGCTGGTGAGGGTCAACGACAGGGGGCCTTTCATTCCGGGAAGAAGTCTGGATCTGTCGCAACGTGCAGCCGTGGCCCTGAACATGCTCCACTCCGGCACTGCTCCGGTCAGCTATGAAATGATCACCGACAGAAGAGGGCGTCCTCTCGACAAGGACAGCGCGTTTTATGTGCATCTGGCCAACGCGAAAAACAGCGCGACGGCCCAGACGCGGGCGGAGCAGCTGACCGAAAAATACAAACGCCCCGTCCATATTATTTCAACGGGAACCGGCAAAAGAACGACGCACGCGCTTTGTATCGGCCCATTCAATAATTTCCGCAAAGCTCAAGTGGAGTTTTTGCGTTGTGAAAAGGAAAGTCCGTCATTGCGCGGCATCATAGAGGGCCCGGCAAAACTGCCTGACACCACGGCTCCGAGTCTGGCAGTCAAGAAAAGCAGTGAAGGCAATATAACGGCAGCGCAAAAAGTGGTTCCGCTGGCGAACATGCCCAATGTGGGGCAAACCGCCGTGGACGTCCTGTGCAGCAACTCCCTCCAGAAAAGCGTCGAGGTTCTGGACACGGCCATGGAAATATTCTTCGGCCTCCACGCCCAACCACAGGCTCTTAGTTTACATTATTCTGTACTTTCTGAGTGCCCAGGTCTTTCCTTATAGCAAATTTGTGGTATAGTCGAAGTCCATCCCGTTTTATCTGGAGTAATTATGTCACGTTTGCAAAGCATTGACGAAGTTTACAGCGTTCTCTACGTGGATTTCGACAATATCTACACAAGACTTTTCGAACTGGATCCCAACCTCGCCCGGACCTTTGCCACCAATCCCCAAAGATGGATGCGCTGGCTCGAAGGCCATGCCCTGCGCATGATGTACGGAGAGGGAGTGCGCAGGCGTATTCTCAAGCGCATCTGCTATCTTAATCCTCTGAAATACCATGAGTTCAGGCCATACTTTATCCGGTCCGCCTTTCAGGTTGTGGATTGCCCGCCGCTGACCAACTATGGAAAAACCAGCGCGGACATCCATCTGGTCATGGACTGCATGGACGCCCTTTCGCACACCACGCGCTTTGACGAATTCATCATTCTCTCGGGCGATGCGGACTTCACTCCCCTGCTTCTCAGAATTCAGGAGCATGCCCGACGCAGTCTGGTGCTCAGCGTGGGCTTCACCTCGCCCGCCTATACCGCAGCCTGTTCATGGCGCATACGGGAAGACTGGTTCCTCTCTCAGGCGCTTGAAGATCAACGCGGTGACGAGGATGAGAAAGGGGTCGAGAAGCAGCCTGAGAACCGCCCAAGCGGCAACGGTTTTTCACATTCGCGTCCTGCACCCCATGAACGCGACCACAACGGCAACTCCGGCAGCAAAACCGGCATTCAACTGCCTGCCTACAAGCGCATCCATCTTATAGAAACGATCAGACAACTGGCGGAAGAGTCACAGGTTCCCGTGCCGCTGCCCTCGATTTCCCAGGTTTTGCAAAGCGAACAGGGAGCAACCGCCGACTGGTACGGAGCGGGCACCCTGCGCGACCTGCTTGAAAAGCTGGATTTGTCTCCCGTCATTTTTACCCCGGTCGGACAGGGGTTCATTTATGATCCCGACCGCCATACTCCGCCGGCAGGCAATAATGTGGAGGAAGTCTTCCGCAAAAAAAATCCCGCACTTTACGAGTTTGCCGTAAAAGTCCACAGACTGACGGAATTGCCGCTGCTCAGCCCGCCCCAGTATGCTTCCCTGCTCTCGCTGCTTATTGACGAGATCCATGCTCACGGATTTTCGCGGACCGGCACGGCCCGCGCGCTTGAGGAGCACTGCAGGGCCGAAGGCATAGCCGTTACTCTCGCCCAGGTCGGCGCCGTGATTGAAGGCATTATCCGGGGCGGCGCGCGTCTGTCTGCAAACGGCAAGGGCGGTTCCTCTCCGAGTATTGAGAGCGTCCGGACGGCCCTCGGCAAAAACGCGGTTGAGTTGTGCAAGATAGCCCAGATTCCTCTTGATGACGACGCCCTCGACATGCTCGACGAATGGCTGGAATCTGAAGAAATATAGAGCATTTCACACTTGAAATGCTCTGCAAGGATTTGTGACAAATCCTTGCCGCCTAATGGGCGTAGGCAAGCTTTGCTTGCCGTTAAGCGACCATTTGAAGCGTTATCTGCTCAAGACACCGCAGCGGTCGGGAGCGAATACTGCTTTTGCCGGGTAGTGCCTCAATTTGAACCGCCGGGTAGTGGATGCAGTTTGGGGTGAGACAAGGAAGGCAATTTTTTTGCGACGGGAGTGTACTCTTACGGTGCAGGGCCGGAGCAAAAAATGATGCCTGACGCAGTATCACGCCAAACGGCGCCACTACCTCTGGCCGCTGCTTCTATACAGAGGCCAGTGTGTTGTGCTATCGAACAGGCATGAACTGCGATACCTATTTTTGCGGCGTATGCGCGGGCATCTCCCGGCGGTTCCTCCGGCATGGATACAGACGCACGGCCGGTCGGCCGGAGGCGGCATGCCTGATATTTATTGCAACCGTTTTACTATTACCTGTCATCCCCCACTATAAATACAATGGCTGTCCTGCTTTTCGACATTGGCAACACCAATACCAAAATCGGCATATATGCCGGTTCGGAAAGCATTATCCCTATACCCTGCCCACCACCGGACGAAACACGGCCGACAGCCTCGGCCTTTGCCTGCTGGACATTCTGCGCCATATGCGCATTGATCCCGACAGCATTACCGCCGCTCTGGCGTCTTCCGTCGTGCCTCACATGGGACAGATGGTCAAACTGGCCTGCGCCCGTTTTTTGAACACGCGCCTGCTGTTCGCGCCTGAAGACGTGCCCATCCCGCTTGAAAACCGCTATGCCCGCCCGCACGAAGTCGGGGCGGACAGGCTGGTGGGCGCCTACGCGGCCAGAATGCTGTTTCCGGAAGCGGCAGCCATCATTTCGGTAGATTTCGGCACAGCCACCACTTTTGATTGTGTCGAAGGCAACGCCTATCTCGGCGGACTTATCTGCCCCGGCGTTCTTTCCTCGGTGTCCGCCCTGGCTGCGGGCACAGCAAAGCTGCCCAACATCAGCCTGGAAGTGGAAAGCGACACTCCTGCCCCGGGAAGGTCCACTGCAACCAGTCTCAACCACGGCTTTGTGTTTGGCTTTGCCTCAATGGCCGAAGGATTGACAACCCGGCTTGCCAAAAATATGCGGCATCCTGTATGCATTGTTGGTACCGGAGGTTTCGCCAAATCCCTGGCAAAAGTGACGGACTGTTTTGATGCCGTCCGCCCGGACCTTCTTCTGGAAGGCTTGCGCCTGCTGCATCAACAAAACCGCTGACAGCAATTTCCCCTTGCGGGTTGGTAAAAATACTCTCCAGAGATACATCACCAAGGAGTTCACATGAGTACAATTGTTTCTGTATGGGCGCGCGAAATTCTTGATTCTCGCGGGAACCCCACGGTCGAGGTGGAAGTGGGCCTTGAATCCGGGCACACGGGCCGTGCGGCAGTGCCTTCCGGCGCGTCCACCGGCAGCAGGGAAGCGCTGGAACTGCGCGACGGAGACAAGGGCAGGTATCTGGGCAAAGGTGTGGGCAAAGCCATTGACCATGTGAACAAGGACATTGCGGAAGACATCATAGGCCGCAATGCCCTGCGTCAGGTGGAAGTGGATACCGCCCTCATTGATCTGGACGGTACCGACAACAAGGACCGCCTCGGGGCCAACGCCCTGCTCGGCGTCTCCCTGGCCACCGCAAGGGCGGCGGCAAATTATCTCGCCCTGCCCCTGTACCAGTACCTCGGCGGGGTCAATGCCAAGGTGCTGCCCGTACCGCTGATGAACATCATCAACGGCGGCATGCATGCCCCCAACAACCTGGACATTCAGGAATTCATGATCGTGCCCCTGGGCGCGGAGAGTTTTCATGAAGCCCTGCGCATGGGCGCGGAAACCTTCCATGCCCTGCGCGCCTTGTTGGCCGCCGATGGGCACGTCACCAGCGTCGGCGACGAAGGCGGCTTCGCGCCCAACCTCAAGAGCCATGACGAAGCCTTCCAGTATATCATAAAGGCCATTGAAAGCGCAGGGTATGTGCCCGGTCAGGATATTTCCCTGGCCATAGACGCGGCCGCCACGGAATTCTATAAAAACGGCAAGTATGTGCTCAAAGGCGAGGGCAAAAATCTGGATGCGGCGGGTATGGTCAAATATCTCGACGCCTTCACCCAAAAGTATCCTCTCATCTCCATTGAAGACGGTCTGGCCGAAGCCGACTGGCAAGGCTGGCGGCACCTTACGGATGCTCTGGGCGACAGGATCCAGATTGTGGGCGACGATCTTTTCGTTACCAACCCCGATATCCTTGCCCACGGCATCGAAGAGGGCATAGGCAACTCCATTCTGATCAAGCTCAACCAGATCGGCACCCTGACCGAAACGCTGGACACCATCGAAATAGCCAAGCAGAACGGCTACACCACCATTGTCTCCCACCGCTCCGGCGAAACCGAAGACGCCTTTATCGCCGACCTGGCCGTGGGCACCAATGCCGGGCAGATCAAAACCGGTTCCCTGTGCCGTAGCGACCGGCTGTCCAAATACAACCAGCTCCTTCGCATTGAGGAGCAGCTCGAAGAGACCGGCTTTTACTACGGCCCGGCAATGAGCGGTCATTACGGAAACTTTGAAGACGAAAACGAGGAATAATATGCTGCTTCTCGACGGCAAGGCGACCGCCGCCGCCATCCGGGCGGAACTGGCCGAAGAAGTCACGCTTCTGACGGCAAAGGCCGGGCGCAGACCCGGTCTTGCCGTCATCCTGGTAGGAGATGACGCGGCTTCGGCAACGTATGTGCGCAACAAGGAACGTGCCTGCCGGGAAATCGGCCTCCTGTCCGAAGTCATTCGCCTGCCTGCCGATACCGGCCAGGGGAAATTGCTCGCCATCATCGACGGGCTCAACCGCAGGCCCGATATCGACGGTATCCTGCTCCAGCTCCCCCTGCCGCGCGGGCTGGACAGCCATCCCTGCCTGGAGGCAATAGCTCCCGGCAAGGATGTGGACGGCTTTCATCCCGACAACATGGGCAGGCTGGTTCTGGATCTGCCGGGGCTCAGACCCTGTACACCCGCAGGAGTGCTGGAACTGCTCGCACGGTACGACCTGCCCACGGAAGGAAAAAAAGCCGTGGTTATCGGTCGCAGCAATATCGTGGGCAAGCCCTTGTCCACCATGCTTTCGGCCAAGGGAAAATTCGCTGACGCCACAGTCACGGTATGCCATTCCCGCACGCCCGACATCGCCGCTGTAACAACCGGTGCCGATTTTCTTTTCGTGGCCATGGGCAGGCCCGGCTTTGTCACCGGCGATATGGTCAAACCCGGCGCGGTGGTCGTTGACGTGGGCATCAATGTCACGCCCGAGGGGCTGCGCGGCGACTGCGATTTCGCCTCGGTCAGCAAGGTGGCCTCCGCCCTGACGCCCGTGCCCGGCGGCATCGGCCCCATGACCATAGCCATGTTGCTCCACAATACCGTGCAGGCCTTCAAAGCCCGGGAGTCCATCTCGAAAGAGTGACGCCGAGTCACAATTTTTTCTGTTTTTGCCCCTAAAGTTCCCTGTATTTCTGCCGATAGGGAAGGTACGGGGAATTGTGATGGCTACGCAAACGTTTTATACGCGCCAGATGCTGCTGCAATATGGCAAACAACTTTTATCCGCTCGCCGCCTGGCCCGGTACGAGGAGTCGCTCGGCCGGGGACAGCAGGCGAACGCGGGTGATGTCCTTGCCAGACGGCAGAGCATGGTGGAACGAATTGCGCATGAAATCATCGACAATCTCATATTCTCCGGCAGTGATAACTCTATAGTCCAAGAGGTAAAGGAACGTCTTTCCAAAGAACTTGGAGCTTCCTTTGTCTTTCGCTATCCGCCTGCGGACAGGGATTTCAAAATTTTTCGCCAGAACAATCACGGTGGAGAACAAGAGCTCCCTGAAGAGGAAAAGCTGAAGGTGCTCTCCCGCTTGTGGGAAATAACCCTGCGCACGGTTGACGCCACCATGCTGTGACCACCAGAGCAGGCCCCATGCAAGGGAAAACCTGCTGACGTTTGCATATGATCGCCGGTTCCGCTTTGCCCATGGCAAGGCAATGCACCACGACCGGTAATGGAATCAAGGCCGGGGAGGCCATTATGGAAATTAAAAATTCAATGCTGTCAAAGCTTGATCCCTACAGCAACAAGCTTGACCCGAAAACGGAAGCCGCGTCCGCCGCGAAAGCCTACGGTTCGGGGACTGACGCGCAAAGCGCCCGTGCGCCCGCAGGCGACAGGGTGACGCTGTCCGCCGCCGCCCGTCTGCATACAACGGCTCATGCCGCGGCCAGCAATGCTCCTGACATACGCCAGGAAAAAGTCAACAGCATCAAAGAGCGCGTTGACTCCGGCAGCTATACGGTCGATTCGAAAAAAGTCGCCCAAAAACTCCTTGAAAATGAAGCGGATTTTGTGAGCGCCCTGAAAGAGTAAAGCGGCTTGCCTTTGAATTTGCCTCCGGCTGACCAAGGGCTCTGCCCTTGGAACCCGCTGGGGGAAATGATTTCCCCCAGACCCCCTCAACGGGGTGGGTACAATTGTAAAATGAAAATGTCCTGAGGCAACGCTTCCGCAAGATCGAAACGCCGCCAGTTGCAAAGACACGAACGGCGTTCATCAACATCGCAGGAATACAGCCATTTTCAAACTACAACGCCCCCTCTGTCTGGCTTCGGGCTCACCCAGGCGCATCGATTTTTTCAAAAGTCTGGGCATACCCGTTGTCGCCCATACCCCTCCAGAAAACGCCGAACCGATGCCTCTGGCCGGTGAAGCCCCCGCCGCCTTTGCGGAACGGGCCGCGCTGGCCAAAGCGCACAGCGTTGCCTCCCTGCTGCTTGAAGCGCGGGACAACGCGGAGTCCTCTCCCCTGCCCCTTGTGATCGGGGCGGATACAATAGTCGTGCTCCGGGAAAACATTCTCGGCAAACCCCGGAACGCCGACGACGCCTTTGCCATGCTCAGCGCCCTCAGCGGCAATAGCCACAAAGTCATCACCGGCTGCGCCCTTCTCTCTCCTGACACATTCCGGGCACGCACGTTCGCAGTCAGCAGCGATGTAGTCATGTGGGACTGCCCCCCCGAGTTACTCCGCAGCTATGCCGACAGCGGGGAACCTCTGGACAAGGCCGGAGCCTATGCGGTACAGGGGGCGGGCGCATTCCTGATCAAAAGCCTGCAAGGCTCATGGAGCAACGTGGTCGGCCTGCCGCTTGCGGAACTCGTGCAGGAGCTTCTCGGCATGGGCGTACTTTTGCCTTCCTAGCCTGACCCCAAACGGCACCCACTACGGGGGGGCCAAATTGAGGCACTCCCCCTGATCGCTGTCCATTGTATTTTCGGAGGCGGCATGTCTTTTTCAGACAAGATTCTTCTCGCCTATGCGCGNGTGGGCATAGCGGGCAAAAGCCCGAAAGCGCCCGGCACCTGTGGTTCCTTTGTCGCCATAGCGCTCGCGCCATTTATTTTTATGCCTCTGCCCTTCTGGGGACGCGCCATCCTGCTGCTTTTCGTCCTGGTGACAGGCACGATAGCCTCCGCGCGGGCGGAAATCCTTCTCAATAAAAAAGACCCTTCGGAAGTGGTCATAGACGAAGTCTTGGGCCAGTGGATAACCTGCCTGCCTTTTGCCGCTCTCTCGCTCTGGGAGTATGCGGCCGCTTTCGCGCTCTTTCGCCTCTTTGACATCGCAAAACCCTGGCCCGTACGCAAGCTTGAAGAAGTGGGCGGAGGCCTAGGAGTGATGATTGACGATGCGGCGGCGGGCTTGTACGCCATGATCTGCTTGGGCCTGTTGCGAGTCCTCCTCCCTTAATAGTAACCTGCTCTAGGGGCTGTTTCTAAATAAGTGATTTTGCTCCAAGAGCGAGGAAACCGGCCCTTTTTGCGAAGGGAGTGTACTCTTATGGTACTCGACCGGAGAAAAAAGGGCCGGATGACGCTGCTATTTGGACAAAAGAACTATTTAGAGAC
>JGI994J12354_10004767_pt1 | contig 12039 bp, 8 predicted proteins | sample IntmicLarv3ML3BL_FD_12354 | JGI IMG/M metagenome (IMG submission 12354) | reverse complement strand
TGTCTCTTCTAATGATTTCATCCCCTCATCAGTATCAAGTTTGAATTGATATTCATGTCCTCTTTTCACTTTTTCATCAATAAAATAACTTGCTGTTTTGATGTTGTTTTTTTCTAATTCGAGAATTAAATCTTTTGCATGACTAGCAAAGGATCCTGTATTTCCATCGGTTATGAAAGTTGCTGGAAAGTTTGGGGTTATATGGTTTTTTATAGTGGTAATTTCTCCATACTCACTCTCCCAATTTCTAATACCAAAATATGCCCAGGCGCTTTGAGAAAACATTAAAGACATTATTTTGCTCTTTGTCTTCGTAATTTCTTCAACATCAAAAGGTCCAGAATATAGTAATAAAGCTTTTAACTTATCCTCAGGTATGGTTTGTTTGAAATTCATTTTTTTAGCATATTCACTTGATGTTTGAATTAGGGCAAATTGAGATACAAGATGGGCACCTGCTGAATCTCCTGCAAGAATTATGTTATTAGAATCAATATTGTATTTTTGAGAAATCGTTAATAAATATTCGTGTATTTCCTCAATTTGGTTGAGTTGTTTTGGATACTTTAATTCAGGAGCTCGTTCATAGTTTGCAGCTAATACTGCATAACCATTTGATGCAAGCATTGTTGCATATTCTTTAACGTCCCTTTTATCTCCACCAACAAATGCTCCTCCATGAATCCAAATAATTATTGGGTACATTTCGCTATTTTTTGGTAAATATAAGTCAGCAGTGTTGTCTTTAAATTTTGATGGATACTCTAAGTTAGTGATTTTTTGAACTGAAGTTACGTATTGTTGATAATTATTTGGTTCTGTTGCAATTCCATTTTCGAATGTTTTTCTAATTAGTAGTGATATTGGAATTGGAGTTAAATTAATTATTAACAAAAAAAGAATCAAAATACTAACAATCGATATTGATGTGTATTTTAGAATTCTTTGAAAATTAATATTAGATTCTTTTTTCATACTATATACTTCCTTTTTACTTTATTTGTTCAAAACTTAAGTTTAATTCATCTCTTCCAAAATGACCATATGCAGCTAAATTGTAATAGATTGGTTGAAGTAAGTCAAGTTCTTTAATTATGTTATCAACACTAAAGTTAAAATTAGCAAATACATACTCTTCTATTTCAGAAAGTGTTTTTTTGTTTGTGCCAAATGTTTCAATATCAATTGAAATAGGTTCAACTTTTCCAATTGCATAAGACAATCCCACTTCACATTTGTTAGCATAGTTATTAGCGACAATATTTTTAGCAACATATCTTGCATAGTAAGCAGCACTTCGATCCACTTTTGATGGATCTTTACTGCTGAAGCATCCGCCTCCAACTTTAGCTACACCACCATATGTATCAACAACAATTTTTCTACCTGTTGTTCCACTATCTCCAAATGAACCACCAACAACGAAAGAGCCACTTGTATTGATTAGAATTTTTGTATCATTATCCATTAATTCACTTGGGATGATTGGATTGATAACACTATCTTTAATTAAGTTTTCAAGTTCTTTTTTATCAATGTTTTCTTGATGCTGTGTTGCAATAATTATTGTATCAATTCTTTTTGGAATACCATCAACATACTCAACAGTTACTTGTGTTTTACCATCGGGTCTTAGAATTGAGGCATCATCTTCTTTTCTCACCTCTGCCATTTTTTTTGCCAGTTTATTTGCTAATAATATTGATAGTGGCATATATTCCTTAGTTTCATTTGTTGCATAACCAAACATAATTCCTTGATCTCCTGCGCATATTACATCTTTGATTACAGCATTTGCTATTTCAGAAGATTGTTCACTTACTTTAATTATAACTTGATATTCTTCTTTATAACCAATATCCTTTAGAACGCTCTTAGCTACTTTTTCATAGTCAATTTTAGCTTTTGTGTTGGCTTCTCCATATATTAGAATTAATTCATCTTTAATTGTTGCTTCTACAGCCATTTTTGAATTTTTGTCCTGACTTAATGCAGTATCCAATATTTTGTCAGCTATTTTATCACAAATTTTATCTGGATGCCCCTCTGTTACTGCTTCACTTGTTATTAATTTTTTCATTCTTGTTTCCCTCTTTCTATAAAAAAAATTCATAGAGAATAATCTATGAATTTGATTATCCTTATCTCGCAAAAAAATTGCAGGATTTAGCACCTAACTTAAATAGGTTGCTGTGATTTCACTGAGCCATTTCTCTCCATCACTCTTTATAAGGTTGAATTTTAATTTATATATTTATATTATCATGATCTTAAAAATATGTACAACTAACTAATTGTTATATTTACAAAAAGTGTAAATTTTTTATGAACTTAAATATTTTATTGTGAATTTCGTTCCTTTTCCGACTTTTGAATCAACTTTTATGTAGCCATTATCCATTTCAATAATTTTCTTCGATAATGATAATCCGATTCCAATACTGTCTTCTTTTGAATTTTTGCCTTTATAAAATCTTTTGAAAATATGTTTTACATCACTGTTGTCGATACCTTTCCCATTATCTTCAATTACTAATTCTGTATAAATGCTTAGTCTTTTAAAGGTTATTTTAATAATGCCATTATTATCTAAATTTTCAATTCCATTTTTTATAATATTAGTTAGGGCTTCTTTTTCCCATTTGTAATCACCAATAAACGAAATATTATTGTCACCCAAAACATCTATTTTTATATTTTTTTGACTTGACATATACTTTAAATCAGTATTTATTTCAGTTATTAACTTTTTGATATTTATTTTCTCTCTTGAAAACTTTATTACATTGGCATCAAATCTAGATAATTTTAATAAAGAGATAATTAAAAAATTAATGCTGTCTACCTGTTTTTTTATATCACTAAGGAATTCTTTTCTAACCTCTTCATTCATATTATCATTGGCAATTAAATTATCTAGAAGTATTGAAATGGAAGTTAATGGCGTTTTTAATTGATGGGATATATCTGATAAATTATCTTTGATATTTTTCTTATCTTCTATTGCGTTTTCTGATTGTTCTTTTAATAATATTGTTATTTTATAAAGTTCATTTTGTAAAATGGATAATTCGTCTTCAATGTTTTCGTCCAATCTTAATTCATATTTTTTTTGATTTATGGCTTTTATGTATTGAGTGATATCATTTACTTTGTTCTTTCTTTTTTTTATATAAACTAAGAAGATATGTAAAAATGATGCACCTAGAACAATAATTATTGAAACATTACTGATTATTAAAAATTGATATGATGATTTAGTATTTTCTAGCATAAATAAATCATCATTATTTATTCCATATTGACTTAAATCATAGTTATGGGAATGTTTGTCATTTAAAATGGATAGTATTTCATAATCACTAATGGCTGGGTATTTATCTTTAATTAATCCAACAATATTTAAGATGTTATTATTTACTTTATTTATATAACTCTTGTATAGTATAAAATTAATTCCGATAGATAAAGTGATGAAACTTATTATAAGTACAAGAGACTTTTTTAGTACCTTATTTTTCATCTTCTTCCACCATGTATCCTATTCCTTTAACTGTTTTTATAATATCATTATTAAGCTTTTCTCTTATTCTTTTTATATTTACAGTTAAAGTATTATCTTCAACAAAATTGCCATCGATATCCCATATCATTTGTAGTAGTTTTTCTCTAGTTATAATTTGGTTTAAATTCGTGAATAGTAATAGTAGAATTTTGTATTCTAATGCTGATAAATTGATTAGTTTATTATTAACAAATACTTGTGCTTTGTTTAAATCTAATTTTGTATTGTTAATTATTATGACATTTCTTTTTATCTGTCTTTTTAAAACTTTGTCAATTCTAATTAGTAATTCTTTGACACCAAAAGGTTTGGTTATATAATCATCTGCTCCAAGTTCTAAACCTCTAACTATATCGTCTTCTTCATCTTTTGCTGATAGAAAAATAGTCGGTATTTTAGATGTTGTATTTATTTTTTGGCAAATTTCATATCCATTTCCATCTGGTAATGAAATATCTAAAATCACTAAATCAATTGTTTCGTTTAGTAGATGAATGCATTCATTAAAGCTAAGAGCTACTACTACTTCATAGCCATTTTGTTCCAACGAATATTTTAAACCTTTAACTATTGATACATTGTCTTCAACTAATAATATTTTATTCATAAGTCGTCGCCTCGTTTCTGTTTGGTGATATTATACCATAGACAACTATATGTTATTATTTCTAAGAGTTTCGATGATATTTTGTTTATTAATTTTATTTATTGAGTAACTCATAATTATTTTTACTATAACAAACACCCCAACTATCGATACAACTATTGAAAATATATTTGGATCATAAGCAATAAATATTCCATTTAGATTGCTTATTGCATAATAAATTGCATAAGATATTCCCATTCCAATTGGTAATGAAATTATTAAAACTTTGAGCCCAAGAAATATACTTTCTAAATTAATCATCTGTTTAAATTCTTTAGATGTTGTGCCGACTGATTTTAGCATTGCAAATTCTCTTCGACGAAGATTAATACTTGTTGTTAAAGTGTTAATAATATTAGTAATACTAATTATGGTAATTACCATAATAAAACCATACAGAAATATTGATATAAGGAGGTATATATTCTGAGCATTTTGTTTTTCTAACTCATAATTATATATATTTAAATTATTGTTGAGTTTGGCTATATCATTTAGAAGTCCATCTATATTAGTTGAGTTGATAACCATGTAGCCACCATCTAAATCATAGCCTATTTTATCAATCATTTCATCACTTACTACTATATAACTTCCTTGTGATTCAAGAAATGGCATTGCAACTTCTTTTGTTTTCTTGATGATTTCTAAATTGATAGTTTCATTATCGATTTTTAATTCTATTTTGTTTTCGACCTTAAAAGACTCTCCAGATATTAGTTTGCTATCTACAAACGTAACTACTTCATCAACTAAGATACCTTTATCTTTATAATCTTCGTATTTTCCGCCAAGTTTTTTTACATATTCTTTGTATGCATCTACACCAATTGCATGCAAAGTAATGCGATTTTCTTGATTTTCGTAATACCCTAGGTATTGAGCAAACTCAAGATTAATATATTTATCATCAATAATAGCAGAGTTTGTTTTTACAACTGAGCTTTTGTCATTTCCTATTAGTTTTTTTATGTCATTAGTAAGTGAATAAAAATCTTCAAATTCTTCATTATTAGTAATCATAAGATTAAAATCCATAGTTTTGTATTGCTTAGTACTTTCTTTAAAAATATAGTTTGTAAATGTTGATACTGTTAAAAATATCACTACACTTACTATCATTGAAATAACAGTTGTTCGATATTTTTTTTTGTTTCTTTGAAGATTTTTATAAGCTATTACTCCACCAGTTTTAAAAATCGCTTTGATTATTCGAGTTGTTTTTGTTTTATTTTTTTTCACCTTAATATCTTCACTACTTCTAACTCTATCAATTGGCGAAATATTCGAATTTTTCTTTGCAATTGAATAACAGGATAGATAAATGGTTATTGTTCCTAAAATACTAGCAAATATTACAGCTTGGTAGGGAATAATATATAAAAATTGCATTTTTGATGAATCACGTATTAAAACATTTACTATGCTACTTAATGTGAATGTAGCCACAAGCCCTAGAATAATGCCCAATGGAATGGATATTAATCCCAAAGTTAATCCCTCAAACATAACATTTTTTTTGATTTGTTTTTTAGTTGCACCAATACTAGATAAAAGACCATATTCTTTGTTTCGTTCTACTATTGATATGGAAAAACTATTCTTTATGACAAATATGCTAGTAAGGACTATTATTCCCATTACAATTCCCATAATCGTGTATAATGTGTTTAGTGTTTCTCTTGAAAATACTCCAGACCATTGTAGCAATTCACGATTATGAATAACATCATATGTCCCATCAAGTCCAAAATTTTGTGTTAAAATTTCACTTTGACTATTTACAAAATTAGCTTTTTTATACATTACGAAAAGGTTGATGTTGTTTGTGGGATTTTTTGTGTAAGTTATTACATTTATTCCTCTTTCTTGATATGGATCTAGATGATAACTGATATTTTCAACTACTCCAACAATTTTATATTCTTTTGTAAATATTTCTATATGCTCTTCATAGTTTTCATTAATCAATTTTAAATCAAAAACAGCCAAATTTAGAAAATCACCTATTTTATATTCTTGATTTGCATTTCTATTTACCTCTTTAGTTATAACTATTTCATTTTCTTCCTCAGGAAAAGTTCCATCTATTAATTCTAGCCCCGAATTTTGTAAAGCACTATGATTGAGTGCTATTAAATATAAGTATGGCTTTAAATCACTTGTTGTATTGTATTTAGCATAACCAAGGTTTTGTGTATAATAGTAGCTCTCTATTTTTTTATTATTTGCTACAACATCGATACTTTTTTCATCAACTTCCTTAAATGCACTATGCCATCTTCCATCATATTTTATTTCATGTTCAATTATTGATGCTTGAAAACTAAATACCATCCCAGCTACTGCACATATTAGAGCAACTGATAGAGTGATGCCAATAATCGTCACAATAGTTCTTTTTTTGTTAAGTTTCAAACTACGAATTGTAAATTTATTTATTGTATTCATTTAATTTACCTCATCACTTATTATTTTTCCATCTTCAATTGTAATAATTCTATCTGCATTTTTAGCTATTTCTAAATCATGAGTAATCATGATAATTGTTTGTTTATATTTCTTGTTAGATATCTTAAGAGCAGTTAATACCTCATCACTTGATTTTGAATCTAAGTTACCTGTTGGTTCATCTGCCAAAATTATTGCAGGATTATTGATTAGTGCACGTCCTATTGCTACTCTTTGTTGTTGTCCTCCAGATAATTCATTTGGTAAATGAGATGTACGATTTTCTAGCCCAAGCATTGCAAGAAGTGTTTTTAACTCTTCTTTTTCAACTGTTATATTGTCTAAATCTTTTGGTAATGTAATGTTTTCAATTACATTTAAAATAGGAATTAGATTGTAAAATTGATAAATTAATCCCACTTGTCTTCTTCTAAATATTGCCAAAGCATCACTATCTAGTTTGTAGATGTCTTTGCCATCAACAATAACTCTTCCACTACTTGGCTTATCAACGCCTCCGATTAAATGAAGCAATGTTGATTTGCCACTTCCAGATGATCCAACAATTGCTAAAAATTCTCCTTTTTCTACTGAAAAACTGATATTATCAACCGCTTTTACTAAGTTTTTATCACTTCCATAAGTCTTTGTTAGTTTCTCTACTTTTAATATTTCCATGTTATTTTCCCTTTCATATTTTCAATTATAAATTATCAAAGTGACATCTAAGTGACAAAAAAACTGATATTTTTACATATTCAGTTTTAATATTTTTTCATAATAAATAGTTATTATCCTTAGTTGCTATTTGGAGTGCAACTAATTTATATGTTGCATACCCCCCTGAAACAAGAGGTTCTGCTTTACAAATTTCTTCAGCCTCTTCGTAATTTTGCGTATTAAGAATTATCATTCCAGCAACTCCTGGGTAGCCTTTGAATACTCCACAAAGTTCTAAGATACCACTATTATCAAGTTTTATTAAGTTATCAACGTGTTTTGTAATTTCGCTTTTATTTAGCCGATTATAATTTTTACTTTTTTCGATAAACATGACATATGACCATTTTTCCATAATTCACCTCGATTTTTAATAAATTGTTATTTTGTCTTCAACCTAGTATATTTAATCAACTATTTTTAAGAGACTTTCTATTTATTATTAATTTATGAATTTCTCCAACAATAATTGGAGTAAATGCTAATGCAATCATTATTATCCAATGGTTGAAGCTAAGTGGGACGCAGTAGAATACTTTTGCTAGAAATGGAACTGTTGCAACTAGTGTAGTTAGCACACATGAACCACATATTCCCCAAAACAATGCTGGATTTGAATAAATTCCTATTTTAAATAATGATTGGTTATAGCTTCTGATATTGAAACTGTTAATTACTGATGACCAAGCATTTATAACAAATGCCATTGTTCTACCTGCTTCAAATGATGGCGCAGTTGACCCACCGATATCAACAAAGCTACCTATAAAGAAGCCGATTAGTGTTATTATAGCTAAGAATACAGCCATAACTCCCATTCTTACTCCTAAACCATCTGCAAATAGACTACCATTTTTGGGAACTGGCTTTCTTTTCATAACGTTTTCTTCAGCTTTTTCCCTACAGAAAAACATATCTGGAATTCCATCAGCTACTACATTGATATATAGAAGATGTATTGCCACAAATGGAGCACCCCACCCACGAATAACTGCAAATAACATAACAATAATTTCGGCAAAGTTATCACTAACCAAAGAATAGAATGCTTTACGAATATTGTCGTAAACTCTTCTTCCCTCTTTTACAGCTGCTATTATTGAGGCAAAATTATCATCAGTTAATATAATAGCACTAGCATTTTTTGAAACATCTGTTCCACTTCCCATTGCAATACCAACATCCGCAGCTTTTAAGGCTGGTGCATCATTTACTCCATCTCCAGTCATAGCAACTACTTCTCCAGATTTTTGCCAAGCCATAACAATTCTAATTTTATCTTCTGGACTTACCCTAGCATATACGCTATATTTTCTTACATTTTTCTTAAGTTCTTTGTCTGACATTGCATTTAACATAGGACCTGTTATTACTTCATCACCATCTGATAAAATGCCAATGTCTCTTGCTATTGCTGCCGCTGTTATAGCATGATCTCCTGTTATCATAATTGTTTTTATTCCAGCTTCTTTAGCAGTTTTCACAGCTTCTTTAGCTTCTTTTCTTGGTGGGTCGATCATCCCAACAAACCCTCTAAGTATTAATTCGCTTTCAAGTTCTTCAGCATTTAAAAGTTCTGGTAATTCATCATAATACTTATAGGAAATAGCAATCACTCGGAGTGCTTGTTCTGCAAATTCATCATGTATTTTAATTGCATCATCATATATATCAGTATAGTTTAGAGTTATTTTATCAAAAGCTCCTTTTGTAACTGAAATATACTTACCCTCTTTACTATCTATTTTATGAACTGTAGTCATCAATTTTCGCTCAGAGTCAAATGGTATTTCAAATACTTTTGGATATTTGTTTTCCAAACTTTCTTTTTTTACATTTTTATTTCTGAGCAGTCTTATGATAGCAGTTTCAGTTGGGTCTCCTATTTCTTTTTCTTGTTTATCAACAATTTCTATTGAAGCTGTACTATTAGCACCCATCATTTCTAAAAGAAATTGTTCTTCTTCCCCAATTTTTTTTGTTGCATCTATTGGTTCTTTACCATTGACATAAATTTTTTGAATTGTCATTTTATTCATGGTAAGTGTTCCTGTTTTATCTGAACATATTACTGAAGCACTTCCTAATGTTTCAACTGAAGATATTTTTCTAATAATGGCATTTTTTCTAGCCATAATGCGAACTCCAAAAGCGAGCGTTATTGTAACAGTAATTGGTAATGTTTCAGGCACTATCGCTACTGCTAATGCAACAGCATTCATTAATACTTCCATCATAGTTTCCTCATATACAAAGTATTGTAATATGAATAAAATAACTGCTGATATTATAGCAATAACACTAAGCATTTTGCCTAATCTAGTCATTCTTTCTTGTAGTGGAGTTTGGATTTTTCCAGTATTATTTAATAATCCTGCAATTTTACCCATCTCAGTAGTCATCCCAGTTTCAACAACTATAGCTTTAACTCTTCCATTAGTAATTAAACATCCAGAAAACAGCATATTTAATTGATCTCCTAATGGAGCATTTTCTTTGATATCTGCTTCACTATCCTTATCAACTGAAATACTTTCACCAGTAAGCGCAGATTCCTCAACTTTTAAATTTATGCACTCTATAATTCTAGCATCTGCTGGTATCATATCTCCGGTTTCTAAAACTAGTATATCTCCCGGAACTAAAGTGGTAGCATCAATTGATTGTTTTTTTCCATTACGTAAGACAACTGTCATCTGGGTATTCATTTTTTTTAAAGATTCAAGTGCTTTTTCTGCGTCCATTTCCTGAACTACTGCCAAGATTGTACCAATTATAACAATTGATAAAATAACAATTGGATCAGCGAAGTTATGGCCAGATTGCAATGCCAAAAAGAATGAAATTGTTGCAGCAAATATCAAAATTAATGATGTAAATTCTTTTAAGTGCTGTAATACTTTTTCACCAATAGTTTCTTTTTTTCCCTCTTCAAAAATATTCAATCCTCTTGTTTGGATAAGTTCTTGAACCTTTTCTTCTGTAAGTCCAATATCAGGATTTACTTCGAATTCTTTATATATATTTGATAACTTTTCTTTTGTGTATTTCATTTTTTCTCCTCTATATATTTTTATTTTATACCATACTTTACTGATATTTCATCTCATTAGACTAATAAAATTATAGCTGATTTTCAAAATATAATCAAGGCTGCTAGTGAAAACGATAAAGCTAGAAGTTTATTTTCTATTATTTTAAACTAAGCAATACCATGCATTCAACATGTTTTGTATTAGGAAACATATCTAATGCTTTTATTGTTTTTAACTCATAAATTTGCAATAATTCTTTTAAATTTTTTGATAAAGTTATGGGGTTGCAAGAAATATATATCAAATTTGGTGATTTACACTTAATGATGTAATCTAATGTTTTTTGATCTAATCCACTTCTTGGAGGATCAACAATTATATAATCGAAATTATTTTTCAATTTGTTTACAGCATTATTTGTATTACCAAGAATAAAATCGATGTTATCTACTTTATTCATCTTTTTGTTTATTAATGCATTTGTTATAGCATTTTCAAATACTTCAATTCCAACTACTTTTTTAACATTATTAGCTGCAACTATACCAAGTGTTCCTACTCCACAATATAAATCTAAAAGTTTATTGCCACTTGCACATTTTTTTATAAAATCGAAAATTATTGCACATATTTCTAAGTTTATTTGAAAAAAAGAATTATAAGATACTTGAAAATAATAGTTGTTAACTTTCTCAATAAATAAACCTTTGCCATATATAGGCTTGTTATTCAAAACTATTCCAACTAATTTATGATTTTCCTTTATTTTATCAAAATTTGGTTTAACTATCTCTTCACTTTGAATAGCAATTAACAGCTCATTATTATAATTACTTCTAATAATAACCTCCCCATTTTGAATATTGAGATGATGAAAATCTATTAGAAAGTTGTTTATACTTTTTTTAGCTGTTAAACATGATTTTATGTCTACTAATTTATGGGTATTGTTTTGATAATACCCATATTTTCCATTCATTACTTTCAATGTTATTTTGTTACGATACTCAAATTCATTTTTTTGGATGAAATCGACTTCTATTTCAAGGTCATGATTTTTTTGGAATAGGTCTTTTAAAAAGGTCTTTTTATAATTTATTGCTTCATCATTACTCATATGAAGTAAATCACAACCTCCACATTCACCATAGTATGGACATTTTGGCTCCACTCTTTTGCTACTTTTTTTTATTATATCCAGTATTGTTGCTTCATTATATTTTTTTTCGTCTTTAGTTACTTTTATTTCAACAACTTCACCAATGATGGAATATGGTACAAAAGTTATTTTGTTTTCTATTTTTGTAATACCACGTGCATGATTATCATATTTTTCGATATTTGATTTGTATTTCATAATTTTCCTCACTAAAAACATTATATCGCATTTTTAATGAATACAATATCTAAAATTTGGCAATAATATCCATTAGGTGGTTATATGTCAAAGCATGTCCAAAAACAATTAGAAAATGATTTTAAAAGTAGTCCCGACTTTGTAAAAAAAACAATTAAATTAAATAATAAAAGAATTGTTTATATTTATTTTTTGGAAAGTATTGCTGCTAGTGATAAAGTAAGTGATTATATTACAATGCCACTTACTAGATTAATGAGTG